>Ga0114931_10001738_pt1 | contig 27680 bp, 28 predicted proteins | sample 2SBtaG_FD_89579 | JGI IMG/M metagenome (GOLD analysis project Ga0114931, IMG submission 89579) | Deep subsurface microbial communities from Kolumbo volcano to uncover new lineages of life (NeLLi) - 2SBTROV14_V59a metaG | ecosystem: Environmental > Aquatic > Marine > Volcanic | place: Kolumbo... | reverse complement strand
GTCGCCGCGCTGAGGCGGCGTCCTTCGACTCCGCGCGCTGCGCGCGCTTCGCTCAGGACGAACGGGTTTCCTTGGCTCCGGTCACCACGGCTCCGGTCACCTTCGCTCCGGTCACCTTCGCTCCGGTCACCTTCGCTCCGGTCGCCGCGCTGAGGCGGCGTCCTTCGACTCCGCGCGCTGCGCGCGCTTCGCTCAGGACGAACGGGTTTCCTTGGCTCCGGTCACCACGGCTCCGGTCATCCGCTGGCTGGTGCCGGCCGGGGTGCGTCGAGGTCGACTCGTTTGGCGTGCGGGACCTCGCGGCTCGGCGCCCATTTACACCGGGTCAGCGGTACAAACCCTGGCGCGGGACATCGAACGCGGCCAGCAGGCGGGCGCCGGCCAGGAGCCGCGCGCGCCGGGTCTCGACGCCGGCCCAGGTGAAGGTCAGGGTCCCTTCGCGCGCGGCCAGCACGCCCTCGCCGACGGCGGTCAGGTGGCGGCGCAGGTCTTCCAAGAGCGGCAGGCGATCCAGCGGCGGGTCGAGGAGGCCGTGGTGGACGCGGGCGAACAGCACGCGGGGGTGATCGTAGGCGCGGGCGGCCCAGGTCTGGGCCACACCGGACGAGGCGATCGGCGCCAGCTCGATGCGCGCGGGCAGGCGCAGTTCGACCCACGGGTTGGTGCGATGGTCGTAGTCGCCGGCCGGCGGGTGGTAGTGGGCGTTGGGCAGGGCGCGCAGCTCCGACAGGCCAAAGATGTCGGCGTCGGCCAGCGACACCAGCAGCGCGATCACCGACTCGAGGTGGGTCACCGACAGCTGGCCGGGAAAGCGCAGGCGGACCTCGGTGCCGTCGCTCGCCAGCTCCATGCCGCCGACGTTGGTCGACAGCTCGTCGACCTGCAGCAGCGCGCGGGCCGAGAACAGCGCGCGGGTCGCCGCCGGCCGCGGGCTGTCGACCAGGCAGACGCTCTCGAGCGAGGTCGGCTGCTCGCCGCCGCCGAGGTGGCTCATCAGCCTGCGGCCGCGGCGGGCGCGCACGTGGAAGACCGGGCCGGCGGGAACCAGGAACCGCGCCGACACGCTGGTGCGCACGGTGCGGGCGAAGACCGAGCCCTCTTCGACGAAGCGGATGGGCACGCCGTGGCGGATGTGATCGTAGACGACGCGGCCCGGGGATTCCTCCACCCGCCGGCCGTCGACCACCGCCATGGCGATCCGCAGGCTCACGCCATGAGTGTTCGTGATCGCCCGACGGCGGGCAAGGGCCGACTATTGCGTGCAGACGACGGGGAGACACCCCGACGGGCCGCTGCCGCCGCCGTTGGTGCACACGGCGTCCTCGCCGCACTGGGCCACCGGATCGGCGTTGGGGTCGCACGGGCGGGTGCAAAAGGCGTCGGCGGTCGGCTCGGTGTCGACGGTGCAGAACGGCGCCATCCGCCCGGGGGTGTCGGCGCACTCGCCGCCGCCCACCGTGCAGTACATGCCGACGCCATACGAGTTGCCAGTGGCGCACGGCTCGCCGCAGCCGCTGCCGCCCGCGCAGGCGTCGGGAGGGCCGGCCTCGCCGCCGCCGCCGCACGCGGCCATCAGCACCATCCCCGCCGCCACGACTGCTCGGCAGATGCGCGTCATGCTACGGCTCGAACGAGCTGCCGCTCTCGTCGCAGGCGATCAGGCTGCCGTCGCCGGGGGTGAACGGAAAGAAGGTCGCACACATCTCCTGGGGGAAGAGGATCGCCTGGTCCTTGTCGTTGAACCAGGTGCAGGTGGTGCGGATCGTATCGGTGGGACCAACGACCATGTTGTCGGGAAAGTTCTGCAGCGGCGCGTCGTTGCGAAACCCGTCGTACCAGTCGCCGTTCCACGCCCAGAACGGCTCGGTGTCGCCGTCGTGGATGAACTCGACCTTGAAGTGGGTGCCCCACTCGTGCATGTGCGGCAGCAGCCACGGGATGGTCATCTCGGTCGGCGGGTGGCACTCCATCGTGCGCGTCGTCTCTTGCTGCGGCGGCAGCGAGAAGGTCAGGTCGACCTGCGCGAAAGTCGACGCGATGTCGGTGACCTGATCGAACGGCACCAGCTCGAGGTTGACCACGTCCTGGGCGACCGCGTCCTGATCGGTCGCGTTGATGTAGTGCGACTGCGCCCAGATCTCGACGCCCTTGGGCACCTTCAGCACCACCCCCGGCGGGGTCGCGATGCCCATGCCGTCGGCCGTCCCGGTGGTGACGATGCGGACGTCGGTCATGTCGAAGCCGTCGCACTGGTGCGGCGCGGGATCCACGCCGGTGGAGTTCTCGCTGTAGAAGAGCAGCGTGTGATGGCCGTTGGTCATCTGGTAGATGTTGCTCGACTGCACGTACATGTCGTCCTTCACCTCGAAGGGGATACGCATGCACATGAAGACTTCCTTGCCCGCCGGGATGGTGAACGGCGGCGAGACGAGCTGAACGCCGCCCGGCGCCGGGTCGGGGATGTCGTCGCGCAGCTTGTCGGGCGTTTGCACGCCGCCGCCGTCATCGGCCGCACAACCAAAGCTCGCCCCCAGCACCAGCGAAAGCGCCACAGCTCCCCAGATAGTCATTTTCAGCCCCTCTCGAACCAACGTTGCGGGCGGAACGTAGCGGACCACGGGGCCACTGACCAAGGCTCATTTTTGCCGTGGGATGCCCTACACCCGCTACTGGCCGGACCACTCAGCCGGCGTAGAAGCCGGCGATGGTGTCCACCACGTACGCCTGCTGGGCCTCGCTGATCGCCGGGTAGATCGGCAGCGCCAGCACCTCGGCGGCGGCGCGCTCGGCGGCGGGGAAGGCGCCGGCGCGGTAGCCGAGGTCGGCGAAACATTCCTGCTGGTGGAACGGCACCGGGTAGTAGACCTCGGTGGCCACGCCGTGCTCGCGCAGGTGCGCGCGCAGCGGGTCGCGCCGCGGCGCGCGGATGACAAACTGGTTGTAGATGTGATCCGGCGTGTCGTCGGGCACGACCAGCTCGTCCGGCACCGGCGCGGAGGCGAGCAGCGCGCGGTAGCGATCGGCGTTGCGCCGCCGGGCCGCGGTCCATTCCGCCAGGTGCGGCAGCTTGACCGCCAGCACCGCCGCCTGGATGGCGTCGAGGCGGAAGTTGCCGCCGATCATCGCGTGGTAGTACTTCGGCTTCGAGCCGTGCACGCGCAGGCGCCGGACCCGCTCGGCCAGCTCGGCGTCGTCGGTGATCACCGCGCCGCCGTCGCCCACCGCGCCCAGGTTCTTGGTGGGGAAGAACGACAGCGCCAGCAGCGCACCGCGCACCGGAGCGGCGCCGATGCTCTGCGCGCCGTCCTCGACGATCGGCACGCCGTTTCGCTCACCTGGCGCCGGCAGCGCGGCCGGCCGGCCGTACAGGTTGACCGGGATGATCGCGCGGGTGCGCCCGGTGCACGCGGCCACGGCCGCCGCCGGATCGAGGTTGAAGCTGCCGGGGTCGATGTCGGCAAAGACCGGTCGCGCGCCCAGCCGGGCGATGACCCCGGCGGTGGCGAAGAACGACAGCGGCGTGGTCACCACCTCGTCGCCGGCGCCGATGCCCAGCGCCATCAGCGACACCAGCAGCGCGTCGGTGCCCGACGACACGCCGATGGCGTGGACGCCGCCGGCCACCGGCGCCAGGGCGCGCTCGAACGCCTCCACCTCGGGGCCGAGGATGAACGCGCCGCGATCGATGACGCGGGCGATGGCGGCGTCGATCTCGGGGCGCAGGGCCGCGTGATCGGCGGCCAGGTCGACGAGGGGAACCTTCATCAGCTTCGCATCAGCAGCGCGGCGGTGTCGCCGAGCGCGGGAATGATGGCACGGGCGCCGTAGCGATCTTTCAGCAGGCGGGCGTAGCTGCGCGATGCCTTCTCCTCGCCGTGGGTGACGAAGACGGCACCGCCCGGCTTGCGCGGCACCCGGCCGAACCAGCCGGCCAGGGCGGCGCGGTCCGCGTGGGCGCTGAAGCCGGTGATGGTGGTAATCACCGCCCGCACCTCGACCTTGCGCCCGTCGATGTTGACGATGTCCTTGCCCTGCTGCAGGTCGCGGCCGAGGGTCTTGTGCGCCTGGTAGCCGACGAAGATGACGTCGGTCCGCGGGTCGGGCAGGTACTCGGCCAGGTGCGCGAGGATGCGGCCGCCCGAGCACATGCCCGAGCCGGCGACGATGATCGCCGGACCGTCGATCGACCGCGCCGCCTCCGACGACCGCCGCCGCTCGGCGGCGAACAGGTTGGTGAACTCCAGCGGCACGTCGCCCGACGACAGAAGCTCCATCGCGTCCTCGTCGTAGCAGTCGCGGTGCTTGTCGTAGATGCGCGTCGCCTCCAGGCCCAGCGGGCCGTCGACGATCACCGGGATCCCTTTCAGCTGCCCGCCCTCGACCAGGGTGTTCAGCTCGTACAGCACCTCCTGCGTGCGGCCGATGGCGAACGCCGGGATCAGCACCTTGCCGCCGTCGGAGACCGCGTGGACCACGGCGTCGCGAAACTTTTTGCGCGCCTCGAGCCGGGCCGGGTGGGCCCGGCTGCCGTAGGTCGACTCGGTGACCACGAAGTCGACCTGGTGCTCATCCGGATTCCAGGCGGCAAACGGGTCGCGGATGATCGGCGTGTCGAGAACGCCGAGGTCGCCGGAGAAGAGCACCGCGCGCTCACCGCCGCCCTCCTGCCACGACACCCGCACCGACGAGCTACCGAGAATGTGCCCGGCGTCGAAGATCTGCACGGTGAACGGCCCCAGCTGCCGCTTGTCGCCGTAGGCCAGGCGGATGGTCTGGTCCATCGTCTGCTCGACGTCGGCGTCGGTGTACATCGGCTTGGTGCCGGCCAGCAGGCCCAGCTTGGCCGTGTCCTGCATGATGATCTTGCCGATGTCCAGGGTCGCCGAGTGGCCCAGCACCGGCCCGTCGAAGCCCTGCTTGACCAGCATCGGCAGGCGGCCGACGTGGTCCAGGTGGCCGTGGGTGAGCACCGCGCCGACCACTTGCTCGGGATCGAACGGCAGCGGCTTGCGGTTGAGCGCATCCGGATCCTTGCCGCCCTGAAAGGTCCCGCAGTCGATGACGATGGCGCCGTCGGGAGTGGACAGGTGATAGCAGCTCCCGGTCACGCCGCGCGCCGCGCCGCAGAAGGTCAGCTTGGCGGTGGTCGAAACGTCCCCCATGGCGCGCAAGTATCGCACTGACGACTGGCAAAAACCCACGCTTCTGCGCAATCTGCCACGCACCTGGCGCGCCCTCGACGAGCTTCCGGGTGCTTGCGGGCGGCATTGCCCTTGCAACTCGATTCGCCCATGTCCTCGACCCGCACGCTGATCGCCGATCCCAGCCCCGCCACGCGAACCTGGTTGCGCACCGCGCTCCCGGGGCGAAGTAGCGAGATCGTCGAGGTTGCCGCCGGGTGGGAGATCCTCTGGCACCTCGCCGAGGAGGAGGTCGATCTGGTCATCACGACCGCCCGCCTGGGCGACGCCGAAGGCCACCAGGTGCTGGCCATGGCCCGCACGGCGGGGGTGCAAGTCCCATTCGTGCTGGTCTCGCCGGTGCCGCGATCGCTGCTGCGCAAGGCGGTGAAACGGGCCGGCAACGCCGGCCTGGTCGAGAGCTGGCCCGACGCCGCCGCGCTGCGCAGCGAGGTCAATCGACTGACCCGGCCAACGCCGGTCGCGCGCCGCCCGGGGCGACCCGCGCGCCTGCTCGAGTCGGCGCGCGCGCTGGCCCTGCGATCCCTCGCGCTGCCCGGATGATCTGATAGCTTCGGGGGCATGGCCGACTTTGCGCCGCCCCGGGAGGCCGCCTCCGTCATTCTGCTTCGCCCGCGCGGGGACAGCGGCGGCGCGCTCGAGGTGTTCCTCTTGCGCCGCCACCGCAAGGCGTCGTTCATGTCGTCGGCCTTCGTCTTCCCCGGCGGCGCCGCCGACCCGGGCGAGAACGACCCGCGGGTGACCGCCGCCCGGGAGCTGTTCGAAGAGGCCGGCGTGCTGCTGGCCGACCGCCCGCTGGCCCCGGACCGGCTGGCGTCGGCGCGTGCCCGGCTGCACGCGGGCGCGCGATTCGACGCCCTGCTCGGCGAGCTTGGCTGCGCCCTGGATCTCGGCGCCATGGTCTACTTGTCCCACTGGGTGACGCCGTCGATCGAGCGCAAGCGCTTCTCCGCCCGCTTCTTCGTCGCCGCCCTGCCCGAGGGGCAGACGCCGTCGTTCGACAACCGCGAGACCGTCGACGAGATCTGGGTGACTCCGGAGGAGGCGCTGGCCCGCGCGGGCGAGCTGCGCCTGCCGCCGCCGCAGGTGCGCACCTTCTATGATCTGCGCCGGGCGGCGACACGCGGCCTCGACGCGGTCTTCGCCCTGGCCCGGGAGCGAGCCGCGGCGCCGCACCCGATCATGCCGCGGATGAGCCCCGGGGAGGGCGGCGGCTTCACCCTGCTGTTGCCCTGGGATCCGGACTACGAGAGCAGCGGCACCGGGGACGCGCGGCCGATGCCGGCGGACCACCCGCTGGCCGAGGGACCCAGTCGGTTCGTGCTGGAGGACGGAACGTGGCGCAACATCGACGCACCGAGCTCGGGCCGCGCGGGCTGATCTTGCGTGGCGCCGGCACTGCCGAGGCGGTGCCGTTCTTCGCCGGGGCGATGCACTACTGGCGGGTGCAGCCGCGCAGCTGGCGCGCCTGCCTCGAACGGATGCGCGCCGCCGGGCTGCGTCTGGTGCAGAGCTACGTACCGTGGAGCGTGCACGAGGAAAAGGCCGGCCGGATCGCCTGGGACGGCGAGCTCGACCTCGGCCGCTTCCTCGATCGGGTCGCGGACCTGGGCATGCTGGCGGTGCTGCGGCCGGGCCCGCACATCAACGCCGAGCTGACCGGCTTCGGCTTCCCCGATCGGATCCTCCGCGCGAGGCAGATGCAGGCGCGCACCGCCCGGGGCACGCCTGCGTGGCTGCCGGTTCCGCCGCGCGCCTTTCCCGTGCCGTCGTACGCGTCGACCGCGTTCCGCGCCGAGGTCTCCGGGTGGCTGGACGCGGCCGCCGAGGTGATCGCGCCGCGGCTGTGGCCAAACGGACCGGTGGTCGCGCTGCAGGTCGACAACGAACACCACATGCTGTTTCGCAGCGGCGCCTTCGATCTGGACTACCACCCCGACGCCCTCGACTGGTGGCACGACTACGCCGGCGACCTCGAGCCGCCGCGCGCGTGGGACGCGAACGACCCCGGTCGCTGCGCCCGCTGGGTCGCCTTCAAAGAGCACTACGCCGCCCGCGCCCTCGGCTGGGTGGCCGACGAGCTCGACGCCGCCGGGCTGGGCGCCGTCGCCCGCTACCACAACCTGCCGCCGGGCGAGCCGTTCCACGTCGACCTGCCGGCGATCGAGCGCGCCATCGACGGACCGTGCGGGATGGACTTCTACCACACAGCCGCCGACTACCCGGTAGTGCGCCGGCGCGCGCTACACCTGTGCGGCACCGCTTCGCCGCTGCCGGTGGCTCCCGAGGTCGGCGTCGGTGGACCGCCGTGGCTGCCGCCGATGACCGACGACGATCAGGAGAGCGTGCTGCTCGGTCTGCTGGCCGCGGGCGTGCGCGGCATGGGTCTATATATGATGGTCGACCGCGAGCGTTGGTACGGCGCCGCCATCGGTCCGGACGGCGAGGCCGAGACGACCGGCTGCGATCGGATCCAGCGGATCCTCCGCGCCCTCGACGCCGTCGACTGGCCGTCGCTGCGGCGCGAGGCGGTGGTCGCGATCTTCGTGGCCCGGGCCGACGCGCGCTTCGCCACCGCCTCGTCGGTGGCCAGTCCGGTGTCGCCGCTGGTGGGCGAGTTCCTCCGCCTCGGGCCGGCGGGCGCCGCCGAGCTGGGCCTCGACGACGACGCGGCCCAGCACCGCCGCTGGGTCGGCGCCGTCGAGCGGGCGCTGGCGCTGGCGCAGATCCCGTACGACATCGTCGACGAGGGGGTCCCGGCGGCCCGGCTCGGCGACTACAAGGCGGTGGTCGCGCCGACCCTTTACCGGGTCGACCGCGCGGCGTGGGCGCGGCTGCGCCAGGCGGCAGAAGCCGGCACCCGGATCATCCTCGGGCCCGGGCGACCGTCCCGCGACGAATTCGACCAGCCGCTGGGCGAAGACGCCAAGCTGCCCCCCAGGGTCGGCCTCATCCGCCCGGAATCGCTGGAAGACATCGACGGGCTGGCCGACGATCTGGCGGCGGTCGCCGGCGATCTCGAGGACCTGTGGATTCCCGCCGATGGCGACGCGGTCGACACCTCGGTCTACCGCGATGGCAGCGGCATCGTGCAGGTGCTGTTCGTCGGCAATCGGACCGGAAAGGCCTGCACGCCGCGGATTCTGGTCCCGTTTGGCGCCCGGCTCGAGGATGTGACCGCGGGCGACCGGCTGGCCGCGGCCGACGGACAGGTCGAGGTGCCGCTGGCCCCGTGGCAGGTCCGGATGTTTCGGCTGTCGCTGTCGCCCGTCCGGCGCGATTGAGCCGCGCGACCCTTTTGGTGTAGCTTCCGGCTCCACCTACGGAGGTTTGGACCCGATGACCTATGGACGCATTCGTGCGGCGCTGCTGGCGACCGCTGTCATTTCGCTCGCCGCCTGCGGCGGCGGCAACAAGCAGCCTGCTCAGCCCGCGCCCGCACCGGCGCCGGCGCCCGCAGGCGACACCAAGGCTCCCGCCGACGCCACGGCTCCTGCCGACGCCACGGCTCCTGCCGACGCCACGGCTCCTGCCGACACCGGCAAGATCACCGAGGCCGACATGGAGAAGGCGGTGACCATGTTCGAGTCGATGGCCAAGGCCGCCAAGGATCACGTCGGCGATTGCGACGCCCAGGCCGCCGGCATGCAGGGCGTGCTCGACGAGCACAAGGACTTCATCGTGCGGATGAAAGCGATGGGCAAGGATCCCGACGCCGGCAAGGAGTTCCAGGACAAGTACGGCGAGCGCATGCAGGGCACCATGATGGGCATGATGAGCGACCTGCAGGCCTGCCAGGGCAACGCGAACGTTCAGAAGGTGTTCCAGCAGCTGCAGGACGACAAGTAGCGATCTGTTTTCTTGCCGGGGCTATTGACCGGCGTTGACCAACCAGAGAACGAGCAACCCTAAGGAGATACGAGATGAAGATCAGCAAGCTCGCGATCGCAGCGCTGGCCGCCGGTACCCTGGCTTTCACCGGCTGCAGCAAGAAGGACGAGAAGAAGGACGAGGCGCAGCCGAAGGCCGCCGAGGGCACCCCGGCCGCTGGCGCTCAGGGCAAGACCGACACCGCCAACAAGCCGGATCAGCCGAAGACCGGCGACACCGCCGCGGCCGGTGACACGGGTGGCACCAAGATCACCGAGGCCGACATGGAGAAGACCGTGACCATGTTCGAGTCGCTCGCCGCGGCCGCCAAGGCTGGCGGTGGTGACTGCGACAAGGCCGCCGCTGGCATGCAGAAGGTGATGGACGGCAACAAGGACTTCATCGGCAAGATGAACGCGATGAAGGGCAAAGACCCCGAGGCCGAGAAGATCTTCGCCGCCAAGTACCAGGAGCGGATCGGCAAGGTCATGATGGGCATGATGGGTGACCTGCAGAAGTGCCAGAACAACGAGAACATCAAGAAGGTGTTCGAGTCGCTGAAGTAACAGCGCACCGAGTCATTCGGTAACCAGCGGCGGGAGGCTTCGGCCTCCCGCCGTTTTCTGGTTTCGGCGCCGGCCGGATATGTGGGTACATCAGACCCCCCGTCCATACGCCGGAACCGGTCTGGTTGACCCCGCTGGGGACAATCGACCATGGGGTCAGCCATTTCCAGCGTGGGCGGAAGAATGCGTCCCTCGAGGAGCCCTGCAGGGCGGAACTCTCCAGATCTCGGTGGGTTGAGACTGTAGCGCGGCCTACCTACCTGTGCGTGGCAGTGGTCGGCACACGGTTCGCAATTCCGCGACACACGGAAACGCGAGCCCCCACCGGGCCCCCACAAACCAACGGGAGGAGAACCCACGCCATGAAGAACACCCTGCAACGTCTCGTGAAGGAAGAAGAAGCCGGCACCGCCGTCGAGTACGGCCTCATCACCGCGGTCATCGCGGTCGCGCTCATCGCCGCGCTCGTCGCATTCCGCGGCGAGATCATGGGCATGTTCAACCGCGCCGGCAACAACGTCCGCACCGCGACCTGATCGGCTCCACCGCGCCACCGAGGTCACCGATGCCGATCGCCGCACTCAGCCTGTTCCCCTTCGTCCTCCTGGCCGCCGTCAGCGATGTCCGTCGCCGGCGTGTGTCCAACCGGCTGAACCTGGCGATCCTCATCGGTGGCCTCGGCTGGCGCGTCGCCACGTCCGGCGCGGCCGGGCTGCCGATCGCGCTGGCCGGCGTCGGCGTCGGCCTGGCGATCCTGTTCGTCCCCTTCTCGGTCCGCTGGGTCGGCGCCGGAGACGTCAAGTTGCTCGCCGCCTGCGGCGCCTGGCTGGGGCCGATGGACGCGCTCTTGTGCGGGCTGTTCGGGCTGCTCGGCGGCGGCATCCTCGCCCTGGGCATCGCCGCGACCGCCGGCGCCGCCGTGCGCAAGGACGTCGCCCGCACCCTCGGCCTCGCGGTCGTCACACTCAGCGCGCCGGCTGCCCCCCCCCGGCGCGCCGCTCACGTCGTTCCCCTGGCGGTGCCGATCGCGGCCGCCGCCTGCGCCATTCTCATCGCGCGAGGAGCATGATGACCCGCACTCGCAACAGCTCTCGCCGGCAGAAGGGCGCCGTCTCGGTCGAGGCCGCGCTGACCCTGCCGCTGCTCATCCTGGTCATCGTCGGCGGCGTCCACTTCGGCCGCGTGCTGATGACCCGCCACAAGCTGTCGGAGGCGACCGGCTACGCCACCCGCGCCGCGGCCATCGCCCGCAACCCCGACCGCAACCAGATTCGCACCCTGATCCAGACGCGCATGGGCGCCGGCTCCGGCTGCTCCAACATCCGCGTCACCACCAACACCCGCCGCGACGCCATCGGCACCCGCCGGCTCGAGGTCACCTCGCAGTGCGACGTAGCCACCGGCATCGGCGGCAGCCTGCTCGGCGCCGTCGGCCCCAATCGCCTCGACGTCACCGTGGCGATGCCCTACTAGCATGACGCCGCTCGACTCCATCACCGGCTTTCGCCCGCCCCTTCGGGGTGAGGGCGGGCTCGAGCCGGTTCCCGGCTACGCCTTTCGGCGCTTCGCCCAACCGATCGTTGCCTTCGTGGTTCACGCCTGGCGTCGCGAACCACGGCCCGCCCCGCCCGCAAGGAGAACTCCATGAGCTCGTCCGCCAAGAGTAGTGCTGCCCGCTTCGGCGCCCTCGGCTTCATGGCCGTGGCCCTCGGCTGCGCCGCGTTTGCCGCTTACCTGGTCGGCCACACCATGTCGAGCAAGTACACCGGCACCCGCGTGGTCCCGGTGGTGGTCGCGGCGCATGCGCTGCACGCCGGCACGACGCTGGGCAAAGACGACCTCGAGGTGCGCGAGTGGCCCGAGGACGCCGCGCCGCAGCAGAGCTTCGCCAGCATCGAAGCGCTGCTGTCCAAGCACGGCGGCGCCACCGTCACGGTCGGCATCCTCGCCGGCGAGCCGGTGGTCGGCTCGCGACTGTCGAGCTCGGCGACCGGCACCGGCATCGCCGCGCTGGTGCGGCCCAACATGCGCGCATTCGCGCTCAAGGTGGAAGACTCGGTCGGCTTCACCGGCCTGGTCTACCCGGGCGCGTTCGTCGACGTCGTCGCCACCGTGCGCGACCCGTTCGGCCGCGGGCCGTCGAGCCGCATCGCGGTGCAGAACGCGCGCGTCCTGTCGCTGGGCATGGACTCGGACGTCGCCACCCGCAAGGTGCGCGCGAAGGAGGCCGACAAGCTGAGCGGCAAGCCGCAGGACGGCGGCACCTTCGTCACTCTCGAGGTCACCCCGGAAGAGTCCGAGATCCTGGCCGTGGCCAAGGCCGAAGGCCGCATCGACCTGGTGCTGCGCAACGCCACCGACGACGCCGAGGTCGACACCACCGGCGCCACCCCCGACAGCTTCAGCGCGTTCGCCGCGAGCACCACCGGCATGCCGGCGACCGCCGCGGCCGACAAACAGGCGCCGCCCGCCCGCGGTCACCGCCGCATCCACCGCAAGAAGCGCTCCATCCAGATCATCGCCTCCGACGACAGCGACAGCCCCAGCAAGAGCCACCCCGCCCACATCGAGACCTACAATGCCAACTGAGACCGCCCGCCTCGGCATCTTCGCCGCACTGTTCGCCACCGTCACGCTGATCGTCGGCGCGCACACCGCGACCGCGCAGAGCGAGGCGGACACCACCCTGCGCCTGCCGGTGTCGGCGACCAAGTTCATCGAGCTCGGCGCCGAGATCACTCGCGTGTCGACCGGCTCGAGCGACATCGCCGACGTCAAGGCGTTCCCGCCCGACCAGCTGCTGGTCACCGGCCGCCGCCCCGGGGTCACCAACGCCACGGTGTGGACCCGCAAGGGCGTGCAGGTGCTGGCGATCGCGGTGGTCTACCCGGAGCAGGCGATCCGCGCCGCGCTCAAGCAGGCGCTGCCCCACGCCAAGAAGATCAACGCCACCACCGCCGGCGCGTCGCTGATCCTGTCGGGTGAAGTGTCGAGCGTGGACGACATCGCCCGCGCCGAGGCGCTGGCCCGATCGCTGATCGCCGGCTCGGTCGGCACCACCGAGGTGCCGATCGTCAACACCATGCGCGTGGTCGGCAACCAGCAGGTGCAGCTCGAGGTGACGTTTGCCGAGGTGTCGCGCTCGGAGCTCAAGCGGATCGGCTTCAACTTCTGGAGCAAGCACGCCAGCGCCGGTGGCAAGGGCTACGCCGGCGGCGTGACCTCGCCGACCACCAACCTGAGCAACATCGCGCCCGAGACGAGCTCGCCCGACATCGGCAACCTCAACCACGGCGACGTCGGCTTCGACACCACCAGCGGCAAGCAGCTGACCAACGTGGTTCCGCTGGTGGCCAACCCGGTGCAGGGCGCCTTCGGCTTCATCTTCTCCAGCACCCTGGGCGGGTTCCCGTTCTCGGCGGCGCTGTCGCTGCTGAGCAGCCACGGCTACTCGCGGACCCTGGCCGAGCCGACCCTGGTCGCGCTGTCGGGCAAGACCGCCAACTTTCTGGCCGGCGGCGAGTTCCCGGTGCCGATCCCGCAGGGCCTGGGGCAGACCTCGATCGAGTATCGCAAGTTCGGCGTGCAGCTCGGCTTCACTCCGACCATCGTCGGCGACGACATCCAGCTCGACCTGGCGATGACGGTGTCAGACGTCGATCCGTCGCTGGGCGTCACCATCGAGCAGGCGTCGGTGCCCGGGCTGACCTCGCGCCACAGCGACACGACGATCCGCCTCAAGGACGGGCAGTCGTTCGTCATCGCCGGCCTGCTGTCGGACAAGGTCCGGTCGACGGTCGACAAGGTGCCGTGGCTGGGCGACCTGCCGATCCTCGGCGTGCTGTTCCGCAGCTCGGCCTACCGCCGCGACGAGACCGAGCTGCTGGTCGTGGTCACCGCCCACCGCGTGGCCCCGCTCGACGAGAAGCCGGAGCTGCCGGGCGAGCACGCCACCAGCGATCCCAGCGACGTCGAGCTGTTCCTGTTCGGCAAGGCCGAGAGCATCGACACCGGTGAGGACGACACGCCTCGCCGCCGCCGCCACCACGCCAAGGCGCACCGCCCGATGGGCGCCGTCGGGTTCGACCGCTAAGGAGCCAGCCATGCTGCGAGAGGACACGGTCATCACTGCCAACCCGCACCACCGCGCCGACGACGACTTCGACGACGAGAAGACCCGCGCGGGACGTCGGCCCAAGTTCATCCAGTCGCGCACCGACGCCGCCATCGCCGCCATCGGCAGCGGCGCGCCGCCGGCGCCGCGCGGATGGCAGGCGCAGCAGCCGAGGTTGCGCGTGATCGCCGAGCCGCCGCAGACGATGGCCGCGGTCCCGTCGGCCGCCGCCCGCCGCCCGCCGCCCGCGCCGCCCGCGCCGCCGTCCCGCGCCCGCCGCGGCAGCTCTCCGCCGCCCGCGCCCGCCGGCAAGAAGGCGATCATGCCGATCCCCGAGCCGTGCTTCGAGCCCAGCGTGGTCGCCGAGATGCCGCTGCCGCCGGCCGCACCGCCCGCCGACGCGCAGCCGGAGCCGAGTGCCCAGGCCGATGCGGCCGCGCAGGGCAAGGTGATCGTCATGTTCGGCTGCCGTGGTGGCGCCGGGTCGACGACGTTGGCGGTCAACACCGCGGCCAACCTGGCCCGCGCCGGCAAGCGGGTCTGCGTGGTCGATCTCGACCTCCAGCTCGGCGACGTCTTCGTCGCCCTCGACCTCGCGCCAGACACGTCGATCGCGGCGCTGGCGCGCGAGGCCTCGACCATCGACGCCGCCGCCCTGGTCCGCCGCCTGGCCCGGCACGACTCCGGCATCTACGCCATCAGCCAGACCGGACACCTGGACGACGTCGATCCGCAGCTGGCCGAGCGGATGCCGGCGCTGATGTCGACGCTGTGCGACCACTTCGACTACGTCATCGTCGACGGCGTCCGCGACTTCGACGACTGCGCCCTGGCCGCCCTCGACATGGCCGACACCATCGCGCTGGTCATGTCCCAGGACGTCGCCTCAGTGCGCCGCGCCCGCCGCGCGGTGCAGATCTTCCGCCAGCTCGGCTACGGCGACGCCAAGCTGCGCTTGGTGCTCAACCGCGCCCGCCGCGGCGCCCGGGTCGACGACGCCGAGGTCGCCCGCGCCCTGGGACTCGCGGTCGGCGCCCGGGTGCGCAACGACTACAAGCGCGCGGTCCGCGCCATGGACGACGGCGCCCTGCTCGGCGACGTCGCCCGCGGCTCGGGCATCGCCTCGGATCTGGCCGCGCTCGCCGCCAACCTCGGCGGCACCCGGACGGCGCCCGCAGCGCGCCGCGGTTTCCTGTCCCGCTTCCGCAAGGGAGGTCGATAATGCGTCTCGCCCAGCGTCTAGGCCGTCAGGCCACCGCCCAGCCCGCCCGCGCCGACGCCCCGGCCGCCGGCTTCATCGCCGACTCGCGCCAGGACATGCAGTCGATCGCCCAGCGGCTGCACCAGAAGATCCTCGACCGCCTCGACCTGGCCGCGGTGTCGCAGCTGTCCCACGACGAGCTGCGCTCGCGCCTGCGCGCGGTGGTCGAGCAGCTGGTCGCCGCCGAGGGCGTGACCCTGTCGCCGGCCGAGCAGGCCGCGCTCACCGAGAGCGTGCTCGACGAGCTGACCGGCCACGGACCGCTCGAGGGACTGCTCAACGACCCGAGCGTGTCGGACGTGCTGGTCAACGGCTACGACCAGGTGTTCGTCGAGCGCAACGGCAAGATCGAGGTCACCGACGTCCGCTTCCGCGACGACCGCCACCTGATCCACACCATCCAGCGGATGGTCGCGCGCATCGGCCGGCGCATCGACGAGTCGTCGCCGATGGTCGACGCCCGCCTGCCCGACGGCTCGCGCGTCAACGCGGTCATCCCGCCGCTGGCGGTCGACGGCCCGGCGCTGTCGATCCGCCGCTTCTCGGCCCACGCCCTGGCCGGCCAGGAGCTGGTCGACAAGGGCGCGATGTCGGTCGACATGCTCAACTACCTGCACCTGGTAGTGCGCGCGCACTGCTCGGTGGTGATCTCGGGCGGCACCGGCGCGGGCAAGACCACCCTGCTCAACTGCCTGTCCGGCTTCATCTCCAAGCGCGAGCGCGTCATCACCATCGAGGACGCCGCCGAGCTGCGGCTGCAGCAGCCGCACGTGGTTCGGCTCGAGGGCCGCCCGCCCAACCTCGAGGGCAAGGGCGAGGTGACCATCCGCGACCTGGTCAAGAACGCCCTGCGCATGCGCCCCGACCGCATCATCGTCGGCGAGGTCCGCGGCGGCGAGGTGCTCGACATGCTGCAGGCGATGAATACCGGCCACGACGGCTCGATGGCGACGATTCACGCCAACAGCCCCGAGGATGCGATGAGCCGGCTGATGACGATGCTGGGCATGAGCGGGTCGACGCTGGCCGAAGAGACCATGGCGACGATGATCGGCCGCGCCGTGCACGTGGTCGTGCAGGTGGCGCGCATGCAGGACGGCAAGCGCCGGATCACCGCCATCAGCGAGGTCGTCGGCATGAACGGCACGCACATTCAGCTCCACGACCTGTTCCGCTTCGAGCGCACCGGCACCACGTCGGACGGCGCGATCATCGGCCGCCACGTGCAGCTGGCCTCGACCCAGCTGACCGAGAAGCTGCGCTACGCCGGCGTCTACCGCGGTGCCACCAGCGGGGAGATCGGCTGATGCTGACCCAGGTCGTCTTCATCGGCGTCTTCGCCAGCTTCTCGGCCATCGGCCTGCTGGTCGCGTCCCGCCGCATCCGCGCCACCGACGCCCTGCGCCGCCGCCTGGGGGAGCTGCGCGCCGAGAGCGATCCCCTGGTCCGCGCCGCCGCCGGCGAGGAGACGTCGAGTCTCGACCAGCTCCTCGACGAGAGCGGCCTGGGCTGGACCGTCGGCATGTTTGCCACCCGCGTGGCGCTGGCGGCGCTGCTCGGCATGCTGCTGGGCGCCGTCGTCGGCTCCGGCTTCCTCGCCGTGGTGCTGGCGCTGGCCGGCGTCGGCGCGATGTGGATCGTCGTCCGCGCCGCGCGCAGTCGCCGGCTGGCGCTGTGCGACGAGCAGATGCCGCAGGCGCTGGAGATCATGGCGCTGGCGCTGCGCGCCGGGCACGCGCTGCCCAAGGCGCTGGCGCTGGCCGCCGACGAGGCGCCGGCGCCGATCGCTCACGAGCTGCGCCGCGCCTCCGACGAGCACGGCCTCGGCCGGCCGATCGGCGAGGTGCTCGAGGCGCTCGGCCGCCGCCTGCCCGGCTGCGAGGCGGTCAACACCTTCGTCGTCGCCGTCCTGGTGCTGCAGGAGACCGGCGGCAACCTGATCTCGGTCATCGACCGCATCGTCGACAACGCCCGGGCGCGGGCCAGCTACCAGGCCCGCCTGCGCGCGCTCACCAGCGAGGGACGGCAGTCGGCCAAGCTGCTGGCGCTGCTCCCCGGCGCCTTCGGCGTGCTCGCGATGGCCAGCGACAAGAGCTACGTCGACATTCTCATCCACGACGGCGGCGGCCGCCTGATCGGCCTGCTCGCGCTCGGCCTGTGGGTGATGGGCATCCTCTGGACCCGGCGCCTGGTGCGCCCGCTTTCGTAGGACGGAGAGACCATGGACGCGCAATCGCTCAACTTCGTCGCCGCCGGCGCCTCGGCCTCGGCCAGCGCCATGGCGTTCGTCGCCTACCACCGCGCCTCGGCCACCGCCGTCACCGGCGAGGGCGCCCGGGTCGGCATCCTCCGCCGACTGGTCTCGCCGCTGGCCACCCAGCTGCGCCCGACCAACCAGACCGAGCTCGAGGTGCTGACCACCCAGCTCCTGGCCGCCGGACGCCGCGGCGAGGACGCCGTCGATCGCTACTGCGAGGAGCGGGTGATGGCGATGCTCGGGGGCATGGCGCTGGCGCTGGCCGGCTCGATCGTCATCGGCGGGGTGATGGGGTTTCTCGTAGCCATGGTCGCCGTGCTGGTGGGGATCAGTGGCCCCGGCAAACGGGTCGCCCTGCAGGCCGGCGACCGGCGCGAGCGGATCGCCCAGACCCTGCCCCCGGCCGTCGACCTGTTGACCACCTGCATCGAGGCCGGTCTGTCGCTGGAGCAGGCGCTGGCCCGGGTCGCCCGGGAGCTGGAGCTGTCGGCGCCGACGCTGGCGGAAGAGCTGATGACCACGGCCAAGGAGCTCGACGCCGGCGTGGCTCTTCCCGATGCATTGCGGCGACTTGCGCGTCGGGTCGGTCTCGACGACCTGTCGGCGCTGTGCGGCGTCATCGCCCAGGCCCACGGCCTCGGTGCGCCGATCGGCAACACCCTTCGCGAGTACGCCCAGGCCTCGCGCAAGCAGCGGATGAGTCTGCTCGAAGAGCGCGCCGGCAAGCTGGCCGCCCAGCTCACCATTCCGCTGGCGATCTGCCTGTTGCCCTCGGCGATGGCCATCATCATCGGGCCGGCGATCGTCGAGCTGGTTCGTGCCTTGCACTGACCCCAGCTATGGCTCGTCAAATGGTGACTCGAAACCCCATTTTCTTCGCCGCTGCTCTGGCCGGGCTCCTGGCCGCCGGCTGTGGTGCCGCCCAGCGCCAGCACGCCGCCATCGAAAAGGCCGGCGACGGGCTCAGCTTCGACCTGGCCAAGCTGTACGTCGACAAGGGCGTGCATCAGGCCGCGGTGCCGCTGTTGCAGAAGCTGCTGGCCGAGAATCCCAAGAACGAGCGGGCGCGGGTGCTCTACGGCACCGTCCTCCGCGACCAGGGCCTCTACCCGCAGGCCGAGCAGCAGCTCCGCTACGCGCTGATGCTCGAGCCGCGCGACGCCGAGGCCCACGCCGCCCTGGGCATCCTGCTCGATCTCGAGCGGCAGCCGCGCCGGGCGCTCACCCAGCACGAAGCGGCGGTGAAGCTGGCGCCTCGCGTGGCCCGCTTCCGCAACAACCTCGGCTTCTCCCTCTATCTCGCCGGCGACACCCACGCGGCGATCGCCCAGCTCGAGCAGGCGCTCGCCCTCGACCCCGGATTGACCGTCGCCTACGGCAACCTCGGCTTCGCCTACGGCCAGCTGCGCGAGTACGCCCGCGCCGAGCGCACCTTCCGCGCCGCGCTGCCCGAGGCCGGCGCGCTGATGAACATGGCGCTGGTCTACGAGCGCCACGGCGAGCTCGAGCACGCCGACCAGCTGCGCGCCCAGGCCTACACCATCGACCCCGACCTCCGCGGCGACGAAGTCGCCGGCCTCGCCCCCGGCCCCAGCCCCCAGTGAGAGGACCGCCCATGACCCCCGTGCAGAAGAATATCGCCGGCGCCCTGACCGCGCTGGCCCTGGCCGTCGCCGGCAACCTGATGGGCTGCCGCACCGCACACCTGGGGCCGGACACCGGCCGCGCCTACCGCGCCGCCTTTGCCGCTCAGGCCGAGGCGGGCGAGAAGACCCAGGGACCGACGCTGTCAGCGGCCGACGCCGACCAGGTGCTCGACGTCCGGGCCCACGGCGCCAAGGCGGCCAAGGGCTCTGCCCGCGGTGCGACCGGTCCGGTCGGCCTGCCCGCGCCGGGCCTCGGCGGCGGCGAAGTCGGCACGAGCGGCGGCTCCTGGCAGGGCGCCAGCGGCAACATCACCCTGGACGCGAAGTAGAAGGAGGACGGCGTGCGTGAACGTGGCGTGATCACCCCGGCCGCAGGCGTCGCGGCGCTCGTCCTCTGCACCCTGTCGATCGGCGTGCTCAGCATCGGCCGCCTGGTCGCCGCCCGGCAAGATGCCCAGGGCGCCGCCGACTCGGCCGCCCTGACCGCCGCCGACATCATCCGCGAGCACGGGCTGCCGTTCGCCGGTCAGGCGCGCGCCTCGGCCGAACGAGTGGCGCGCAAAAACTCCAAGCGACCGATCGACTTCCGCTGGAACATCGCCCAGCGCGCCGACGCCGTCGAGGTCAGCGTGGCCACCTCGATCGACGTCGACCTACCGCGCCTCGCCTTCACGTCGACCACCAAGGCGGCCCAGGCCAACGCCAAGACCGAGCTGGCACAGAATCGCTTCGACGACGCCGAGCGGCGCATCCCCAAGCTGGTGCTGGTGCTCGACTACTCCGGGTCGATGTCGCTGCCGTTCTCCGGCGGCGGCTCCCGCGCCATCGACGTGCTCGAGAACAGCGTCGAGGGGCTGCTCAACGCCAACCTGACCATCGACTACGGCGCGGTCTTCTTCTCGTCCAACGTCTTCAAGACCCACGCCATCGGGCCCAGCACGCCGGCACAGATCATCAACACCATGTCGCGCTACGACGCCGGCGGGGCGACCAACACCGCCGCGGCGCTCAGTCGGGCGGCCAACATCCTGTCCGCGGCGCCCAACACCGGCCGCTACATCCTGCTCGTCTCCGACGGCGAGCCGTGCTGCGCCGCGAGCTCGTTCGCCCGCGCCCGCGCCGCCGCCCAGGCCGCCTGGGGTCGCGACATCACCATCTTCACCCTCGAGATCCGCCGCAGAGGCTCGTCAAGCGCCCTCGACCGCTTCATGACCGACGTCGCCGGCTCGCCGAGCAGCCGCCGCGACCGCAACTACCACTTCGTCGCCACCTCGGCCGCGGCGCTGGTCAACGAGTTCCGCAACATCGTCGCCAACATCGTGTGCAAGGTCGGGCCGATGAGCCCGCGACCGTCGGACGTCTCGTCGCTGCGCGTCTTCCTGACCAACGGCCTGTCCGAGCGCCAGGTGCCGGCCACCAGCGACCTGGCCCGCGACCGAGGCATCGAGGCGTTCCTCTACAACGCCCCCGACCAGACCATTCGCCTGACCGAGACCGCCTGCGACTCGGTGATCGACAACGGCAACGACGTCGTCGTCCGCTTCGACCGCCCGACGCTGACCGAGTAGCTCGGCTACTCGCTCTTGTCGCAGCTGTTTCCGGTCGCAGCGCAGACCTGCACCTGGCGGCCGTTGACCTCGTACGGATGGATAGCGTCGGCTTCATGACACGGGCGCTATCACGGCCTGGCGCCGGCCGGCCGACAGTGTTGTGATGGGCGCATGCGTTGGATCGTCGTCGCCGGCCTCGTCGTCGCCGCGTGCAGCAGCAAGGACAAGGACCACGCCAAGCCCCAGCCCGACGACGCCGAGGTGACGGAACGCCCGGTGTCGGACGCCGCGCCGGCGGCGGCGACCCCGTGCGACACCGACGACGGCCTGGCCAAATGGGTCGCCGAAACCCGCGGGACGCCGGTGGCAAAGCTCGACTGCGTACACCGCGCCGCCGCCTTCCCCGGCGTCATCCTCGTCGGCAGCTTCGCCAACGACCGCGGCTGCATGCCCGGCCTGGTGATCCTCGACTGCGTGCGACGCGATGGCCCGCTGCCCGACGCGCTCATCCTCAACCGCGCCGGCTGGGCGCCGGCCAACGCCGACCAGCGCGAGCAGCTGGCGCTGCGCTACCTGCGCCAGGTCGCCACCGTCTTCCACGGCACCATCGCCGACAGCCCCGACCCGCCCAAGACCGAGACCAACGCCGACGGCCAGGTCACGGTCGAAGTCTGGATCGACCGGCCCGGCGGCATGCGCGCCGGACGCGTCGCCGACCGCGTCCGCTACACCTTCCGCTCCGACGGCCGCGTCAGCAGCGAAACCATCGGCCACATCGACGAGCCGCGCTGAACCGGCGTATCATCGGATCGTGCTCGCGCGGGACGTCAAGATCGCCGACATCGATGGTCGGCACTGGGACAACTGGCTGCGCCTGTTGCTGCCGCCGGGGGCGATCGACGACCCGCGCTTCGCCATGGTCTGGATCGACGGCGACCAGGTGATCAAGGCGGTGGTGCGCGGGCAAGGTGCGCGGCCGCCCGGGGAGGTGCCGTTCGCGGGGACGTCGGATGAGGCGCTGGCGGCGCTGGCCGCGGCGCTCGGCGTCGGCGCGGTGGTGGTGTTCGAGCGCGGCGCGATCGAGGCGCTGTTCGCCGGCGTCGACAGCCAGCTGCGGTTCGACGACGACTACGTGGCTCAGGGTTTGGTCATGCTGCGCGAGCTCAAGGCGCTGGCCGGCGAGGGGATCTGGAGCCACCCGCGGCTGCTCGAGATCGTGCCGGTGCCGCCGTTCGAAGCGTTGCAGCGGACGTTCGATCTGTTGGTACCGGACGGCAGCGCGATGGTCGCCTACGTCATCGAGGACGATCGCTCCGACGTTCACGCGTCGATCATCGCGACCAAGGTCGACGGCCACGTCGATCAGGTGGCGACGCACAAGGCGCTGGAGGATGCCCTGCCGGGCACGCAGATGGCGCGCGGCTGGCGCGGCCAGCACAAGCGAATGCTGGAGCTGGTCGAGGAGCGGTTCGCCAAGCCCAGCGTGGCGCTGTTCATGGAACGCGCCGCCTACTACCGGGTGTTGACCGGTCCGACCGATACCCTCACCCGAGAGATCCTCGCGCGACACATCGTCATCGACCCGGCGCCGACCTGGCTGCTCGGGCTGCTGGGTGGCGCGACGGTGGCCGCCATGGCCAGCCGCGGCGCGCGGGCGATGGCCAGTCTGTTGCCGGAGTCGGCCCGGCAGATGGCCACCAGTCTGGCCAAGCAGGCCCGCGACGTCGCCCAGTCCTCGTCGGTCAACCCGTGGGGACTGCTCGGCTTCGATCCGATCGAGCTGTGGCTGCGCCTGCGCCATCTGTACCGCCCCGCAGCGTAGGCCGGGGGCCGCCGCTCCAGATGGAACATCGCAGGTGTGGTCGGCGGTCTCCAGCGGTAGCCAAAACCACGGGCTTACCGGCAGTTGCGCGAGGCACGCGGCTTGCTGATGTTTCCGGCGGAGGGACCATGTCGAACACCACCCGGCGACTCGCATTTACCATCGTGCTCCTCGCCACGTTCGTCTTCGGTCACCGGTTGGCCCGCGCGGCCGCCTGCGACTCGAACCTGATCATCGTGCTCGATCGCAGCTGCTCGATGACCAAGGTCCCGGCGGGCGACACCCGCAGCAAGTGGAAGATCGCCGAGGAGGCGATCGGCCAGCTGACCACCACCTACGACGGGCAGCTCCGCTACGGCCTGATCATGTTCCCCGACGAGGGCGGTGGAAAGTGCGTGCAGGACCAGTCGATCTACGTCGAGACCGGAACCGGCAACGAGCAGGCGGTGCGCGACGCGATCGCCGGGACCGCCCCCGACGGACCATGCGTGACCAACATCGACACCGCCATGGCCCAGGTGTCGGACGACCCGGAGTTCGCCGGCACCCCCAATCCCAGCGGCCGGCGCGGCTTCGTCCTGCTGATCACCGACGGCAAGCAGTCCGGCTCGTGCGGCGGCAACACCAACGACCCGATCACCGTGGCCAACATCGAGGCGCTGTACACCGCCGGCTACCCGACCTACGTGGTCGGTTTCGGCGGCGGCGTCGACCCGGCCGACCTCGACTCGTTCGCCGTGGCCGGCGGCGTCCCCCGCACCGGCTCGCCGATGTACTACCAGGCCGACGATGCCGCGGCGCTGTCGGCCGCCCTCGACGCCATCGCCGGCAGCATCGTCGGCGACCCCGAGCTGGGCGGCTGCACCGGTACCCCGTGCCCGGACGGGCGCTGCTTCGGCAGCGGCGAGACCTGCATCGACAGCGTCTGCGTGGCTCCGCGCGCAGACGCCGGTCCCCAGCCCGACGCCGGCAGTGGCCAGGACGGTGACGGCGGCATGGGCGGCGGCGGCGCAGACGGCGACATGGCCGGCGGCTGCTGCGGCACCGAACAGGGCGGCGCGCCCGCCTCGCTGCTGCTGGTCGGCCTGATCGCCGCGTTCCTGCGCCGCCGGCGCTGAACGCGCGGGCGGCTACCGGCCCACGCAGCGGGTGTGCTTTGATGCGGCCCGTGGCCGCCTTCACCCGCGTCGCGCTGCTTTCTGCGCTCACCGCCGGCGGCAGCCCGACGCACGAGCCACCCGCGGTGGCGGTAGCGCCGGGTTGCGCAAGTTCCGCCGCGCCCACCAGGACGGTCGCATCGGTGAGCCCCAGGTCGTCGGGCCGTACGGACTGATCATGGCGTCCGCGACGTTTGGCTTCGGCGAGACGATCGCAGCCGCGTCTCTATAGTACGATCGCCGCGTGGGGCCGCAGGTCAGCATCGTCATCCCCTGCTTCGACGAGGCAGAGAACGTCGGCGAGCTGGTCGCGGCGCTCGATGACACCGTCGGCGAGCTGGAGAAGCGCGGTCGCAGCGTCGAGGTGATCGCGGTCGACGATGGCTCGGACGACGACACGTTTGCACGGCTGCAGACGGCGGCGGCCGAGCGGCCGTGGCTGCGGGTGATCCAGCTGCGCCGCAACTACGGCCAGACCGCGGCGCTGTCGGCCGGGTTCGACGCGGCCCGCGGCGAATACGTGGTGCCGATGGACGCCGACCTGCAGAACGATCCGGCCGACATCCCGGCGATGCTGGTGCGGCTGGAGGAAGGCCACGACGTGGTCTGCGGCTGGCGGCGCAAGCGCAAGGACCCGCTGTTTCGCCGCCGGGTACCGTCGCACATCGCCAACTGGGTGATCGGCAGGGTGTTGGGCCTGCGCCTGCACGACTACGGCTGCACGCTCAAGGCATTCCGCGCCGACTATCTCGAGGGCGTGCACCTGTACGGCGAGATGCACCGCTTCCTGCCCATCTACGCCAAGTGGGAAGGTGCGCGGATCACCGAGATGGAGGTGCACCACCACCCGCGCCGCCACGGCACGTCGAAGTACGGGCTCGAGCGGTCGATCAAAGTGCTGCTCGATCTGATCACGGTGAAGCTGCTGGGCGACTACTCGACCAAGCCGCTGTACATGTTCGGCCGGCCGGGGCTGCTCTTGTGCCTGCTGGGCGTCTTGTGCGCAGGGACGTCGATGGCCGAGAAGTGGATCATCGGCACCTGGATCCACAAGAACCCGCTGGCGCTGCTGGCGGTGATGCTGTTCATCGTCGGCATGCAGCTGATCGGCATGGGCCTGCTGGCCGAGCTGCAGGTGCGCACCTACCACGAGTCCCAGGCCAAGCCGACCTACCGGGTGCGCGAGGAGATCAACGCGCCCGGCGGTGCCGTCGACTAAACAATGGCGCATGGAAATGCGTCATTGTGGAAAACGACAATGGTAGAGAACAAACGCACACGCCTGGAAAGGAGCCGAATTTCGTCCGCCCTCACCGATGACGGACGGCGAAATTTGCCGCCCGATCCGGGCGTTCGTGTTTAGTCATGTGCGGCATCGCCGGGATCCTGGCCCGCGCGGGCGACCGGCCCGACGAGGCTGCGCTGCGGGCGATGACCGCGGCGCTGGCCCACCGCGGGCCCGACGGCGACGGCGTCTTCACCGGCGGCCCGATCGCCCTTGGTCACCGTCGCCTGGCGATCATCGACGTCGCCGGCGGCGCCCAGCCGATGCACGCGGCCGGCGGTCGGATCACCGGGGTGGTCAACGGCGAGATCTACAATTTCGCCGAGCTGCGCACCCGGCTAGAGGCCCGCGGTCACCGGTTCACCTCCCGCTCGGACTCCGAGGTCGTGGTCCAAGGCTACGCCGAGTGGGGCGCCGACCTGCTCGACCGCCTCGACGGCATGTTCGCCCTGGCGGTGTGGGACGCGGGAGACGGCGCGCTGCTCCTGGCCCGCGACCGCATGGGCGAGAAGCCGCTCTACTACGCCGAGCGCGACGGCGCGCTGATCTTCGCCAGCGAGCTGCGCGCGCTGCTGTGCAATCCGGCGGTCGCGGGCGACGTCGATCCGGACGCCCTGGCCCGCTACCTGGTCTACGACTACGTTCCTCCGCCGCGATCGATCCTCCGCGGCGTGCACAAGCTGGCGGCCGGCGAGCGGCTGGTCGCCCGGCCGGGCGCGATCGGCGCGCCGCGCCGCTACTGGGAGCTACCGCTGGCGCCGGTGCCGCCCGGCGGACGGATCACCGAGCTGGCCGACGGCGCTGCCCGGCTGCGGGCTGCCCTCGGCCGTGCGGTCGCCTCGCGCATGGTCTCGGACGTGCCGCTCGGCGTCTTTCTCTCCGGTGGCCTCGACTCGTCGCTGATCGCGGCGCTGGCTGCGCGAGCGCGCGGCGGCGACCTCGACACCTTCGCCATCGCCTTCGACGATCCGTCGTACGACGAGTCGGCCTGGTCCCGGCGCGTGGCCCGACACATCGGCTCGCGCCACCACGAGCAGCGCGTGACCGCCGGCGATCTGCTGGCGCTGATCCCGCGGCTGGGGGAGCTGCTCGACGAGCCGCTGGCCGACGGCTCGCTGGTGCCGACGCATCTCCTGGCCCGGTTCGCGCGCGAGCGGGTCACCGTGGCGCTGGGCGGCGACGGCAGCGACGAGCTGTTCGGCGGCTACCCGACCTTTGTCGCCGAATCGCTCACCGGTCGGCTGCTCGACCGCTTGCCCGGCGCGGTCGCCGGCCTGCTGGCGCGCGCCGGCCGCGGCATCGAGCGGCGGCAGCCGGCATCGACCGACAACTTCGCCCTGACCTTCATCGCCGCGCATTTCCTCCAGGGGGTCGGCGAGCACGGTGCACGGCGCCATCAGGCGTGGATGTCGGCGGCCGGCACGAGGGGCGTCGCCGCGCTGCTCGGTCCCGCGGCCGCGAGCGCAGCGAACGGGGACCTCCTCGACCACGCAGCCGAGCTGGCCCGCCGGTCGGCGTCGCCCGACCGCTGGGATCGGCTGCTCGCCTTCTACGCAGGCGGCTACCTGGCCGACGACATGCTGCCCAAGATCGACCGCGCCAGCATGGCGGTGTCGCTGGAGGTCCGCTCACCGATGCTCGCCCGCGAGGTGGTCGAGCTGGCCTGCCATCTGGCCCCGTCGCTGCGGGTTCGCGGTCGCCAGACCAAGCGCGTGCTCCGCGCCGCCGCGCGCGGCCTCGTCCCCGATGCGGTGATCGACCGGGCCAAGCACGGCTTCGCCATGCCGATCGCCGGCTGGCTGCGCGGTCCGCTGGCCGACTTCGCCCGCGACACCCTGGCGCCGGCGCGGCTCGACGCCGACGGGCTGCTCGACGGGCGCGCCGCGGCCCGCGCGGTCGACGACCACGTCTCCGGCCGCCGCGATCACCGCAAGCTGATCTGGTCGCTGCTGGCGTTCCAGTGCTGGCTCGATGCCCTGCGCAGCAAGTAACCGGTCACCCTGAGCGAAGGCCGCGCAGCGGCCGTAGTCGAAGGGTGCAAACGGGTCGCCCTTCGACTGCGCGCGCTTCGCGCGCTCCGCTCAGGGCGATCGGCTTCCTAGGGCAGCGGCGTGCACGCGGCGTCGTCGAGCTGATAGCGGCTGCCGCACGCCGCGCAGGCGACAGCGCCGGTGCCGTCGGCCAGCCGCTCGCCGCAGCTGCACATCCAGCCGATGCGCCGGGCCGGAACACCGACGACCAGGGCGAAGTCGGGGACGTCGCGCGAGACCACGGCGCCGGCGCCGACGAACGCCCACCGGCCAATGGTCACGCCGCAGACGATGGTCGCGTTGGCGCCGATGCTGGCGCCACGGCGGACCAGCGTCGGCCGGTACTCGTCCTTGCGGCTGACCTCCGCGCGCGGGTTGTTGACGTTGGTGAAGACGCACGACGGCCCGCAGAAGACCGCGTCCTCCAGGGTCACGCCGTCGTAGATCGACACGTTGTTCTGCACCCTGACGCCGTCGCCGATGGTCACGTTGGCGACGTAGCAGCCCTGGCCGATGACGCAGCCCGCGCCGATGCGCGCGCCGCTCATGACGTGACTGAAGTGCCAGATCTTGGTGCGCGCGCCGACGACGGCGCCGGCGTCGACCACGGCGGTGGGATGAACGAAGTGCTCGGGCATGCGGCTCCCGCGCGGCCGGCATGTCGCCGCGCAGTGCTAGGATGGCCCGGCTTATGCCCAAGCGTCCACCTCGCGTTGCCGTCGAGCTGACGGCGCCGCCCGATCTGGCCGGCGAGCCGTCGCCGCCGCGGGTGGCCTGGGAGAGCGACCTGGGCACCCTGTGGCACGCCGACGCCTTCGAGCTGCTCGCCGCCCAGGCCGACGGCTCGGTCGATCTGGTGGTCACCGATCCGCCGTACGCCATCGCCAAGGCCGAGTGGGATCAGTTCGAGTCGATCGACGC
>Ga0114931_10001737_pt1 | contig 27684 bp, 21 predicted proteins | sample 2SBtaG_FD_89579 | JGI IMG/M metagenome (GOLD analysis project Ga0114931, IMG submission 89579) | Deep subsurface microbial communities from Kolumbo volcano to uncover new lineages of life (NeLLi) - 2SBTROV14_V59a metaG | ecosystem: Environmental > Aquatic > Marine > Volcanic | place: Kolumbo... | reverse complement strand
GTCGGCGTCGGCATGTGAATGATCTCGTCGTTGGTGCCGCCACAACCAACGGCAACGGCCATGCAGCCGATCGACACCGCCGCCAGAAAACGATTCGCCATGACAACCTCTCCCTTACCCTATCAACTCAACAGCCCGAAATATTCGTGAGTCTCGAGTAGGCCCCGCGCAAAGTTCCAAGCCCCGGTCGCGCGGCCGACGGCGTCGTGCGTATGAGGTCCGCCTCGGCCGCCCGTAACAAGTCCGCGCGGCCGTTGTCAAGCTATCGACTGGCAACACGCGTTTGACAGCGCTTTGCCCGCAGTGGAACGAACGACCCGATGAACCGTGCCGTCGAAGACCTCTGCGCGCGCTGGCGGGGCGCCGAACGAGTCGTCGTCCTGACCGGCGCCGGGCTGTCGACGGCGTCGGGTATCCCGGACTTTCGCTCACCGGGCGGTCGATGGTCGCGCTACCAGCCGATCCCGATCCAGGATTTCCTCGCCAGCGAATACGCCCGGATCGAGTACTGGCGCTACAAGGGCGAAACCTGGCAGATCCTCTGCGATGCCGCGCCGAATCCGGCGCATGACGCGATCGCCGAGCTCGGCCGGGCCGGGCGCGTCGACCTCCTGGTGACGCAGAACGTCGACGGGCTGCACGAACGCAGCGGCTTTCCGCGCGAACGATTGATCAACATCCACGGCACAGATTCTTCAGTCACGTGCATGTCGTGCGGCCGTAGCGAGTCGCGAGCACACGCGCAGGCTCTGTGGCAGGCCGGTCACCGAGTCCCGCTCTGCCAGTGCGGCGGCGCTTGGAAACCGTCGACCATCTCTTTCGGCCAGAGCCTGGTCGAGGACGACCTTCGCGCATCCCTCGCTGCAGCCGGATCCTGCGACTTGTTTCTGGCAGCCGGGACATCCCTCGTCGTCGGCCCTATCAACGAGATGTTCTCGCTCGCCGACCGGGCCGGCGCCTACACCGCGATCCTGACCGGCTCGGAGACCCCGTTCGACGCGAGGGCGGATTGCGTAGCCGGCGACCCACTCGAGCAGGTACTGCCGGCCGTCGCCGCGGCGATCCTGCGATGAAGGCTCTACTCGTCGGCGTTTGCAACACCGACCTCGGAGCTGCCTGAGCGCAATCGCCGGTTCGCGATCGCGACTGCCGCCACTGCTACGCGGCAAATCCGCGGCGCAGCCTGCGCGGCATCGATCAATGGCTGCGTCCGGAGATTCGCTCCGCGGAGCGGACCACGAGAACGTGCACGACCGGAATGATGAGCAGTGTGAAAACCGTGGAAAACACCAGGCCGCCGACGACAGCGGCGCCGATCGGCTGGCGCGTCTCGGCACCCGCGCCGCTGGCCAGCATCAGCGGCAGAGCACCCAGGATCGACGTGATACTCGTCATCAGAATCGGCCGGAAACGGGTTCTCCCCGCGCCCAGAGCCGCCTCGAGCAAGTCCGCGCCTTTGCTGTGGGCGCGGTTGGCGTAATCCACCAGCAGGATCGAGTTCTTCGCCACCAGCCCTACCAGCAGGATCATGCCGACCTGCGTGAAAATGTTGATCGAGTAACCCGACGCGTACAGCGCACCGAGCGCGCCGAGCAACGCCAGCGGCACGCTGAGCAAGATGGTGATCGGGTCGACGAAGCTCTCGAATTGCGCAGCCAGAACCAGGTAGATGAAGAGCAGAGATACGGCGAATGTCGCGTAAAGCTCGGCCGACGATTCGTAGAACTCGCGCGAGTTCCCGGTGAGCGCCAGCGTGTATCCCGCCGGCATCTCCTGGCGCGCAATCTCCTCGATTTGGCGCAGGATCGGGCCAAGCGAGAAGCCCGGGGCGATACTGCCTGAGATCTTCACCGAACGCTCGAGATCGAAGTGGTTGAGCGACTCGGGCGCCGCCGAGGTCGAAATCCGAACCAGGCTCGATAACGGAACCATCGCACCCATGCGCGATCGAACGTGGAGATCGCCGATCTGCTCCGGCACCATGCGAAACTTGGGCGCCAGCGACGGGATCACATCGTATTGGCGGTTGCGCAGGACGAACTCGCTCACTCCGGCCTCGGCAAACGCAACCTGCATGGCGTCGGCAATCGCGGCGACGGGGACACCGAGCTCCGCCGCGCGATCGCGGTCGTAGTGGATCTCGATCTGCGGGCTCTCCATTCGCAGATCGCGATCGACATTGACGACACCGTCGACACCGGACACGCGTTCGACGATCGCATGCGATACCCGGTCGAACTCCCGCAAACTCGCCGCCGAGCTCTTGAGAACCACTTCGATATCGTAGATCGAACTCTGGCCGAGCGAGGGCAGACTCACCGGGAAAGCGAGCACCCCGGGGAACTCCCGCAACTTCCCGTACAGCGTGCGCACGACACCCTGCTGCGTCACCTTTCGCTCTCCCCACGGCAGCAATCGGCCGTAGACGAACCCACGCGAGGTACTGCGCGATCCACCCGAGGACAGGCCGACTGCCGAGAAGGTGTGATCCACTCCGGGCAATCCCTGCAACGTGCGCTCGATTCCGAGCAGACTCTCGCGCGTGTACGCCAACGTCGCCCCCTGCGGCGCGCGCAGAATCGTCAGCACCTTACCGCGATCCTCGGTCGGCGCGAGCGAGTCCGGCAGACCGGCGAACAAGGCCACCGAAGCGAGAGCATTGGCGACCAGAAAGAGGACGATCGGCACTGGATGCCGCACCGAAAAGGCGAGACCGCGTTCGTACACCCGGTTGAGAGCATCCAAGACGGTCTCGATCCATCTCCAGACGCGGCCGTGTTGCGCCGTCACATTGAGATAGCGCGCGCAGAGAACCGGCACCAACGACAGCGCGACGAAGGTCGACAACGTCACCGCGGCCGCCATCGTGATCGCGAACTCGCGAAACAAGCGACCGGTGCCGCCGGTCATCATCGACAGCGGTACCAACACCGCGACCAGCGCGACCGTTGTCGCGATGACGGCAAAGAACACCTCCTGCGTGCCGAGCTTCGCCGCAGTCACCCGATCTTCACCCAACTCCTGGCGGCGGTAGGCGTTCTCCAACACCACGATCGCATCGTCGACCAGCAGGCCGATCGCCAGGACGAAGGCGAGCAGCGTCAGCACATTGATCGAGAAGCCGAGCATATTCATGACCGCCAGGGTACCGATCAGAGACACTGGAATCGCGATCGACGGGATCATCGTCGCCACCGGAGAGCGGAGGAAAAACAGGTTGACGAGAATCACCAGGACCAGGGCAATTCCCAGCGTGCGCATGACCTCCTTGAGTGATGCCTCGACGAACACGGTATTGTCGAGCGCGGTCTCCAACGTCACGCCCGGCGGCAAGGTCTTCTGGATGCGCGGAATCGCGGTGCGCAGCCGCTTGGTCAAGGCGAGCTCGTTGGCATCGGACTGGCGAATGATTCCAATCGCGATGATCGGCCGCGAATCGAAGCGCGTGATCGTATCGTAGTTCGCCGAGCCGAGCTCCACCTGGCCGACGTCGCGCAAGCGCACCGGCGCACCACCCTCCCAGCGCACGACGATGTTCTCGAAATCTTCCTCGTCGACCAGCTGCGCGTTGGCAAGCACCGTAAAGCGACGCGTGTCCGCCTCGATGTGACCGGCGGGGAGCTGCAGGTTGTTGTCGCGAATGGCGCGGCGAACCGCGTTCGGATCCACCCCGCGCGCGGCCATGCGTTCCGGATCGAGCCAGACCCGCATCGCGTAGGTGCGCTGGCCGCCGACGAGAATTCCAGCGACTCCGGGAAGGATCTGCAGCGGAGTCTTGACATAGCGGTCGGCAATGTCGGTCAAATCGAGTGGCGAAATTTCGTCGCTGCGGACTTGGAGCCAGATGATCGGCCGCGCGTCGGCACTCGACTTGCGCACCACCGGCCGCCGCGCCTCGTCGGGCAGGCGGTCCATCGCCCGCTGGACGGCGTTCGACACATCGGTCGCCGCCAGATCGAGATCGCGGCCCACATCGAACTCGATGGTCACCGTTGCGCCACCGAACCTGCTCTCCGACACGATCGAGCGAATGCCATCGACGCCGTTCAGCGCCTGTTCGATCGGCTCGGTAATGCTGCTCTCGACCGTTTGCGCGCTGGCACCGAGGTAAACCGTGGTGATCGAGACCGTCGGTCGATCGACATCCGGATACTCGCGAACCGGCAAGCGTTGAAACGCGGCGAGGCCGGCCAGCACGATCAACAGGCTGAGAACGGTCGCCAGGACCGGGCGCGAAATCGACAGATCCGAAAGAGTCACCGTCAACTCACCTGAGCCTTCACCAACGGGCTACAGCGCACAGGCAGGTAGGTGCGGAAACCCCAGCGCCAGCTTCGGGTTGTGAATCGGTTCGTAGGGTCGCGGATCGGCGACGACCCCTGGCGCGAGACGCTGTTGACCGGCGACGACGACGGTCTCGCCCGCGGTCACCCCCGACAAGACTTCAATACGGTCCGGGAAGTGCTGGCCGAGGACGATCTTGCGCTCTTCGAACTCACCATCCGGTTTTAGAATGAACAACAGCTTCCTGGTACCTCGCCTGATCACCGCTTCCTGGGGAACGGCGAGTGCATCTTCGCTGCGCCCGATCTCGAGCGCCAGGCGCGCCGACATCCCGGCGCGGAGCCGGCGCTGCGGATTGCCTACGGTGGCCTGTACGCGAACGGTGCGCGTCGCCGCGTCGATACTCGGATCGATGACTCCGACCTCGGTTTCGAAGAGCTGCGTACAATCCCCTGCAATGCCGCGGATCTTCTGACCTCGCCGTACGCTTCCCGCGTCGCGCTCGGGCACCGAGAACACCAAGCGCAGCGGATCGGTCTGGGTCAGTCGCACGAGCGCCTGGCCAGCCGTGACGAAAGCTCCGAGACTGACCTGGCGCAAGCCGAGCTGGCCGGTGAACGGCGCACGAATCTCGGTTTGGGTCAGCGATGTCCGCGACTCTTCCAAGGCGCCGGCTTCCTGATCGAGCTTGGCGGCGGCGTCATCGAGCTCCTGGCGGGAGATCAGACCATCTGCCTGCAACGCTTCCACTCGCTCAAAGGTTTCTCGCGCATTTTTGTACCGAGATTGGGCAACCGACAGCTGGGCCTGTGCCTGGCGGCTATCTACCCGTGCCAGTACTCGGCCCTTCTCGACTTCCGTTCCCTCGGGAATGTCCAGAAAGGTGACCACCCCGCTCACCTCCGATGCCAGCGCCGTCATCTGCGGACTCTCGAGGGTTCCCAACGCCGGCAACAAGTGCGGTACCGAGGAGGGTTCGAGAACGACCGTCTCGACGACGACATGACGCGGCCCCGAATGGGAAGTTCCACCGGCGGGAGTGCCATCGCACCCGCCGCCAGCCACAAAGGTCAGCAGCGATCCCAAGATCGCAACGACCAGCCGGCCGTCGCTGCGGCTATGACAGTAGGTGTGCACGGATTCCAGCCGGGCGAAGAGTTCGATGGCACGCGAGATGCGCGGACATAGCCCACCACACTACCGATCGCGCGCAACCGGCGAAAGGGACCCCGCCCGCACCCGCCTGCTGGCCGGGCAGCCAGAGCGCCCAAAGACCGCCGCGGCGCGTGTCTCGTTTTTCAACGGACGGCTGGGCTGGTGAAATCAAAGGTTCGCATCCGCCGGCGGCCTGCGAGCGCCGATACCACACTCGGGCCACCGCGCTGTGGCCACCGCGCTGTGGACCGGCACGCCCGGACACTGTAGTGTGCGCCGCCAGGCTGTTCGCTATCGCCGAGGAGAGGGGATTCGGAATGACATCACCGCTGCAGTCTATCATCGAAGCCGGCACCAAGCTGTGGCTCGACTCGATCGACCCGGAGCTGATCGCGAGCAACCGCCGCCTCGGAGCGACCGGTGCCACCTCAAACCCGATCATCGTCGCCAATCTGATCAAGAGTGGCCGCTTCGACTCCGACCTCGCCCGTTTCGTCGGCGAAGGTCTAGAGGACGAAGCGATCGCCTGGGCGATGACCGACAAGCTGGTGCGTGATGCGCAGAGCGTCTTCTTGCCGGTGTGGCGCGACACGCGTGGCAACGACGGATACGTCAGCTTCGAGCTCGACCCCCTACTCGAAGACGCGGCGACCGGCCCAGCGCACGCGGAGCGCGTCACCCGCTACATCGAGCTCGGGAAGAAGTGGAGCGCTGGGCACGAAAATCGGATGATCAAGGTCCCGGCGACCCCGGCCGGACTCGATGCTTTGGAAGAGCTCTGCGCTGCGGGAGTGACCCTGAACGTTACGCTGATCTTCACCGATCGCCAGTACCGGCTCGCCCGCGAGGCGGTATGGCGCGGTGCGCAGCAACGGCAGAACCTCAACTCGTTCAAGAGCGTTTACAGCATCTTTGTCTCGCGCGTCGACGTCTACACCGAAAAACACGTCACCGACTTGAGCGACACCGCGCAAGGTGAGGTGGGCCTCGCCGGAGTCAAACGCATTTGCGCAGACAATAAGGAATTCTGGAAAGATAAGTCAGTGCCGCTGGAGCAAGAGATCATCTTCGCCAGCACCGGAACAAAAAAGCCCTCCGACCCTCCCGACAAGTACATCGGAGCACTGGTGGGCAGCGACATTCAGACCAACCCGCCAAAGACGAACGACGACATCGAGTCGCTCGGAAAAATCTACCACCGCACGGTGGACCAGCTCCAACCCGCGGAAGTGCTCGCCGAGATCGATGCGAAAGTCGATCAGGTAGCACTCGAACAAGTATTGATGCGCGAGGGCATCGCCAAGTTCGCCGATCCACACAAGGCGCTGATCCAACTCATCCGCGAAAAGCGAACCACCCTCGCTGCTTAACAACGCCCGCTATCGCGCGGTTCGCCGAGCCTGACCGCGCAATGGCCGGGCCTTCTCATTCAGCCTTGGGCAACGAACACCGTCCCGGTGCCGGTCACCAGCCGCTCACCCGACTCGGTCTCGAGCATGAGATCGCACTCGAGCAGGCAGCCATCGTCTCGCTCCTCGACATCGGTGACAACGCCGCTGGCGACCAGCGCCACCCGCGGCCGAACGAACGAGCGAAACGTCGCCGAGATCCGCCGCACTTCTACGTTCGCGGCAGCTCCTTCGAGAAGCCGCGCGAACAGTGCCAGGCTCATGTTGCCCGGAGCAATTTGCCCGGGTAGGCCGTCCTTGCGCCCCCCCTCGTCGGAGAGAAACCGCGGAGCGACCTGGTTCGCCGACTTCACATACTCGGCGATCTGCTCGGACGAGAGAGTCTGTCGCAACTGAGGGATATCGTCACCAAAGTCCAGCATCACGTGAGCCTCACCGAAACATCATCCTCTGGTCGATCACAGCGACCATCTCGTCTCGCTGGTTGGTCACGACCATGCGCAACACCACAAATCGCAGCTTCCCCGAGCGCCCAGTCTTGTCGTAGATGTCGTGCAGCGAGCCGACCCCGGTCAACACATCCCCGGGCCGCACAACCACACCGATCTCGACGTCCTTGCCGGCGTCCATGCCGCGGTACATCACCTCCATCGGAATTCCCTCCGGCACGAACCTCTCTCGGCGTACCGTGATCGGGAACGTCGGTGTCGCCACCAGATTGGGGCCGTCTTCCAGATACCGGGGATTCGTCTCGCCGCAGGCGCGGGCGTAGCGGATCATTCGCTCGGCAGAAACCGGCTTGGAAACCGTGCGATCGAACTCGCGACCGATGAGATCGCGGTCGATCTCGGGCAGTGGATCAGCCACGCGCAGCCCTCACCCGTTCGCGAAAGTCTACAGCACGGTAGCTGCCGTCCCGCAGCTCGCGGACGAGACCGTCTATATCGCAGATGTCGGCAGCAAAATCGGTCGCACAGATTCCGATGAGCGACACGAGGTGGGCGTCGCTGCCACCGAATCCCTTGTAACCATACTCGTCCATGACTCCCCGTACGCGTTCGTTCTCACCGCGCCTACTGCCGCCGTTGAGTGCCTCGACGGCGCGTACACCCTCCAACGCCGGCTTGGATTCGTAGTGCTCACACAATCCGATCGACGGCCGGCCGGGGTGGCAAGGGGTGGCGATGCCACCCATACGATCCACTTCAGTCACCACCTCTTGCGCACGAAGATGTACATCAGTGAAATCGAAACGTCGTGCCATCTCGTCGGTCACCCCATAGAGCAGAATATGACCGTAGTCGGTCTCCACCTCCGCCCCGCGCAGGATCAGAGTGTCGTAACGGTCCTCGAGGTCGCGATAGTCGACCTCGGATGACCACTGCCGATGCTCCGTCAGGACGATCCCATCGACAGGTACGACCTCGCGTTTCTTCTGCAGCCACTTGAGGTAGCCCTCGATCGGCGCCCGGCTGTCGTCCGAAGCATTGCTGTGAGCGTGCAGGTCGAGGATCATGCCTATCGATTCTGTAGAGGATGGCAAGGCGACGACGGCGCCTTCGACTTTTGCCTCGGGACCAGAGGTTCCCGGGCCTTCATCCGTGCAGCGTTTCGCGGACGCGGTTCGATGTCAATAGAGGCCGCGCGCGATCCAAGGAACCGCGGGACTCGACGGCGGCGTACCGCGGTCAGGCGCCTTTCGAATCGGCCACGGATCCCAGCGGAGCAAACATAGGCAGCGACACTCCGTGCCCAACATCCTCGAAGTGAACCTCCACCGCCATACCGATTCGCACCGAATCCGCCGCACAACCGACGATGTTGGTCAGCATGCGGAGCCCCTCTGCAAGCTCGACGTAGGCGAGGACGTAGGGAACCCGCCCGCGGAAACCCGGTGCCTGATTCTGATAAACGACGGTAAAAGTATACACCGTCCCGCTGCCGCTGCAGCGCTTCCAGGTAATCCGCGACGACAGGCAATCGGGACATAGGGCGCGCGGATAGTGGCGCAACAGTTCGCAATCGCCACACTGTTGAACGTACAACTCACCGCGCTCGCACGCTTCCCAGAATCCCTTGGACTCTTCGTCGATGCGCGGCAGCGGGCCACCGGGTCGGCTGGGGTTCGACATCACGACCGCCCGAGAATCAGCGTGGCGCCGCTGTGCCGCAAGCCCAGCATCCCGCCCGTACCGTGACACAGCGCAACTTCACAATCCTCGACCTGGCGCCCGCCACACTCGCCGCGCAGTTGCCGCACAGCCTCGATCACCAGGAAGATCCCGCGCATACCCGGGTGATTCGACGACAGACCTCCTCCATCCGTATTGATTGGCAACTCTCCGCCCAGGCCAATCCGTCCATCGCCGACGAAAGCACCGCCCTCCCCCCGGGCGCAAAATCCCAGGTTCTCCAGTGTCGCGAGTACAGTGATCGTGAACGAGTCATAGATCATGCACATATCGATATCCGCGCAGCCAACGCCAGCCATCTTCATCGCAGCCGGCCCCGACTGAGCCGCGGCGATTTCCGTCAGATCGCGCTTGCCGAGCGCAGTATGGCGCAATGCCTCCGAACCTCCCAGAATACCGATCGGCGGATTTCTGGTGTCGCGGAGTCTCTCCTTGCTGGCGACGACGACCGCCCCACCACCGTCGGTAATGAGGCAACAGTCGAGGAGATGCAGCGGCGAAGACACTACCCTAGACGCCAACACGTCATCCACCGTAATCGGATCGCGGAACTTGGCCAGCGGATTCCTATGGGCATGGCGGCGCATCGTCACCGCGACTTCCGCCAGCTGTTCAGGCGTCGTCCCGAATTCGTGCATGTGCCGCTGGGCAACCATCGCATACGAGTTCATCACCGTCGGACCAAAGGGAGCCTCGAACTGGTCCGCCGGATCGCCCCCACTCAGGCCGCCCGTACCGACGGCGAACCGATCCGACGAAGCCTTGCTACCATAGGTGATCAACGCCACCTCGCACAGGCCAACCGCGATCGCAGCCGCCGCGTGGAGCACCTGCGCAACGAAAGAAGACCCGCCGATATTCGTCGAATCGTGGAATCTAGGGTGCAGGTTCAAGTGCTCGGCAAGGTACATCAAGCCGATCGGACTCAGTCCGGACGACAACAAGCCGTCGACGTCGCGGATCGACAGGCCCGCGTCGTCCAAGGCGCCGCGGGCGGACTCGGCATGGATCTGGAACTGGGTTTTGTCCGGTGCCCACCGCGTCGGGTGCTCGAACACACCGGCAATACCCGCATCCTCGAGTCCGCTCACCGCTTTCGCCTCGTAGCATGCATCACGCGGCGTCCCTGTCCAACGACGAAACGAATCCACCGATTCGCTCCGCCAGCGCTTCCGGCTGTTCCAACTCGATCGAGTGTCCGGCTTTCTCGACTACCTCCAACCGCACATTCGGTAACTGGGGACAGAGCTCCTGCGAGGCCTCGGGCCGCACGACCTCGTCCTCGGAACCGGCAACGACGAGCACTGGCTGGCGAACGTCGGTAAGACGCGATGAAAAATCGGCTTCACCCCACGCGACCAAATCCGTGTACCGAACGCGCGGATCGGTGCGGACTTGCTCCATCCACACCTCGCGCATGACGTCGAGGGACGTAGCCGACGAAAACTCGTTCTTCGAAAACGGTTGGGGTCTGCGACCACGCATGACATCACCCCACTCCCCGAGCGTCGTCTCGGCAACCTCCACTCGCGGAGAGCAGCCGATGAGCACCAGACCTCGCACCTGCCTACCGTGCAACGCGCCGTATTCCAGCGCCGTCGCTGCGCCGAACCCTTTGCCGACGAGCACCATCGGCCGCAGACCTACGGCGTGGACGAATGCATCCAAAAAACCTGCCTGTGCCGCGACAGAGTCCAGACCTTCGGTCCCGCCCGACCTGCCGTGGCCCGGGAAATCGAAAGCCAGCACCGAGTGGTCGGCGGCGAGAATCTCCCCCTGGCGGTGCCAGAGGTTGGCGTTGGCGCCTGCGTCGTGGAGAAAGACGATCAACTCACCGCGATCCAATGCGGGCGGCTGGTGCGGAAGCGTCGACTCTCCCGAGTGGAAGAAGTTCACCGCGACGCCCTCGACGTCCACATACTTACTACGCATCCTCGAGACTCGTACCGAAACCAACCCGTTCCTGTTTATGAGGCATCCATCGCACCGTCAAACCACTCCCAGCGAGACGACCGACCACCCCCACGCTGCCATCTCTGGATAGGGAACCTCCACCATCCGCCCCACTGAGGCAAGCGTCAGCACACCAATCCCCCGAAAACCGCCGTCCGATCAACTAGCGGATTCGACGCATTCAGCGAAAAGTCGGTGATAGTTCGCCACGGTTCCCAGCTGCTTCAGATATGAATCCAATCCGACCAGCGCACGGCCGAGGAAGAGACGGTGCCCCGGAGCGCGAAACTGGCGATTTTCGAAGCCGATCTGGGCAATCTCCATCGCCTTCTCCATCGAATCGTAGTCGCGCGGGTCGAACTCGCGATCCTCCAAGATCGGCTCGCAAAAGATCCGCATCATGCGAATCATCGCCGCCGGGTCGTCGTTCTTGCCGATGAATCCGAGGCGCAGCAAATGAATGGCCATGGCATCGTCGTCGGCATCGAGCATCGCCGCGGCCATGCCCAGGTACGCCTTGCGGATCTTTGGCGGAAAGATGCGAATACTGCCGAAATCGAGCATGCCAATATGGGGATGGTACGTTACCAGGTAGTTCCCGGGGTGGGGATCGGTGTGCAGAACCCCGAACTCGAACACCTGGCGCCAGACCATCCGGAAGTACTTGATAGCGACCCAATCCTTGAGCGTCTGGTCGACTCCTCGCTTGAGAATGTCGGCGAACGGGTAGCCTTCGAGCAATCCCATGGTCAGGACACGGCGCGAGGAGAACTCCGGATAAACCGCCGGGATCTCGACCTCCGGATCGTCGGCAAACATCTTCTGGAAGCGCCGGTTGTTGCGTGCTTCGTTCTCGTAGTCCAGCTCTTCAGAGAGTCGTTGTTCGAGCTCCTCGATCACCTCCGAGTGATCGATCTCCTGCTGCATCACATCGCGCCCGATGAGAGTGAATGTGTTGAGTAACGCCTTCAGATTGCGCAGGTCCTGGTCGACCGTTTCTTCGACCCCCGGATACTGCACCTTCACGACAACCAGCTCGCCCGACGGCAAAGTGGCTCGGTGGACCTGTCCGAGCGAGGCGGCGGCAAAGGCCTCCGTTTCAAAGGTGGCGAAGAGATTCTCCGGTTCGCCGCCTAGTTCGTTCGCAAGCTGCTGCCGTATCTCCGAATAATCCATCGGCGGTACTTGCGACTGGACGATCGAGAGAACATCGAGCGCCTCCGCCGGCAAGATGTCGTCACGCATCGAGAGCATCTGCACGAGCTTCATGAACGCGCCCTTGAGCTCCTTGGAACTCTCGACGATCCGCATGGCGTTGCGAATGTGGGTATCGAGAAGCGCCCTCTGGTGATCGCCCGACGACCGGAAGGGTTTGCGCAGACTCTCCCACAAGTAACTCGAGCCGACCGACGTCGCGACGCCGCCTACCTTGAGCACACGCTTGGCACGCCCCTGCGTCAGCTTCGCTTCTTTATCTTTCGCCGCCCGTGCCATAGCTCCAAAACTCCGACCGAATCAGTCGCGGTTCATCAGTCCGGCAGCAACCCCAGCGCCGAACCCGTTGTCGATATTCACAACCGTCACACCCGCCGCGCACGAATTCAACATTCCCAACAATGCCGCCAACCCGCCAAAGCTCGCCCCGTAGCCGACACTGGTGGGCACCGCGATTACCGGCCGGTCGACGATACCACCGACCACACTCGGCAGCGCGCCCTCCATCCCGGCAACGACAATCAACACAGCCGCGCTCTCGAGCGTCTCCCGGTACGCGAACAGTCGATGAATTCCGGCCACGCCGACGTCGTACACCCGTTCCACGTCGTTGCCCATGGATTCGAGCGTCAACGCCGCTTCTTCGGCAACCGGAAGGTCGGATGTGCCCGCAGCGACGACCGCCACCATCCCCCGCCCTCTCTTTTCGGTGCTGCCAGCAACCAGCGTCGCCAGACGCGCGAGCGGATGGTACTCGAGCTCCGGTACGGCAGCCAGAACCGACCTCGCCGCCGCCTCGCTCAGTCGGGTAACCAAGACGTTCTGCCCGGCGTCGCGCAAACGCGCCGCAATCGCGGAAATCTGCTCTGGTGTCTTGCCCTCCGCGAAAATGACTTCCGGGAGTCCGCGGCGCAGGGCGCGGTGATGATCGATCTTGGCAAATCCGAGATCCTCGAACGGCATAGCCTTGAGCCGTCCAAGCGCATCACCGACCGAAACCGTTCCGGACGAAACCGCGTCGAGGAGCTCGCGCAGACGCTCCGGAGTCATCTCGTCGGCCGCTGTACCGACCCGAAGTGGGAAAATCCAGCCGCACGGGCGGCGCGCGTCGAACCATCCGCCTCGACCAAGACGAGCCCCTCGTTCGCTCGCGTGAATACTCCAACACGGGTCATACTACACCCCAGATCGTCACGCAGGCTCATCAAGGCATCTTCCCGCTGCGCGGGCACCGCGCACAACAACTCGTAGTCCTCACCCCCGGACAGAGCAAGTGCGACCCCGGCCGCGCGAACGGCCCGGGACATCGGCAAGCGCGGTATCTCCACCCGCGCGCCAACACCGCTGGCATCGCAGAGGCGTTTCAGATCGGTAAGGAGCCCATCGCTGAGATCCATCACCGCGGAGGCGAGCCTCTCGTCGGCGAGGACGCGGCCGGCGATGAGGCGCGGCGTCGGCTCACGAAACTTCCTCACCGCAAGACCCTTCGCAGCCCTATCGCGTCGCAACGACGCCAGCCCGAGCGCGGCATCCCCCAAGCGTCCGCTAACGTAGATCGCATGACCCGGCTCAGCCCCCGATCGGAGCAGCGGAGATCGCGGCGCTTCGGCGAGGAGAGATACGGTGACGCCCAGCTCTCCGGCACGGGCGATGTTACCACCGACGATGATCGCCGCATCCGCGGCCGCAGCCGCGGCCATACCGCGTTGCATCGCCAGAACATCGCGCCGCGCCATTGACGACGGCGCGGTGATACAAACGAGACAAAATCGAGGCGCCCCACCCATGGCCGCGACGTCGCTGGCGTTGACCAAATACGCCTTGCGGCCCAACTGGCGCGCACTCATCCACGATCGATCAAAATGGGTTCCCTCGATCTGTGCGTCACAGGTCCAGAGCCAGTCGCGCCCACCGAGACGAATTGCGGCGCAGTCGTCGCCCGGACCCACTTGCACCTCCGGAGACGAGCTCAACTCGGACATCAGACCGGCCAGCAGTCGGTCTTCGCCGATTTCGGCGAGCGTGTTCCCGCGACGACGGCGTGCCATCAGCTCCGACGATGGGCTACGGCGATTCCGGCGGCGGCGCCGGAGTCGAAGCCGGCGAAGGAACATACGAAAACGGGCGAGAGCTTCCGTCCCCGGCAGCCCGAATCTCCCGGATCCGATGACCGTCGAGCTCGAGCACGAACAGCTCCCGCACTACACCGTCCGGCCCCACCGACAGATCGCCGGCAGCGCCCGCGAAAACGCCCAGACCCCTTACCGCTGAGATGAACCCGTCGCGCGAAATCGATTTCGGATCGAGCAGAGTCTCGCGCACCAACTGCGCCGCATCATACGCCTGTGCTTCGAGGATCCCCGGCATCTCGTCGTTCTCGGCCCGATACGCAGCAAGGAACCTCTGCGTCGCCGGGCGCTGGCTACCCATGAAGAATCCGTCGACGAACACCGCACCGTCGAGAACGTCGGCCGCGGCACCGAGCCGTCCCGGATCATTCCAACCGTTGCTGCCCAAGAGGTACACTGAGGGGCGAGCCTCGCGCAGCGCGGTGGCCAGCACAACCGCAGTCGACGCAAAGTCGGGAATGAACACCGCCTGCAGACGATCGCCATCGACCCAGCGCTGCAAGGTCACCACTTCAACCGCGAACTCCTCGGTGCCAGGCTCGTAGGCGAGGGCTCCGACGATCGTCCCACCAAGCCGCTTGACCTCGGCTTGGAACGCCTGCGACAGCGCGCTACCGGAGGCATTGCGGGGAAAGATCACACCAAACCTTCGCAAGCCCGCCGTGCCGATTGCGAACTCCGCGAGCTGCGCCGCCTGGCGTTGGTGGGTCATCGCAGTCTGCAAAACATACTTGCTGGAGATGCTCCGACGCTGCGCCAAAGAGAGCAGCGGCAATCCGGCCCGCTCGGCCCTGGGCGTCGCCGCCTGGGCGACCTTGGACCGCAGGGGCCCGATCACTGCGATGACGCTTTCGTTCTGCGCAAGCTCATCGATCGCCGCCCGCGCCATGCGCGGCGCCCCCTCTGTGTCGCGCACCAGTACGTCGATCCCCGAGCCCGCCAGGGCCAGTCGGATCCCCGCGAGCGATCGCTCGCCGTACGTCGCATATTTGCCTGACAGCGGCAGTAAGACACCGACCTCGGCCTCCCCTGGATCCAGCTCACCGCCTGCGATAGGCCCCTTCTTGGGCACCCGGTGCTGTCCCGCGGGGATCGTCGCCGACGCCTCCGGGCGCGAACCATCACTACGTCCGGCAAGTGTCTCATCGATGAGCTGGCGCGTCTCATCGTCCGCCACCACTGCCCGGGTGGCGCGCAGGGTATCCGAATCCATCCGGTCGAACGACTGGACGATACGACGGTGGATCAGCTTCTTGCGTGCTGGCTCAGCGACATCCAACGCTTGCTCCCAGAACAACACCGCGCTGACCGCGTTGCCCCGTGCGTATTCCGCATCCCCGCGCAGCTCGTAAACCTGCCTCCACTCTTCGCCCGGATAGCGGTGTTGCAACTCGTCCAACGCCGCCAAGCATTTGTCGTGATTGCCAAGGCGAAACTCCGACTGCGCCAGCTTGAAATACGCACGCGGAACCAGCTCAGGTGTCTGACCGCTGTCGATGAAAATCCGGTAGCCGTGCACCGCGCGTTCGTAATGACCCAGCCGGAAGGAATCTTCCGCCTGGCGGAACGGCAGTGGCGCACGTTCCAGCGGCAGCCGAGAAGAGCAACCGAACAGAAGGAATCCGCCGATAGCGAGGGTTACGAGCTTCAAACAGGGGTTATCGATGCGACTCGTCATCATTCCTCCAGCTTCGACAGCGCCACTCCATGTCGCTCGAATTCGACCTGGATGCCGGCGAACTTCTCGCCCCAGATCCAAGATCCAAGATCCCAGATCCCACCCCACGCTCGATCCGACACAGACGCCTGCAACGGTCGCCATAGCCCACGGTACCCGTACGCGCAAAACACGCTCGCCTCAGTCGAACATCTCCTTCACCTTGTCGAAGAACCCCTTCGAATGCGGAGAAACATCCTCTCCAGCAAGGTCGGCGAATTCCTCGAGCAGCTCCTTTTGTCTCTTCGTCAGCTTGCGGGGCGTTTCCACCGCGACTCGAACCAGCGCATCGCCGTGCCCGTAGCCACGCAGATCGGGCGCCCCTTTTCCCCTCAACCGGAATACCTTACCCGACTGCGTGCCAGACGGAATCCTCATTTTTACCACGCCGTGCGGAGTGGGAACTTCCAACTCCGTCCCCAGCGCCGCCTGCGTCATTCCGATCGGCATGTCGCACAGCACATCGGTTCCATCGCGCCGAAATATTGGATGCTCACGTACGTGCATCACGACGTACAGATCGCCCGAGGGACCGCCGCGATGACCCGCCTCGCCTTCGCCGCGCAATTTGAGCCGCGAGCCATGATCGACGCCGGCCGGGATCTTGACGCTGAGCGATTGCTGGTTGCGAACCGCGCCCGCGCCACCGCATTCCAGACACGGGTCGCGGATCACCGTGCCCGCTCCCTGGCATTCGGAACAGGTCCTGGCGATGCTGAAGAGTCCCTGCTGGTAGCGCACCTGTCCCGCGCCGGCACAGGCCAGACAGGTCTCGCGCGAAGCACCGTCGCGCGTGCCCTCGCCGTCACACTGCGAACAGGTCGCAAGTCGCGGGACCTTGATCGTCTTCTCGACGCCAAAAATCGCTTCTTCGAACTCGATCTCCAGATCGTAACGAAGATCCTCTCCGCGAGTCGCTCGGCCGCGCCCGCGGCCGCGCCCGCCACCGAAAAAGTCGCCGAAGATATCGCCGAAGATGTCTTCGAACCCCTGCGCGTTGAAATCGAAGCCGCCACCCTGCTCGAACGCGGCATGACCGAAGCGATCGTATTTCGCGCGACTCTCCTCGTCGCTCAGTACCTGGTATGCCTCAGAGGCCTCCTTGAACCGCTCCTCCGCGGCCGGATCGCCCTGATTGCGATCCGGATGATACTTGAGCGCGACCTTTCGATAGGCCTTCTTGAGCTCGTCGTCGCCCGCCTCGCGGCCGACACCGAGCACCTCGTAGTAGTCCTTTTTCGTCGCCACGAATTCTCCGTTCTCAACGTGCGCGAGCCCTCCCCGCAGACGGGAAGGGCTCTATTCCTAGCAGTAGCCCCGTTCGACGAGAACGGCGAGCCCACCGCTCCCGAGGCTCCAGGACCCCAGACACACTGGCTTTTCAACGACTAGGAGTCACTAGGAGTCCTGCACTTCCTCGAAGTCGGCATCGACTACGTCGTCATCCGGCTTCTTCGTCGCTCCGGGTTCGGGACCATCCGCCGCACCGGCACCAGGCCCATCCGCCGCTCCATCCTGCGCCGCCTGCGCATACATCTTTTCGGCGAGCTTGTGCTGGACCTGCGTCAGCTTCTCCATCGCAGCGCTGAGCGTCCCCGCATCGTCTGATTCGAGAGCGGTCTTGGCTTCCGCCAACGCCGCCTCGATTGCGCTCTTGTCAGCCGCGTCCAGATCACTATCGTGTTCGGAGAGATTCTTCTCCGTCTGGTGCACCAGGACGTCTAGCTGGTTCTTCGCGTCGACGGTTTCTCGACGCTTGCGATCTTCGTCCGCATGCAACTCGGCGTCCTTGATCATCTGGGCGATCTCTTCATCACTCAGACCACTCGAGGCCGTGATGCGAATGGACTGCTCTTTTCCGGTACCTACGTCCTTCGCGTGGACGTGCACGATGCCATTCGCGTCGATATCGAAGGTTACTTCGATCTGCGGTACCCCGCGCGGCGCCGGAGGAATCCCCTCCAAGTTGAACTGCCCGAGCATCTTGTTGCCACTCGCCATCTCGCGCTCGCCCTGATAGACGCTGATGGTCACGGCCGTTTGATTCTCGGCCGCAGTCGAGAACGTCTGGCTCTTCTTCGTGGGGATCGTGGTGTTCTTCTCGATCAGCTTCGTGAACACGCCGCCCTGTGTCTCGATACCGAGAGACAGGGGCGTGACGTCGAGGAGCAGCACGTCCGAAACATCGCCCTTGAGCACACCACCCTGCACCGCCGCACCAATAGCGACGACCTCGTCCGGGTTCACGCCCTTGTTGGGCTCCTTGCCGAAAATCGTTTTGACGCGCGCCTGCACCGCCGGCATGCGGGTCATGCCGCCGACCAGGATGACCTCGTCGATGTCGCCCGCCGACAATCCAGCATCGCGCAACGCAACCTTGCAGGGAGCATCGAGGCGGTCGAGTAGATCGCCGCACAACGCCTCCAGCTTGGCGCGCGTCAGCTTCATCGTCATGTGCTTCGGGCCACTCTGATCGGCAGTGATGAAGGGCAAGTTGATGTCGGTTTCCGCCACCGTCGAGAGTTCGCACTTGGCTTTCTCCGCCGCCTCCTTGAGGCGCTGCAGCGCCATGCGGTCCCCGCGCAGGTTGATTCCCTGATCCTTTTTGAACTCATCGGCCAGGTAGTCGATCACCTGCTGGTCGAAGTCTTCGCCGCCCAGGTACGTATCGCCGTGGGTCGCTTTCACCTCGAAAACCCCGTCGCCGAGCTCGAGCACCGAAACGTCGAACGTGCCGCCACCGAGGTCAAAGACAGCGACCTTCTCGTCCTTCTTCTTGTCCAGCCCATAGGCGAGCGAAGCTGCCGTCGGTTCGTTGATGATTCTCAACACGTCGAGGCCGGCAATCCGTCCGGCGTCTTTGGTCGCCTGTCGCTGACTATCGTTGAAGTACGCGGGAACCGTGATCACCGCTTCGGTAACCGGCTCGCCGAGATAGTCCTCCGCCGTCTGTTTCATCTTCTGCAGTAAGAATGCCGAGATCTCCTGCGGGCTGAACTGCTTTCCCCCCGCCTCGACCCACGCGGCGCCGTTGTCCGCCTTGACGATCTTGTACGGAGAAAGCTTCTCCGCCTTTCTCGTTTCGTCATCCTCGAACCGCCGGCCGATCAAGCGCTTGACCGCGTACACCGTATTCTCCGGGTTGGTCACCGCCTGGCGTCGGGCAATCTGCCCGACCAACCGCTCACCACTGTCTGAAAACGCCACCACCGACGGCGTCGTTCGGCTACCCTCGGCGTTGGCGATTACCTGCGGCTCGCCGCCTTCCATGACCGCAACGCAGGAATTCGTCGTTCCCAAATCGATTCCAATAACCTTGCCCATGACTTCTCTCCTTCGGGATCCAAGCGCGTTTGCCGCGTGATCCTTGCGATGATTCCGCAACTATTCGTCTTCTCCGGACGCCGCGCCGGTCGAAACGCTGACCTGAGCCGCGCGTAACAGCCGATCGTGCAACCGGTATCCCGGCGCAAACTGTTCCACCACGTGATTCGCCGGGACCTCGTCACTGGCGACCTGCACCAGCGCCTCGTGTATGGACGGGTCGAATACCTGCCCAACCGCCTCGACTCGCGTGACACCGTGCCGTTCGAGAGCTTCGGTCGCCGCTTGCAGCACCAGATCCAAGCCCTCCACCACCGACGGCACCCCACCACTGGCGCGGGCGTGTTCGGTGGCCCTCCCCAGGTTATCCACCACCGTCAGGAGGTCGCGCGCAAGCGGTTCCACCGCAAAACGCGATGCCTCCGCCCGATCCCGCATGGTGCGCTTGCGGAAATTGTCCAGCTCCGCGCGTTCGCGAAGGAACAGATCCTGACTGTCCTCCGCTTTCTTCAAGGCCGCCTCGAGCTGCTCGGGGAGGCCGAGCCGCTCGGAAGCATCCTCATCACTTTCGCCGCCGCCATCACCGCTCACGCCCACAGCCCCGCCCACGCCCGCGAACTGGTCATCGCCGGGCCCATCAAACTGCGTTTCTTTTTTTTGCTCGGACTTCATCTTCGCCTTAATATTCGATATCTTGCGCTAATGTTCGGGCTCGTGCCCGGCGAGAGTGCGGCAAGCTAAGTACGGGTATTGGGGTTGTCAAGGAAACACGGGGGCGGTCGATGTCCGGGTCGTATACGAGTCACGCCGTAGTGTTGCGATGGCGGTCATACGGCGAGAGCGACAAGATCGTCACCTTTCTAACTCGCGACTTCGGCAAGCTGACCGGAATCGGCAAAGGCGCGAAGAACTCCCGGAAACGCTTCCCCAACTCGCTCGAGATCCTGGCGCGCGTTCAAGTCCAGTTTCGCCAGCGCCAGGAGGCCAGCCTGGCTTTCCTGGAAAGCTGCGAGTTGCTCGGCCCTAGAGCCGCGCCGATGGACCCCGAGAGGCTCGCATATGGCGCGTACCTCACGGAGCTCGCCGAGCAGATGACCGTCGAGTGGAGTCCCGCGCTGAGTACCTACGAGTTGCTCGACGAGGCACTTCGGTCACTCGAGGAGGGACCTGCGACCGCCGCCCTCCTTCGAGCCTACGAGCTAAAGCTCCTGGAATGTGCGGGTTTCGCAACACCCCTCGATCATTGCTGCGAGTGCGGCACGACCCTGGCCAACCCCGACACCCCCGAGATCTTCTTCGCACCGAGCGCGGGCAGCTTCTGCTGTATGGGTTGCGGCCATCGGCGTGAGGGTTTGCAGCACGACGGGCTGCAAGCGATCTCGGCCGAGCTCGTCGCTCGACTGCGAACGCTGCGACAGATACCACTACAACGCGGATGCGAGAATTCCCTTGGCCCGCAACGCGACACCGCGGCGCAGATCACCGGCCAGCTTCTTGCGCTGCACCTGATCCGACCACTACAGTCGACGCGGACCATCGAGCAGTTGACCAGGAGCCGATCCTGATTGCCGATATCGAGGGCGCGTGCTACTCCGTCGCTCTCCGCTTCACCCGCAATCCACACACATCAGGCCCGACGCGCCAATCCGAATGGGGGGAGCGAAGGCCACCGGTATGAAGGCGAATCGAGCAATATGAGCGAAGTTACCATGGACAACATCGTGAGCCTGGCCAAGCGGCGCGGCTTTACCTTCCAGTCGAGTGAAATCTACGGTGGACTATCGAGTTGCTGGGACTACGGCCCCCTCGGCAGCGCCCTCAAGCGCAATGTCAAGGACGCCTGGTGGAATGCGATGGTCGAGTCCCGCCCCGACATCGAGGGAATCGACTGCTCGATTCTCATGCACCCCCGCGTGTGGGAAGCATCGGGCCATATCGAGGGCTTCACCGACCCGCTCATCGACTGCCGCACCTGCAAAGCACGCTACCGCGCCGATCAGCTCGATCAGGCCCAGTGCGCCGTGAAACCGAGCAAAAAACCCGGTGAGCACAGCGAGTGCGACCTGACCGAGGCACGCAACTTCAACCTCATGTTCAAGACGTTCATGGGCCCTGTCGAGGATACTGCGAGCGTGGTGTACATGCGCCCCGAGACGGCGCAGGGGATATTCGTCAACTTCCAGAACGTCCTGACGACGTCCCGCCAGAAGATTCCTTTTGGAATCGCGCAGATCGGCAAGTCGTTCCGCAACGAAATTACCCCCGGCAACTTCCTCTTTCGCACCCGCGAGTTCGAACAGATGGAGATGGAGTACTTCGTCAAGCCCGGTGAAGACGAACCATGGTACGACTACTGGGCCAAGCAGCGCCTCGAATGGTACCGGCGCCTCGGTATCCGCGACGAGAACCTGCGTATGCGGGTTCACGAAGCGGAGGAGTTGGCCCACTACGCCAAGGCGTGTGTCGACGTCGAGTACAAGTTCCCGATCGGCTGGTCAGAGCTCGAAGGGATCGCCAACCGAACCGATTTCGATCTGCGAAGGCACGCCGAGCACAGCGGCAAGGACCTCCGATTCTTCGACGAGGCCGCACGCGAGCGTTACTTCCCGTACGTCATCGAACCCGCCGCCGGCGCCGACCGTGCGACCCTGGCGTTCCTGGTCGATGCCTACGACCAAGACGACGCGGATGGCGAAAAGCGCGCAGTGCTGCGCTTCCACCCAACCCTGGCACCGGTCAAAGTCGCCGTGTTTCCGCTGATGCGCAAGGAAGGACAGCCGGAGCGCGCCAGCAAGATCGCCGACTCGCTGCGAACCCACTTCACCGTCCAATACGATCAGGCGGGATCCATCGGCAGACGCTACCGCCGTCAGGATGAAATCGGGACGCCGTACACGGTCACGGTCGACCACCAGACGTCCGAGGACGATACCGTCACTTTGCGTGATCGCGACAGCATGGAGCAGAAACGCATGAAGATAGAAGCGCTGATCCCAGAGCTCAGCACGCGGCTTGCCCAACCCTGGCAGCGGTAGCCAGAGATGGGCGCCAAAACCAAGCAGCGCACTGCCCCAGCCGCCGGACGCGCCGGACGCGCGCGGACGAATGCTCGCGCGAAGACTCGCGCCAAGGCCAGCCCGTCCAGCCCGTCCAGCGAGACCAAGCGGTCCGGCAAGGCCAAATTGATCTACGCCTTTGGCGACGGCAAAGCCGACGGTCGTGCCTCGATGCGCAACGTTCTCGGTGGCAAGGGTGCCAATCTTGCCGAAATGGCGGGCCTCGGGCTACCGGTGCCACCCGGTTTCACCATCACTACAGACGTCTGCACATTCTACCGAGACAACGACGGACAGCTCCCACCGTCGTTGCGAAGCCAGGTCGAAAAAGGTCTCGCACGCATGCAGAAGACCCTCGGGCGGCGCTTCGGCGATCCGGAAAACCCAATGCTGGTTTCCGTACGGTCAGGCGCGCGCACCTCGATGCCCGGAATGATGGACACGGTCCTCAACCTCGGGCTCAACCAATCGACCGTCGAGGGGTTGATTCGTCAGTCCGGGAGTCGCCGATTCGGCTACGACTGCTATCGCCGCTTCATCCAGATGTTCGGCGACGTCGTGCTCGGCCTCAGGCCCGAATCCAAAAAAGACAACGATCCCTTCGAGGATATCATCGCGCACAAAAAGGCGGCGCGCGGCGTCGCGCTCGACACCGATCTCGGCGGCGACGATTTGCGCGACTTGGCGGACGAGTTCAAGCAGCGTATCCGCGACCGCCTCGGCGTCGAGTTCCCGGAAGATCCCCAGCAGCAGCTGTGGGCTGCGATCGGTGCCGTGTTCGGATCCTGGGACAACGCCCGCGCCATCACCTACCGCAGACTCAACCGGATTCCCGATGAGTGGGGGACCGCCGTCAACATACAGGCAATGGTGTTCGGTAATCTCGGCGACGACTGCGCAACTGGAGTGGCCTTCACCAGAAGTCCGTCGACCTGGGACAAGGGACTGTACGGTGAGTTCCTCGCCAACGCACAGGGCGAGGACGTCGTCGCCGGAATCCGCACCCCGCAGCAGATCACCAAGGTCGCCTCGCGCGAACGGGCGCGCGCCAAAGGGACCGACGAAGCCGAGAGGCCGGCATCGCTCGAGGAATCGATGCCCGCGTGTTTCGAAGACTTGCTGCGCATCGCCAAACGGCTGGAGAAGCACTACCGCGACATGCAGGATCTCGAATTCACGATCGAGCGCAATCGCTTGTGGATGTTGCAGACACGCACCGGCAAGCGGACGGCCGCAGCAGCCGTCAAGATTGCGACAGATATGGTGAGCGAGAGGTTGATCAACCGAAAGACAGCGATTTTACGCGTGGATCCTGCTCAGCTCGATCAGCTGCTGCACCCGCAGATCGATCCCAACGACCGCCCTCAGCCGCTCGCCAAAGGCTTACCCGCGTCGCCGGGTGCCGCTGCGGGCGAGGTCGTCTTTTCCGCGGAGGACGCCGTCGACGCGGTGCAACACGGCAAACAAGTCATCCTGGTCCGCATCGAGACATCCCCGGAAGACATCCACGGCATGCATGTCGCCGAGGGGATCCTCACCGCTCGGGGTGGTATGACGTCACACGCCGCAGTCGTCGCGCGCGGCATGGGCAAGTGCTGCGTCGCCGGATGTGGCGATCTCGCGATCGATTATTCGCAACAGTCTTTCCACGTCGGTGAACGCGAAATTCGCAAGGGCGACTGGATTACCCTCGACGGCTCGACCGGCGAGATATACGCCGGGTCGATCCCGACCACGACGGCGGATATCGGGGGCGAGTTCGGCGTCTTTTTGAAGTGGGCGGACAGTGTCCGAACGCTCCAAGTGCGCGCCAACGCGGACACGCCGCGCGATGCCGAGGTCGCGCGCACTTTCGGTGCCGAGGGCATCGGACTGTGTCGTACCGAGCACATGTTCTTCGAAGGCGAGCGGATCAACGTGATGCGCGAGATGATCCTCGCGACGGAACCCGACGGTCGCAAGCGCGCACTCGCCAAACTGTTGCCGATGCAAAGACAGGACTTCCTCGGCATCCTTCGAGCAATGGCCGACCTACCGGTTACCATCAGGCTCTTGGACCCGCCGCTGCACGAGTTTCTCCCTCCCGACTCCGAGCTGGCGAAGCTATCCAAGAAGCTCAACGTCGAGGTCGACCACCTGCGCGCGGCCAGCAAGGCCCTACACGAATCCAACCCGATGCTCGGCCATCACGGTTGCCGGCTCGGCATCACGTACCCCGAGATCTACCTCATGCAAGTTCGCGCAATCGCCGAGGCCACGTGCGAATTACTCAGAGATGGGGTGCGGGTTCACCCGGAGATCATGATCCCGCTGGTCTGCCAGGAGCGCGAGTTGGCAATGCTGCGGAGCCAGGTTCTCGATGCTCTGCATACGACGGCGGAGGAATACGGCGTCGAACTCGATCCTCTGATCGGCACCATGATCGAGCTTCCCCGCGCCGCTCTCACCGCCGATGAGATCGCCAAAGAGGCGGACTTCTTCTCGTTTGGAACCAATGACCTGACGCAAACGACCATGGGTCTCAGTCGCGACGATGCCGGCCGATTTCTCCCCAAATACGTCGACCTCGGCATCCTTCCCCACGACCCGTTCATCTCGCTCGATCGCGACGGCGTCGGCCAGCTTGTTTCCATCGCAGTCGACCGCGGCCGCAAGACGCGCCCGGACATCAAGCTGGGAATCTGCGGTGAGCACGGCGGCGATCCGGACTCAATACTCTTCTGTCATCACGTCGGGCTGCACTACGTTTCTTGCTCCCCGTATCGCGTACCGGTCGCCCGACTGGCGGCGGCGCACGCCGCACTCGGGGTGCGCCCAGAGAAGTAAACGTGAGCCGGTACCGATCGCCAACAGCAGCCTGCGCCGAAATCCGATGATCGAGCCACTCCCGATTTCCGCGAGCACCAAGATCGTCGGCATCTTCGGCGACCCAGTCGCGCACAGCCGTTCACCGACGATGCAGAACGCCGCGTTCGCGGCGCTCGGGCTCGACTTTCGCTACCTCGCCTTCCACGTCGCCCCCACCAATCTGCGGGCGGCCACGCAATCGATCCGCGCCCTCGGAATACGCGGCGTGAACGTCACCGTGCCGCACAAGGAATCGGTCCGCAGGTACCTCGACTCGGAAAGCGACCTCGCGCACGCCATCGGCGCGGTGAACACCATCGTCAACCAAAACGGTCATCTGCGCGGAGAGAACACCGACCTGGACGGCTTCGTTCGATCTCTGCGCGCCCGCAAGACCAGGCTTCGCAACAAACGTGCGGTCGTCATCGGTGCCGGCGGTGCATCGCGAGCGGTACTCGTGGGACTGAAGCAACTCGGCGTCGCCGAGGTGTTCCTCGCGAACCGGACACGGGCACGGAGCCGCCGCCTGGTTTCCCAACTCGGCGGGCACGCCCCCGTCTCGCGATTGATCTCGATCGGTGACCTCGCTTCGACCCAACTACTCGACGGAGTGTCGATCGTCGTCAACGCGACTCCCCTCGGCTGGGGCAAGGAGCGCTTCCCGGAGATCGCGGTCGCCGGCTGCGCCCGCCGCTGCTTGTTCTACGACATGGCCTACGGCACGCCAACCGACTTCCTCGAGCAAGCCCGCAACAACGATCGGCCAGCGATGGACGGCGGTGAAATGCTCGTCCTACAGGGCGCGCGCTCGTTCACTTTGTGGACAGGGAAACGTGCTCCCGTTACAGCAATGCGCATAGCTTTCAACAATAAATATTGAATTGACAGGTTGTAGGACCGCGAGTAGCCTCGCTGGCGTTGCCGAACGGTTGCGTGAATGAGCACTCGCCTTGGAGAATTACTGGTAAAACGCGGTCTGATCTCGGGCGATCAGCTCGATCGCGCGATCACCCGCGAAGGCGAAGAAACCGCGGCATTCTGCAATGTTCTCATCAAGGAGGGGATCCTCTCCGACACCGACCTGACCGCATTCCTGCAGCGCGAGTACCGCCTGCCTTTGGTGGATCCAGCTGTCATGGAGGTACCCTCCGAGATCGCGCGATTGGTACCCACGACCATAGCGATTCGGCACCACCTGGTGCCGATCAGTCTCGCCGGTTCCACGTTGACACTCGCTATGTCGGATCCATCGAATCTGGGCGCGATCAACGAGGTCAAATTCCTCACCGGCTACGACATCAAAGTCGCGATCGCCACCACAGCGTCGGTCGCGCAGGCGATCCAGGATTTCTACGATCAGGGCAGCGACTACCAGGAAGTCCTCGCAGAAGTCGAAGGACAGGACGTCGAGCTCGTCCAGGACGAAGAAGAGCTCGACGTACGCGAGCTCGAGCGCTCTACCGAAGATGCACCGGTCGTGCGACTCGTCAACGCCATTCTCACCAGCGCGATCAAGCGACACGCCAGCGACGTTCATCTCGAACCGTTCGAAAAAATGTTCCGCGTTCGCTTCCGCGTCGACGGGGTTCTCGAAGAGATCATGAAACCGCCGCTGAAGCTCAAGAACGCCATCACCTCGCGCATCAAGGTCATGGCTTCACTCGATATCGCCGAGCGGCGCCTGCCCCAGGACGGCCGCATCAAGCTCAAGTTCGGCCCCGGCCAGGACATGGATTTCCGGGTATCGGTACTACCAACGATCTTCGGCGAGAAGATCGTCTTGCGATTACTCGACAAGGCGAATCTCCAGCTCGACATGACCAAGCTGGGATTCGACGAAGCGGCGCTCACCGACTTTCAGGCATCGATCTACAAGCCGTTCGGGATGGTGCTGGTGACCGGGCCAACCGGCAGCGGGAAGACGACGACTTTGTACTCGGCGCTTTCCGAGCTCAACAAGCCAGCGTCCAACATTTCGACTGCCGAGGACCCGGTCGAGTACAACCTGGTTGGGATCAACCAAGTGCAGATCCACGAGGACATCGGTCTCAACTTCGCCAACGCGCTGCGATCATTTCTGCGGCAGGACCCGGACATCATCATGGTCGGTGAGATCCGCGACTTCGAGACTGCCGAGATCGCGATCAAGGCAGCCCTCACCGGCCACCTCGTCCTGAGCACCCTGCACACCAACGATGCGCCTTCGACCATCAACCGGATGCTCAACATGGGTGTGGAGCCATTCCTCGTAGCATCTTCCGTCAACCTGGTCCTGGCCCAGAGACTCGCCCGCTTGATCTGCGAGGCATGTACCGAGCCCGCCGAAATCCCCATGCAAGCGCTGATCGATCTCGGAATGTCACGCGAGCTCGCATCGGCGGCGAACTGCGCCCGCGGCGCCGG
>Ga0114931_10001736_pt1 | contig 27692 bp, 61 predicted proteins | sample 2SBtaG_FD_89579 | JGI IMG/M metagenome (GOLD analysis project Ga0114931, IMG submission 89579) | Deep subsurface microbial communities from Kolumbo volcano to uncover new lineages of life (NeLLi) - 2SBTROV14_V59a metaG | ecosystem: Environmental > Aquatic > Marine > Volcanic | place: Kolumbo... | reverse complement strand
GTCCCTTTTGCGACCACGTGGTCGCCAGGATTCAGGCCTCCAGGCGCGAGTTTGCAAGGGGTCGCACACCCTCCCTCGGTGAGGTACGCTGAGAGCCTCGCTGAGGAACCCCCCTCAGACCCCTGGCCCCTCTTAGAGCGCTCCATTGAACCACCACAACCCTAGAAACGCGGCATTTTTGCCCCCCTGCACCCCTCTCGACAGGGGCCTCTCAGGGGCCTCTCAGGGGCCCTGCACGGGCTTCGTACACCCCTGGACTGGCGACTGATAAGTGATGCGTGGAACGAACGAGATTGAGTGCCCCAAATGCGGGGCTCGGATGATGCCCCTCCAAGAGCGCTTCGCAGCCCGCGAAACCCTGCCGGTCTACTGCACCGTGACCTGCCCCAAATGCGATGCTCGGCTCAGCCTCAGCATCTTCGGGGGCGTCACGCAGATGCGAGACTCGATCCCCCCAGACCTCTGCCTCCCCGTGCGTGACCCGGCCCGTGGTCTCAACCCCGGCATCCGAAAACTCGTCGGGGCCCTCAACGAGGCCGGCTTCGCCACCACCGACTCGGGCGATGGCAGGACCCACGACTACGCCTGTGACCGGCCCTACGGCTACATCGTCGTCCTGGTCCCCGACAAAAACGACCTTGTAGCGGCCTCAGACCGCCTCAGGGGCCTCTTAGAGCGTCTCGGCCTACGGGTAGTGCCCCAGGCGGAAGAAGCGCCTCCTGCGGGCTCCTGCACGATTCAGGCGACCTACTGCCCTGTGGACGGCTACGCGGTCATCGACATCTCCCACGTCCACGATCGGATGTTGAGATGAGCTGGTACCTGAACCTCGTCTGCGACACCGAGGACTGCAAGGCCCTCCAGTCCTTCGGCTTCGAGCGCGAGAACGAGACCTTCGGCGAGGTCATCGAAGCGATGAAGGGCGTCGGCTGGACCTTCGAGGACGACCGAGCCCTCTGCCCCGCGTGCTCAGGGGAAAACTCCAACGATTCCAAGCAGGAAGGGGTCGCCTGATGAGCCACGATCGCGAGTGCATGTACTGCGGCTCCTCCCCCTGCCGCTGCGATCGCAAGGGTGGACGCCCGAGCCGGGGTCTGAACGAGGTGCTCTTCGTCCGGGCGCCTATCGATCTCATCGAGCGCTTGGACGAGCGTCTCGCACGGGCTCGTGAGAAGGCGCCGGGCCGTCGCATCTCCCGCGCCGACATCGTGCGAGAGATTCTCTACCAGGAGGTGGGCGATGAGCTGTGAGACCTTCACCTCCCCCGACGGCACGACCACCGGCTTCATGTGCAACAGGGGCGGGAAAACTCTCCGGTGCGCCAACTGCAAGCGACGGGCGTGCCGCTTGTGCGACTGGAAGCTGAAGGGGCCCAAGGCAGGCAAGACCTGCGATCGTCCCCTCTGTGCGACCTGCTCCGTGACCCCCATCATGGCCGATGGAACGAAGGTCAAGGACAAGGACCTCTGCCCCGCTCATGCGCGGGCCTGGGAAGCGATGAAGGCAGGACGAGACGATGACACCTGAGACAGACCCCCGAGAAGACCTCAAGGCGGCGATCGTGGGGGCTGTGCCCGGGCTCCTGGGGGTTCTGGTGCGCACCCTTGGTGCGGTCGTCCTCCTGGCCCTGTGCGCCTCTCAGGTGCGCTCCTGCGAGGTGGAACGGTCCAAGTCCTGGCGAGAGGCCCGAGCGGCTCAGACGACCGCCTGTGCGGGGTCGTGCCGGGGCGGGTTCACGATCCACTTCGACGAGGGCACCGAGGCGGTTCGCTGCAAGTGCGAGTCGGATGCCGGGGCGGACTGAGTTTTCCGGGTACACTGGGGCCCGAGGAGGATCGAATGATCGACTGCGTCTACATCGAGAACTGGAAGCCTGACCGTGCGCAGCGGGGGCGCCCTTGCGGGGGTCCCATCCCTGCGGGGTCCAAGGTCCCGCTCTGCGCCAAGCACAAGGACCTGACCTGTGCGCACTGCGATGAGCCGGCCACGCGCCGTTACCGTGGCGTCGAGCTTTGTCGGAAGACGAGGTGCGAGTCATGAGGCGGGCCCTCAACATCGCGATGCTGGTGGCGATTGGGCTTCTCACCGTAGGGGCCCTTGTCGGGGTCATCCTCGGCGTCACCACGCACAAGGAGCCTGTCTTCATGCACCCGGGCAAGTCCTGGGACTCGACGCCTTTGGGCGTCGCGTGTACGGGCTACGTCGAGAGTCGTGAGAGCGACTGCGAGGTGGTCGAGGGCGTCATCGATCGCATCAACACGCGCCTCGGCTTCCGGGCCTACCGGCTGAGCGACGGGGTCGACCCTTCGGTCACGATCACGATCGGTGTGCCTTCCGAGCAGGGCTGGATCGATCCGGGCGGCGACGCTGAGCTTTCCTGGCAGGGCGACCGCTTCCTCTCATGCAGGGTGAGGACCTCGAACACGGGGACCAGCGAGCTGCTCTTCCTGACCCTGCATCACGAGCTGGGTCACTGTCTGGACCTCGCGCATGACGACTACGAGCAGAGCATCATGCGCCCGGTGCAGCGGCCGACGCCTGACCAGACGATGCCTCCATGGATCTCCGACGCCGATCGAGCGGCCTTGCGAGGGCTCTATGGCGCGGACTGAGGTCGTCGAGCGCATGGGGGCCCTGTGGGTCTTCTGGTGCCCTGGGTGCAAGTGCGGGCACAGCATCAACGAGCGCTGGACCTTCAACGGCGACCTGGTGAAGCCCACCATCAAGCCCTCGCTGCTCTCGACCTACGGGCCGGACAGCGACAAGCGCTGCCACCTCTTCGTTGAGCACGGAAAACTCAGGTACCTCAAGGACACGACGCACGAGTACTCGGGCCAGACGATCCCGATGGAGCCCACTCCTTGGGACGACTACCCTGAGACCCTCTAGCGTCGGGGCGGCTGAGTTTGAGTCGACATCAGAAGATCACCTCCAAGATGTGCTGGGGCGCTTCTCGGTCACCGTGCGCCGGACAGTGCGCTTGGCGCCTCGTTCCTGAGGGCTGCCCCGAGTCCCCGATCTTCTCCTGCGACGGTCACCTCGCCGAGGCGGTCCGCTTCATGGGCGTGCCCGCGGTGGTCCTCCTGCCACACGACGACGAGCCCTGAGTTTTCCTCATCCGCGCACCAAAAGGCCCCCGAGAAGCGGGGGCCTTCGGTCGACTCAGTTGCGTCGGGTGACTTCGCGCACGGCGGGGGCGGTGTGGACGTCGAACTTGACCTCACGCCACACGGTCGGCTTCGACTCTGCGTCGTCGTGCGCAAGGTCCTCCCTCGCACGCGAGACGAGAGAGTGGGCCATGTCGGAAGTCCCCGACGCATAGACCTCGATGGGCTCGTCATCCGAACGGCTGAGCATCACGAGGTACTCGCCCTTCGGGGGTGTGCGACTGTGCAGCTTGTAGGGCTCCCAGAAGTTGATGTCGTTGAGCCCGTACCCCTCTTCGAGCAACGACTCGATCGAGGTGCGCAGCTCCTCTTGGGAGTCGGCCCAGAAGACGTACTCCTGCCAATCGCGGTAGCCCCCGACGGTGAGAAGGACCCGGCCCTTGAGCTTGCTCGGCTCCTTTGGCTTCGGCTCCTCCTTGGACTGAAGGATGAGGGCGTACTCGTCGCGCTCCAACTTGCCGACGACGACCGGCACGTCCCGATAGTGGCCGTCCACGAAGTCCACGGTCCGAGGGCAGAACTGAAAGCCCTCGACTTCAAGCCCGTCTTGAAGCTGTTGATAGGTGTGGACGTCGATCTCGATGCGCTTGATCAGGCTCTTGCCAATCATCTCGATCGCACCGTCGAGGCTCGGGAAGACCGTGCCGCTGAGCTTGCTGGACATCAGCCCTCCTCCAAGATCGCGGCGATCCGGCGCAGCTTCTCCAGCGACACCGAGTTCCAGAGCGTGGGGCGGATCTTCCGGATCAAGTCAAGCCGCTCCGCGCTCCCCTGATAGGACTCCTCCGTGTGGACGCTGAGGCCGTACTCGCCGCAGCCGGTCTCCGCGTCGAACTTCGTCCGGCTCGCGCCGAACTGGACGGTGATCCACGTGCGCCCGACGCTGAGCACCTCGCAGTCGCGATAGACGCGCTCGCGATCCTCTCCGAGAAGATCGACCACAAGGACCACGTCGCCCCTCTTGATGTCGGCCCAGCTCATGAGCTTGCCTCAGCCCATCGGGCGAGGAGCTGACGCAGCCACGGGTCACGTGGCGCGACCCTCAACGCAGTCTCGTGCTGATTCCGATCGGCCGTGTCGTAGGCGAAGGCCTCCTTGACCCTGCGCTCCGCCTTCGCGAGATCCGTCCAGGAGGCCTTATTCGCTAGGTAGTCCTCGCGGGTCGCGTCGTAGTGGTCGACCGCCGTAGCGGTCCTCGTGAGGTCCGGCCAACTCATCGTCCCGCTCTCGGGCGTTGAGGGCAGTCCTGGTTAGAGTGGGCGCCGAGACAGACGGTGCAGTGGTACTCGCCCGTCTCGATCTCCAAGCGAATCGACTCCGCGGTGCGCGAGTAGGTCTTCGCCTTGCGCCGGTAGACCTCGGCGTACTCGCCGCGCTCGCCGAGGTAGACCGCCCACTCCTCGGCCTCCTTCGCGAGGCTGAGCCAGTGGAGCATCGACTTGAGCTTTCCCTCGTCCGCCCCCTCGTAGGTCTTCGGGCACCACCGAGTCGAGTCCCCCGACCGGTAGTGCTCCTGACCGCACTGCTTGCACGTCGCCATCAGGCCGCCTCCTCGTCGCTGTCCGCCCCGAGGACCCCGTCGATCGCCGTGCGCGCCTTGGCGAGGCTCGTGTACTCCCCCAGGTGGTCAACCGTCCACCGCTTGGTGTCCGCGTCACGCCACATGAGGTAGCCGCGGTACCAGTGGTCGACGTCGCTCCTCTGGTAGAAGTACACGACCTTGATCACGCCCGACTTGAGCGTCTCGAAGGTCGTCCCGCCGAAGAACCACGGCGTCGCGACGATCCTGTCCATGAGGTCCTTGTCGAGGTGCTCGGCGACGGACTGCGCCTCCATGACCACCTCGGGAACCTCGACCTGCTCAATCTTCTTACCCATCTCTATCTGACCTTCCTGCCCGAAGCCTCGGGCATCTGGGGAAATCTTAGCTCAGGCGGCCTTCCGGCTAAGGACCTTGCGCTGATAGTCGCTGAGGGTGACGCCGTAGTAGTCGGCCTCCGCCTCCGTGAGGCTGCTCCACTGACCTTCGCGGATGCACGCCTTGACGTAGCTCTCCCGCGGCAGGATGCCCGCCTCAACGAGCTGGAGGATGACGAGTCGTTGAAGCCCCTCTTCGCCCTTCTTCGCGAGGCGCTCCATGAGGTGCTCCATGCGAACGGTCTTGTGCGCCGCATTGGTGCGGTCATACGCCTCCTGGACGAAGAACGAGAACGAGCCCCAGCCCTTCTCGTTGGCCTCGTACCTGCACGCGAGACCGAAGCGCGCAGCCACGCCCTCGGCCGCCTCGATGGTCGCCTTGCTCGGAGGCTCGGTGCCATCGCACTCGCCATAGCCGGACGCCGCACGCGCGGTCTTCACGGACAGGTCGATCATGATGCACTCGGGGATCGTGGCGAGCTGCGCGAGCGTGCAGCCATAGGTGCCAAGGACCGCGTAGTCCCAGGTGCGCCACACTCCCACGCGCGTGACGTCGTGCTCGGAAATCTTGGCCACCACGGCCTCGATGAAGAGCTGAATGATGACCGTACAAAGAGCTGTGTTCATGATCCTGACCTGACCTTCCTTGGGCGACACTTCGCCCATCGAGATCAACCTAGCGCACGCAAGAAGGCGTGTCAAGGGTAAACGATAGGACCCCGCCGCGCGGTCGCTGAGCCCCGCGGGAGGAACGACCACGTGGTCGGATAGTCAAGAGCCAACCCCGCGTAATGATTGAGAAAACTCGGAACGCTACCTGCTAGCCCTGCGGGTCTTGGCCACCACCTTGTAAGTCCGCAGGGACTTCTGAGGGAGGTTCAAGATCAACTCGTCCCCGACGTGCTCCACATCGGTCGCGAGCGGATGGAGCACACCGGGTTCGACGAAGCCTGGCAGGTCGACGGGGGCCATCTGGATGTCCCCAGGTCGAGCCGTGATTCGGATCACTGCCCAGTCCGTTCCCTTCGGTCCCTTGTACGCACGCGCCCCGCGCATCGACGAGGTCCAAGACGAGTACCGGTGGAAGGGGATGGGCTCACCGGCGATCGCAGCTTTCGCCTGAGCCCCTCGAAGGCCTCGATAGATCGTCACCCGAGACCCGTACTTCTTCTTCACTGCCGGCACGACGTGATCCCTGTGGAATGCCTCCCACTCCCGATGCTTCTGGACCGGCATCCCGTTGGACGACCCCTTCCAGTCCTTGAGCTGACGCTTCAACATCCCGAGAAACTGCTTCGAGGCGTCGACCGCGCCCGGCACTTCCTTGTCCCAGCTCACGCCGAAGACCGGGTGACTGAAGATGAGCAGGTGCTTGCGGGCCGCCGCGTCGAGTTTTCGAGTCTCCAACGTGTTGGGGAGGTGGTAGAGCCGTGTGCCCTTCTCGGCGTTGTCCACTTCGAGATCGAACGAGTGCTCCATCTCCGCCGCGGAACCCGAGGCAACGATCCCGAAGGACAGTGAGGACCCTGACTCGTGGCGCAGCACGTAGTCCTGCCCGGCGCGCTCGACATGGAACAGCTCCAACTTCGAGGCGCCGTCTGTGAGGCGTGCAAAGGCCCTCACCTTCACCTCGGGGGGCTTCGCCGCCGCCTCGTAGAGCCTGCCTGTCAATCGACGGTAGTCCTGCATATCGACTCGCATCTAGGCGTTCCCGTGCTTCTTGGCGAACCAGTAGGGCTCGTAGACCTGAGCCTCGCGTCCCCCGTGCCCCACACCGATCGAGCTGACGAGTTTTCGCTTCTTCGCGAGCCGCTTCACGGCGGCCTGCACCCGAGACATGCGCGCCTTGCGACTCATGGAACTCCAGTCCCCTGGCCCGCCTCCCAACAGGTTGAGAACCGACCCGACCGAGAGCATGGGCTCCTTGTGGAGCGCGCCGTTCTCATACGCCTGGTAGACCCGGTCGATCTCATCGACGATCGTCTTGTCGAGCCACTTCCCAATCTCCCGGCTCCGCCCCTGGACAACGCGCTCGGCGGGTTCCGCCATGCGATAGTAGCCAGCGTACTTGTGGCGAGTCCACTCCCCCGACCATCGAAGCGTGAGGTCGAGTTTGTGGGCGGCCTGCTTGAGCAGCTCGGCGTCTTCCGCGTGTCCGGGCGGCGACTCCGAGGCGTGACTCTTGGGCCAGATCTGGATCAGCATCTTGCCTTTGTGCAGCTTCGACGGGCTCACGAGAATCGACCCACCTCCGGAAAGGCTGTAGTCGCCCTTCTTCAACGACCGGGCCTCGTGCAGCTCGTAGAGCCGGCCGGTCAGTCTCGCGTAAGCCTGCCTGTCGATTCGCATGAGCCAGATCTTACCCCACCGAGTTTTCGCGCGCTGCTCAAAAAAGAGCCCCGGGAGGGGGCCCGGGGCTCGGTAGGCACTGAGGAAGGTCAGGGACCTCAGTGCTTCTTCTTCTTGCCTCTCTTCCCGCGGCGCTTGCCCCTGCGCTTGCCCCGCTTGGGGTCGTCGATGATGTCGTCGATGCTGCCACCGGCCATCATACGACCGAAGAACCCGTAACCCTCGGGATCGGGATCGGGAAACGGAAGGTCCCGCTGAGCCTCGTAGGCCCTGCGGCGTGCGCTGAGCTTGAGCACCTCCGCCTCCAGCCACCGCTCGGCGCCGTGCATGACGCCCCAGACGCGGCTGTACAGGTTGTGCCGTTCGCGGCCCTGCACTCGGGTGACCTCGTTCTTGAAGTTCGGATAGTCGATCTCCGAGGCCAGGTGCTCCACGATCGACAACCACTGACGCTGAGTGACGATCACGCGGTAGGGGTAGTCCCGCCCCGGCCACTGCAAGATTGCCAGTCTATGGCCCGAGAGCCGATCGTAGGTGTCAACCAGGTTGACCACGTCCTCCCGCACTCGCGCACGGACCATGAGTCAGGGCGCCCGAGCCGGGTCCAGCGCCAACTCCTTCGCGTGCTCGTCGCGCACCTTCACCGTCGAGAAGAATCCGATTGTCGTGAAGATCCACATCAGCTCTGCTCTTGGGCGCGAGCCTGCTTGAGGGTCTCAGTTGCCAGGCGCACGAAGCGCTCGACCTTGCCGCCCTCGACGGCCGGGTCGACCACGAGGATGACCGTGCCCACGATCGGATCATCCGCCGAGTAGCAGGCCTGGTAGAGCATCGTCGCCAACAGGTTGACCCGGGGGTCCTCCTTGAGCTTCCCCTCGTCGTCGAACCAGAGGTGACCCATCCCGGGCAGGTCCCGGAAGTCGATCGTGTCGCACTTGATCGACTCGTAGAGCCACTCCAACCTGGGCTCGAAGCCCGTGTCGTCGTACTGGGTGAAGATTTCCTTCAGCTCGCCCTCCTCGCGGACCTGTCGCGGGTCCTCGTCCAGGCCGGGCGGAAGGACCCAGACCTCTTGGGGCATGGTGGTGTGATTCATCATTCTGACCTCATTTCCTTGCGGGAACCCTTCCCGCATCGAGACACAGCCTAGTCTAGCCCGCGATCGAAGTCAAGGGCAAACGTAAACGCGGCCCAGCTTCTCCACCGCTCGGGCCAGTTCGATGCTCCCCGCGGTTCCGGGCGATGAGCCGTCCCAGAAGGCGTAGAGGACATCACAGGCCTCCACGATGAGCCGGTTGCGGCGATGGCCCGCTGAGCGGTCCAGGGAGCCGTCAGGGCGCCTCCAGCGCGCTGGGAGGACCAAGGGCTTGGGCAGGTCGTCTCGGGCGCGTGCGGCAGTCTCAGCCCACCAGTCGACACCACGGGCACCCCCAGACACCACCCGAGTACCAGGAGGCAGCGAAGCGACGAAGGCGCGGACGAGCCCGGGCCTGGAAAACTCACGGGAGCCGACGACCGCAACCGACTCAACGAGGAGCGTGGTCTGTCGTGGTAGCCTCTCGCAGCCCATCTCATCGACCCCCTTACTTAGGAACTCCCCCAGCCCGCACCATCGCGGACCGGGGGCTCCCAGGTCAGACAGGGCTCATGAGCCCAGTGCCCGCCACGCTTTCTTCGAGCCCGCCCCTATGGGGCGAACCCACTTGCGACGCTGTACACACGCCGCTGGATCTTTGGGGCACTAGCAACCCCGGAACCCAACTCCCGCATGGAGGGCACTCGACTCACGAGCTTTCCACTTCTTCTCCTAGTCCCACATCAGCTCCGAGGGCGGATGCCAGGTGCGCTTGATCCTCCCGCGACGGGGCATCCACCGCACCAGCACGGACCCGTGCTCGATTGCGAGCACCTCGCCCGCCACACCCTTCTTGTGGTGCCGCACCCGAAGGCCGACGTGGAGCTTCTGCAACTTTCTAAACATGCGCGCTACATACCTCCGACGAGTCCTGCGACCCGATCTATCTTCTCGCGTGTCTCCCGTATCGCCTCGAAGAGTGCGTACTCGAACGAGGACCTCGCCTGGCTATTCTTGGCCAGGAACTCCTCACGGTCGAGGACCAGCTTCTCGATGGTCGAGAAAGCTGCCTCGGTCCCGCACCCCGCGCAGAGCATCGGCTCGTTGGGGTCCCAGCCGTCCTCGCCCCGCTCGATCGGATGCGCCCCGGGAAGGAGCGCGAGACAGCCATGACAACACCACGCCCCCATCACACACCTTCCTTTCTCTCCCAGGGGCCACACTCCTCGGCGCCGGCGTTGCGCAGGACGCCGCGAGACGCCCCGCACGCGCACATCTCAACGACGCACACGTTTCCGTGAGCGCGTGGGTTCTCCTCGCCTCTCACGGCGACCGGTCCCAGGTAGGGGAACGGGTCGCTCGTCTTCTGGGCGAAGTGCTGGTGGTCGGGGTCGTCCGCATCGAGACACGGCAGCGCTGCGACCTCCTCAAGCCAGTCGAAGGTGGTCGACCACGCCCCAAGCTCAAGCTCCTCGTAGGGCTCGTCGCTGAGCACCGCGTCGATGATCGACACGGCCAGACGCTTGTCGCGATCGTACTCCAGATGGAGCGCCCCGGGCTGGTCGGCCCAGTACTCCAGCAGAAGTTCATTCATGTCAGTGGGCCGGCCCGAGGCCCCGTAGGCCTCGACGGACGCGCCCTCATCGAGTTCTCCCGCGAGGCTGGCCAGGTCGGCCAGGCCGTCGAGCCCCCCGCTCTCCTCGCGGAGGACCTCGCCGTCCGCATCGCGCCGCACCCATCGGTAGGCAAGCGCCTCCGGCGTGACCTGCGTATCGACATAGACCTCGCAGGTGGTTTCGTAGATTTCCCTCGTCGTCATCATGCACACTCCTTCGCGCTCACTAGCGCGATCAGCTTCTCCACCTCAGCCACGCCCATCGTGAGGGCCATGGACTCGTACTTCGACTTCCGGCTCTTGACGCCGAAGGCCTTCAACGCGGCCCGTACCGTCGCGATACGAGCCCTCTCCGCCCGCCGCCTCTCCTCCCAGGCCGCCTGCTCGATCTTCTTCTTCGCGCGCTCCTCGCGCATCTCGGGTGTCACGAGGACGAAGGTATCCGGACGGTGGCCCTCATTCACGTAGTCCGCCCCGATCAGTAGCCGAAGGCGCCGATCGAGCCACCGCTCCTGCGCGTAGGAGGTGTACTTCACCCCGAAGTAACGGCGCGCGATCGTGCCGAGACGGTGTCGCCCGCCCTTGCGGAAGCAGGACAAGATTTCCTCCCCCTGCTTGTAGGGATCACGCCCGGACTGCATCGCCTCGATGGCCACGTCGATCTCGGACTTCACGAACTGGATCCTCCGGACCACCCTCATCTTGGGGAGGGAGCCCCCCTGGCACCGCGCGGCCTTGCGTAGGACCTCATGGCGCTGCATGAGGTCGAACGACGCGCGGACCAAGTCGTTGAACAGCTCCATGTCCACGACCTTCGAGGTGTCGTCCTTGGGTTTCATCGCGACCTCCATCCTGACCTGACCTTCCTTCGAGGAATCATCCTCGACCTGAGAAGAGCCTAGCCCCCCTCGCAGGAGCCGTCAAGGGGAAACGTACACGCCCCGATCATTTTTCTGGAGGCTCGTCCCAGCCGTCCTCGGCGAAGACCTGTGCCAGCGTGACCTGGCCGGGCAGTTTGTCCGCGTGCTTGGCGAGCACCAGGTCGATGCCCTCGCGCACGTAGACCGCCTGCGGGACGCACGTGCGCTCGGAAAGCTCGCGCAACTGCTCTACCTGCGTGGGCTCCAGATAGATGCTCGTCACGATCTTCTTGCGGCCCATCAGCCCTCCATGATCTCGAAGCCGAGGATCTGTAGTTCCTCGCAGACCCCCTCGTCGCTCACGTGTCCCAGCCCCTTGCTAGCGATCTTCCATGGCACGACCCCGTAAGGGTCCGCAAGCGACGTCCACAGGCCCTTGAGGACCTCACCCCTATGGGTGTCCGGAATCAGTCGCCCACGCACTGTGATGGACCCGTCCGGGTTCTCCTGCACGAAGACCACCTCGCCGACCACATCACCCAGGGAGGGCGTCGAAGCAGAACGGGTCGGATCCCACTCGATGAGCTGAGTCCGGCTGTCCTTCGCATAGGCTCTCACCGCATCCGAGAGAAGCTCAGCAGGGTAGACGACTCCTGTCGTCTTGTTGAGCTTTTGTTGGCCAGGGATCCAAACCAGCCCCTCGAACTGGCCGTCCGCCTTCAAGCGGATGAACCGGTTACGATCCTTGTTACGACGATCCTTGTTACGACGAGCCTTGTCCCCGTGAAAGTTGTCGAGGTTCTTCCCGCTCTCGGCGACCTGCTCGGGCGTGAGCTGCACCTTGAGCTTTCGGGCGGGCTTATCTGGGCGGTCTGGACGCCGCGTCACAGCGTCCACTCGTTCCAGCAATCGGGGGCGTGCAGGGTCTTGAAGCCCGCCTCCTCGGTTGCACGTCGCACCTCCCCGTAGTCCTCGATGAGGACAAACTCCCGATCGGGGTAGTCGTAGCGTCCCACGGTGGCCAGGACGCTCGGCTTGAAGACGCGGGAGCGTTGGAGCCGGATGATGTTGGGCTTGCAGATCACCCGCGTCACGTCCGTCGCGAACCCATGCTCGATAAGCCAGGCCTTGGTGACGTCGTGCGTGCTCTCGATCCTCGCAGTGAGGAAAACGAAGTCGCCATAGAGGAATCGTCCCTCAGCGAAGTGCGCTCGCGCAGCCTGGATCGGACTGTCCTTCACCATCTGCTCGGGACGAAAAAACTCATCCCAGTCCGAGTTCCCATTCTGAATGAGGTGGACGCGATGGTCGTTGTTGGCAACGGTCCCATCGACGTCGATGAAGTAGAGCTTTCGTCTCATCGGTTCTTCCTTCGCTTCTTCTTCCGCTTCGGCTTGACCTTGCGTCGCGCAAGCGCGAGCTGCTTCCGACGCTCCTTGCGGTTCATGACCGGGGGACTGGGCTGATTATCCGAGGGGTGCAGCCATGTCGTCGTGTCCACGACGTTGCCATGCGGGTCCATCAAAGGCTCCTTTGGGGTGGGGGCTTCAAGCGGTACTGATACAGCCCTCGCCCGAGGTGCTGCTTCTCGACTACCCAACCCCCGAACCTCTTCTTACGGAGGTGCCGAAGCTGTGCAGAGATCGACGCGGGGGGATCACCAGTAACCTGAGCGATGTCTTCGAGCGTTCTCCAGTGCTCATCGAGCATCAGGTCGCGAATGCGTTCATGCTGCTTCACGAGGCGGTCGTCATCACGGTCAGCTTGATAGTCCGAACCGTCGAACGGGGCGACGACCGGCTGTGTAGCGACCTTCAACCACTTCGCCACGCGCGCGATGTCTGGTTTCAGTTCACTGGGAGCTTTCTGCCAGAGCGACCTCATGGTCGCGATCGCCTCGTCTCGGCCCATCAGGCCCCCTTCGCTGCCTTGGAGGCGGCCTTGACGAGCCGCAAGTGCGGCTCATCGAAGGACGCTCGCGATTGGACCGTATAGGTCGAGCGCCCGGTCAGCCATTGGTGCCGGCCAACCACGACCCCCTCGAACCCCGAGACCGTGTCCTCGACCTCATCCCCGAGATCAAACTTGAAGTCGCTCTCAGTTGCCACAGGCCTTCCAGCTCTTTTCGTAATCCGTTCTCGTGCTTGCTCGATCAGGGACCTGCCGAACTCCTCTCGGAGCGTGACGGTCGTGTCGTTTGCAAGAGGGATGTAGTTACCGCCCGTTGGGTAGGAGTCGGAGACTAACAGGGGGTGCCCGGCCAACTTCAATAGCCGGTTGATCTGAGCTTTCTCAAAGCCCTGGCGCTCGACCATGCGACGTTCCACGTAGCCGATGAAATCGTTGTCCGTCATCAGCCGTTCCAGTGCTCTCGGGTGATACCGCCCTTGGAGACCTCCATCGCCCATGCGACCTCGCGATGGTAGCTCTCCTCGCTGTCCGAGCCGTGGACCGCATTCATGGGCCCTGCCAGCCCGTAGAGGGCTCTCAGCGTCCCCGGGAGGGCCTCCTTGGGGTTCGTGGCGCCCATCAGCGCCCGCCAGCCCGTGAGGGCGTCCTGGCCCTCCAGAACCGCCAAGACGCATGGCCCGGACGCCATGAAGTGAATGAGCCGCCCGAAGAAGTCCTTGCCCGCGTGCTCCTCGTAGAAGCGCGCCCAATCCGTCTTGTCGATCTTCCCGAGCCAGAGCTGGTCCGGGTGCAGGCCGTTGTCTTCGGCGACCTTGAGGATCGAGCCGACACTCCGGCTCATCCAGGCATCGGGCTTGATGATCGCGAACGTTCTATTCATGAGCTTTCCTCTCTCAATCCAGGCACCCATTCGGTCAGGCTCGCAAGAGCCTCTCGCATGGTCTTTCGACAGCGGGGGCACGTCACCGTGTCGGGCGAGGTTGCGATCAGATGGCCGGCAACCGCCTCATCGGAGCAGTCGTACCCACACCACAGGCGTAGGCCTTGGGAGAGAGGCCACGGGAGGATGAGCGCGTGAGCCGTATCGGAATCGCTCATGAGCTTTCTCCTCCGGTCAGGATGATCTTAGGCTCGGGCTTGCTCGCCCCCTCCATCGCGTCAAGGGCCTCCTTCCAACGGACTCCGAGGGGCTTGGTGACCACCATGCCGGGATACTTCTCCAAGAGGCCCTTGAACTCCGCGATCTTGTCATTCTCCTCTTCGAGTGGAACATCGAACCAGAACACCCGATAGGTCGAATCGAAGGAGTCGTCCTGCGAACCGACGTAGTGGGGGTGCTTCTCCAGCGCCTCAATCTCGTCGGCGTACTCGGCCATGTTCCCGCCACCGGCCCGCGTGACCATCTCGATCTTCAGGGCCTCTTTCTTGTACTGCACCGGGTAGCAGTCCCGGAAGCGGGGCACCATCTTGATGTCGATGCCGAGGATGAGGTTCATCAGCCCAGGAGCGAACGGGTGGAGCCCAAAGACCATGTTGTACATGCCGCTCATGAGCTTTCCTCGATTCGAGCGGGGCCCTTCTCCGGCTTCGACAGGTTCGCGGGTAGCAGCACGCCGACGTTGTTGTGCGTCGACCCGAAGGTCTCAACTCCGAGGATCGGCCACACCTTCCCGTTTTGAACGAGGCACTGTCCGACTTTCGGCAGGTCGGCGGGTCGACAGAGGAATACGTGACCGCCCTCGGGCGCCTTCGAGGTGGACTTGATCGTGAAGACGTCCTCGATGTTGATCACCTCCCCCTTCCGGCAGCACCCGTCGCAACCGTGGGTGCCCTCGTCGTGACCGAGACGGATCGCCCGGTCATCGGGGTCAGGGTGACCGATGCCGTGCGGGCAGATCCGCTCCATGATTCCGCGGTCGGGACGCCAGTGCTGCTCCCACGTCCTCATGTGATGGTCGCTCGGACTGTGAATGCAGCACGGGGGATCCAAGCAGTCGACCTCCGGGTGAGCGAAGATCGCCTGGCCCCCGACGAGCGTGACCTTGACGAGTCGGCTATCGGTCATCGCCCGAGCCCCTGAGCTTTCCCCGCTCCTTGCGCGAAGCCAGCTTCTCGATGTTGGCCTGAGCGACCTCTTCGAGTGTGAAGCCCAGCTCTTTCGAGAGCGCGGCAACGTACCACGCAACGTCGCCCAGCTCCTTCTTGAGGTCTTGGCGTCTCGCCTCGCTGATCGCACTCCCATCATCTCGGATGACCTTGCCGATCTTCTCGGCCACCTCGCCCGCCTCGCCCGCCAGCTTCAGCGCGCAGTAGGTCACCCCCTGGAAGGATCCCTGGCCGGGATAGATGGCAGTCGAAACCGCAGCGTCCTGGTACTCGTTCAACTTCATGCTTCACCTCCTCGCGCGGCTTATCCGAGCGCCTTCTGTATCGCACGCTCGAAAGCTCCCTCCCCCGCATCCCGATCGTAACATCGGACGCTGGTGGCATTGATGACGCCCTCCCGAGCCCGGACCTTCAACGGTCGACCCCCGAGGTAGTCGAACGAGAAGCTGCCACGCTTGTCGAGGATCTCCCGGGCCTTGCCTTCGGTCATGACGACCGGGGCATCCATCGCGCGAATCAACCCCATGCCGATCGGCTGCGTGCCGTTGTAGAGCACCTCTCGCCCGTCGTAAATCTTCACCGTGTCCATCGTCCGTTCCTCCTTGGCCCACTACGTCAGCCATCGGGTGCGACCCTACCACATAGGAAGGCCCTTGTCAGCTACAGGTACAAGGGTCGCAGACCGGACAAACGTCTCGGCCGTGGTCGCACGCGATGGGGAAGGCACAGGTCGCGGCTCGGCGGAACTTGCAGCCCTTCTCGTGCTCCGTTCGGATGCCGCAAATACAGGCGAAGTGCTGGCAGATCTCGCAGGCCAGCGTGTCGGCCGTCGTCTCGGTGACCTCCCCTGTTGCGGTGTTGACCTTCAGGGCTTTCACCGCGACCCCTCGTCTTCGAGCCGCTCCATGTGCCAGCGCAGAACCGCGAGGCAGGTCCGACAGATCGGCACCTGCTCCTCGGTAACTTCAAACTCGATCTGGAGGTCCGCTTGGCCTTCGCACTCGTAGCACTCAGCCTGCTCTTCTTCGCTCTTCACGATTCGCATCAGCTCACCCTGTTGAGAACCAGCTCTCAGGCTTCTCGTACTTGGGGAAGCCTTCGAGCTTTCGGATAGGTCGATGGTGTGGCGTGACGCCGTGCCTCTTGCAAGCCTCCCAGTGCTCGGCAGTCCCGTATCCCGCGTTCTTCGCCCAGAGGTACTCGGGGTAGTCCTGGTCGAGTCGGATCATCTCGTCGTTCCTGGCAGTCTTCGCGAGGATCGACGCAGCCATGACCGCGGGGTACTTCCCGTCGGCCTTGTCCTCGAACCGCGTCATCGACCCCCGAGCACCGAGGCGCCTTCGGACGGTCTTGTCAACCGCGCCATCGATGAGGATGTGGAAGGAGCGCCAAGGGAAGCCCTTGAGCCTCAAGATCTTCTCCACGCGCTGGATGCTCCCGAGCACGCCCCAGCGCCAGGCGTCCCTGTGGTCGTCGGCGATGCGATCGACGGGAACCGAGACCGTGTGCGTCGTGATCGCCCGAGCGAGGATGCCCTGGACTCGGAGCCTCCGAGTCGAGTCCGCCATCTTCTTCGAGTCGTTGAGCAACTTCCGCGTACCACGGCGACAGGCAGGGTCGACTGAGTTTGCCCACTCATCGAAGGGCTCGACCGCGATAGCCACGGCGCTGACCATGAACGGGCCCGACCAGGCTCCAGTACCACTCTCATCGACGCCGATCAGGTACTTCATCGCACCCCGATGTCGGTCGGCCCCACCAGCTCGGTGTAGCTGTGCGTCTCGCGGCGTGCGCCGCACCGGCGACAGATCGCCCAGTAGATGCACATCGTTCCAGACATCTGCGTGTCTGTGATGCGCCAGTCGTGAGTGCAGCGTGCTGCCTCGGCCTCTTCCTTGCCTTGCTTATCCATCTATCCATGCTTCCGGGTTGAGGCGGTACTCGCTTCGACTGAGAATCGTGGTGCCCGCCGGGCGCACCAAGAGCCAACCCGTGTTCGTCATGCGAAAGGTGGTGAGGAAAAACTGCCAGCGTGTCCACCCGAGGCGCTTCCTCAGGTCATCCTCGTGAACCCAGGAGCCATCCGCGATCGAGTCGAGGAGTCGGCGATCCGACATGGTGAGAGCTTTCGGCGGGGCCTTCTTCCGAGAGTCGTCTCGAAGTCCAGGCTGCGTTCCGTCGTTCTGCTCATCCCAGGTCAATAGGCGGTCGAGCCAGGCCGGCACGTCAGTTCTCCGGCCTTGGCGGCTTGCCCATCACGGCGTCGTAGACCGAGGCCCCGAGGGATACCCGCAGCTCCTCCTCTTGCGCCACCGACGGGCTCTCATCGTCGTAGTCCCCGTCGATGACCTTCTGAACGAGGTCGGCGAACCCAACCTCCGCGAGGTCCTGCGCCAACTGGATCTTGGGCGCCACCAGCTCCGAATCGAAGTCGTGATAGGTGCCGTTCTTCGCGCGCTCGATGAGCGCATCTCTTGCCGCCCCAGGCGGCTTTGACCCCAGGTCCCTGACCAGGTCTTCCTTCGTGTTGCCCATGTCCGTTGTCCTTGGCTAGAGAAGATCCTCTAGGAAAACTTGGGGAGCACATCCCCGAGTCCGCGCTGAGACGCGAATGTTCGAGGGAGCTGCTCCTCCCCTGGTTGCAGCTCTCGCCCAGAGATCGTGAAGCCCATCGAGATGCTCGGCTTCGGTCCGGCGTCGTGGTACCAAACGTCCCCCGGCCGCGTGAACCAGGCGATATCCCCATAGACGGTGAAGTACCCCATGTTGGTCGCGAGTCGTGGAGGCATGAGGCGTCGAATGACCTGGACTTCCTTGCCCTCGTAAGCGAGCACAAAGGGAACCCCCACATCAGGGGTGAAGGTGAGAACCCGACCCGCTTCGTCATCGGTCAGCTCGCCTTCTAGGCCCACCGTGGGCGTCAGCATCGTAGCTCGGGGCATGATCCAACTTACTCGTCCCCGTTTTTGTGGTCGAGGTGAGCTTTCGAGGGAGTCGCACCCGTCTGTCCTTGGTACTTGCCCTCGTAGCCCTTTCGTGCCGCTCTCCCGAGACGGTGAAAGGACACCTGACAGATGCGGTCCCCCGGGTGCAGGGCGATCGGCCAGCGCCCGATGTTGCCCAGCTCCAGCGTGACCTGCCCCGAGAACCCTGGATCGATGAACCCCGCCGTCGAATGAACCATGAGCCCCAGGCGCCCGTAGGAGCTGCGCCCGTCGACACGTGCCACCATCCCCAGCGGAACCGTGACGCGCTCTATCGTGGTCGCGAGCGCGAACGAGGTAGCCGCCGGTCGAGGGTCGAGCACGAACCGCTCCCCGTCCTCCAGCGTGTAGCCGTGCATGAAGTCGTCAGCCTGCCCCTCGCGCAGATCGATGACTCGGCGCTCCGTAGGCATCCCGAGCTTGTAGCTCCGGAACGACCGGCCGATCCTAAGGTCGAGGCTCGCCGGCTGAAGCTGCGTGCCCCAGTCCGGCTCAGGCTCGATGAGAATGTGCCCCTCATCGAAGGCCTCTCGGATTTCCCCGTCGCTCAGTACCGTCATCAGTCAGGGTCCACCTTGAGAAAAGCCGCCCGCTGATTCTGCCGCTCGACCCCCTCAACCTTCGAGAGCACCGGCGAGTTGAGGAAGCGCTCGATCTCGGCGTCGGTCGGAGGCTCCGTCTTGTGGAGGCTGATCGAGATTTCGTCGGTCGGGGCGGACCGGTAGACCGCTATGTCCATCTTGATGTCGAAGAACCCGTCCTCGGCCGCATCGATGTCGAGCTGCGTGATGCGTCCCTCGTTCCCGAACATCGACTGGAAGGTGCGCAGCGCCTTCGCGTGGAGCCCCTCAACCGCCTTCTCGACCTCCCCGTCGAGGGCCCTTAGCTCGTCCCTCAGACCCTCACGGATACGGGAGCAGACCTCCCGATCCTCCAGAGCCGCAAGACCCGGCGCAACGAAGGGCTCGTCGTCACCCCTCACTGCCGCTAGGAAGCCCTCCAGGGCCCGCTTAGGGCCTTCTCCGGCCTCCCGCAGGGCTTCGGTCAAGATCGCCGCTGTAGAGCGGACAGCGGCCTTCCTGGTAGCGCTAATGAACGGTCGGTAGAGATGCGACTCGGTGACGGGGTCCCAGGCGTGCTCAGTGGTCTCATCGAGCTGTTCCCACTCCAGGGGATGGGCCTTGTGGAGGGCGAGGGCCTCCTTGATCACGCTGCTCAAGCCGAAGGGGTCTGGAGATGAAAGCTCATCGTTCCCGTAGGCATAGCCCTGAATCAACGCCGCCCCGGACCCAACGACCTCCTCCTGATTGGCTACGACCACATGGTCGGGCCGAAGGTCGTGCTTGGGGGGCGTCCAGGTCTCGAAGCCCTCCAGCTCGATCGGATCGTACTTACCGTCCGCTTGCTGGGCGTGCTGCGGGCAACACTGGAACTGGAACTCGACCCCCTCATTGGTCACCCCCATCGAAGCGAACCACGACCCGGTGCGTCGGTCGGTGTACTGGCCGAAGCCGCACTCCGAACACGTCAGGTGCGCCGGCACCTCAGGAAGGTCGATCTCGACATTGGGTTGGTAACTCAGGGGGCAGATCAGGATGCGCACGTCTCGCACCCCCTCGTAGCCCTGGATGTCCGTCCGGTGCTTGCGTGCCTCGGCGTACCCCTTGTAGGGCCCCGCCTTTTGGTCACCCTCAAACCCATCGATCCGGTAGTGGATCATGTACTGGCCCGTGTCAGTGCTCATCGTGTCTCCTAGCTACCAGCTACTTCATGGATGGTCAATGGGAGTTTTCGCGCCCCCGACGAGCGAAGCCGAGGCAGCCTAAACCGCCTCGGCTCCGGATCCGTCCTGCTCGCTCTTGCAGGTTCGCCTGTTGTGGCCTGGTTGGCCGCACACGGCACAGGTCTGCTTCTGCTTGGCCTCGCCCCGGCGCTCGTGAAGTCGGGCCATCCGAGCCTCGTAGTGTCGCAGGCAATAGCCCTTGACGTACTCGGCCTGGCCACAGACCTCACAGCGCCCCTGCGCGACCATCTCCTTCTGATACTCTCGCTGTCGGCTGCTCATGTCTTGGTTCTCCTGAGGGCCAGGGTAGGTCCTTGGAGCGTCAAGGGCAATCTCAGCCGAAGGCGTGGGCAGCGTCCCAGAGCGCGCGCAGGTTCGGGTAGCGGACCCACTGGCAGGTGTCCCAGGTGTCCTGGTCAACCACCCGACACCCGTTGACCTCCACGCGGGCCGGATCGGGCTCCGCGAGGAAGACCACGTGGCCCTGCACGCGCTGCTCGACCAGCTCGACCCTCCGCGGGCGCTGCCAGCTTTCCTTGCCGATGAAGTCGCCGTCCTGCACGTCGTCGAACGATGCGATCGGGGTGGACTCCAGGAGCCTCCTCGGGTCGTCGATCGCCGTCGCCTTGTGCGCCAACTTGTGCGCCAGCTCGTAGGACTCCTCGGGTGTGATCTCGTAGCTCATTCTTTGCCTCCGTCCATGTTCACGACCAGGACCCCGTGCGATGCACTGTCCCAGCCTCCTGTGAGGGCGAATCCGATCTCGCCCTTGTCCTCATTCACGTACCGGAACCCCCAGTGGCCCGGTCCGATTCGATCCGCCTCGAAGAAGATCACATCGACTTCGAGGTTTCGCTCTTCCGAGACTCGCTCGGGGGACACCATCGTCACCTGAGTCCCGCTCGGTAGGTCGTACTGCTTCACGTGCCGCTCCCCTCGATCCCCTCCTTGAAGTCACGCAGCGCACCGAAGCTAAGTTTGCTGAGCCACACCCCGAGCTGCCGGAGATCGGACTCGGGGGAGTCCCCCGAGAAGACCCGGAACGGGATCCCGTGCTCGATGCACCAGTCCGCTACCGGGCGACCCTGCCCGTCGACCAGGTTCCAGTCCGTGACCACTGCGTCCGGGCGATGGTCCCGGAGGTACGTGAGCGCACCCTCCGCCGTCGAGAACAGGGTGCTGGACCAATCTCCGAAGAGGCGGTCCAGCGCCCGTGCGACCTCCAGGTCATCCTCGACGATGAGGACGTGGAGCGTCACGCGAGCACCTTGGCAGCCCACGCCTTGATCTCGCGCCGGGCCTCGACCGGCGTCTTGAGGACCCTGTTCAGCCTGTCGCGACACTCGACCGAATGATAGTCGGACTCAAGGTAGCGCTCGGCGGTGTCCAACTCAGCGGTGATGGACTCGACGAAACATCCGTAACCACCGTCGTCGGCCCGATACCAGACTGTGACCTCACCAACCACCTCGCCGTTAGCCTTGAGGAACCCGGTCGCCATCTCGCCGCCGTCTTTCGCCAACTTCGTGAATGTGATCTTCGTCATCGTCTTTACCTCGTGGCCTGGCTCATCAGGGCAGGTAGGCCATGTCCTGCCGACACCCCGTAGGGTGTTTCGCCTCACGCCTCGCCCTTCTCCTTGGCACCGAAGAGGTTCGACAGCTCCCCCGACACCAGCGCGTCGGCCATTTCCGAGACCTTGTCGTGCTCGGCAATCTTGGCGTCCGCGATCGCGGGCTTGGCGCCGGGGATCTCGCGCTCGATCTGCTCCTGCGCGACCCTGAGCGCCCTGACCGGGCTCATGCCGAACTCCAGCGCCAGCCGTGCGCCCATACGGAAGCAGCGCTCGACCATCTTCTCGGCGGCCTCCTTGCGCGCCTCCGACGGGGTCTGAATGACTGCCGCCGCGAACTGGACCACGAGGCCTTGCATGGGCCACGAGGACTTCTGAGAGAGGTGCTTGAAGGGCCACTTGGATTGCTTGTTCATTCTGATCTTCCTTTCCTTGCCGGACACTTCCGGCATCGATAGACCTACCCTAGCGCGGGCTTCTCACCGTGTCAAGGGGAAACGTTATCGAGGCGTCGCCCCGATGGCAGCTTTCCCGCTCAGAACCCGCACGTCCGCGTACCGGGCGAGCCCGTGCAGACCCTCGGAGCGGTGCAGAAGGTGTCGCCGCAGCAAGGCTGACCTGTACCCCCGCACTGGCACGTCCGAGACACGATCGGCCCCACACAGACCATGAAGGCCCCGCAGCTCGACCCCGAGCAACAGGGCTGTCCACGGTCCCCACACGCCCCGCAGACGCCCGCCGAGCAGGCAAGCGCACCCTCACACGTCAGACCCGCGCAGCACGCCTCTCCGGCCCCTCCACAGCCCCGACAGGTCCCCGAGACGCATGACAGGCCGCCCGCACACGAACCACCGGAGCAGCAAGCCTCACCGTCCGAGCCGCAGCCCCGACAGGTCCCCGAGCCGGTACAGGTGCCACCCGTGCAAGGCGTCCCGGCAGCCCGCGGTGTCCGCCCGCAGCCCGAGAGCGTGCAGGTCGGCATCCAGCACTCCCCGAGCCCCGCCTCGCAGTCCTCGCACATCTCGCCTCGTGTCCCGCACGAGGTAAGCTCGGTCCCCGCACGACAGGTCGAGCCCTCCACGCAGCCCTCGCAGCACGCGCCGCCGTGGCAGGTCCCCACGACGTTGCAGGCCAGGCCGTCCGGCACACTTACAATCTCGCAGGTGCCCGCCCTCGCGAGCGTGCAGGGGTTGCCATCGTCCGGGCACATCCTCGGACCGGTGTCCGAGTTTGCCGAGTCCACCACTCCCGAGTCCCGAGGCGCCATCCCCGAGTCGGGCGTTCCCGAGTCCCGAGGCGCCATCCCCGAATCGACTGGGGGCGGCGGGATCGAGGAGTCCTCCTCGACCATCGCATCCGAGGTGTCCGGAGGCTGCGCATCCGGGGCGGGAAGTTGCATCTCGCTACCGCACCCCGTGAGGCACAACAGCACGACTAGGACGGTCTGCTTGTTCATTTCTGGTCTCCAGTTTTCAACTCAGTATCAGGGGAGAGCCCGAGCGAAGCGAGGAGCTGCTCTCGGGCTCTCGGTGTCAGGTCGTCATGCCGCCTCTTCGGGGGCGGCATAGAGGGCCTTGAGACCCTCCTCGGCCTCTTTCAGCGCCTTGTCGGCTTCATCGCGCTCCGTGCGCGCATTGGCGCACTCCGAGATGGCCACAGTCATCTCCGCCATGCCGATGTCCGCGCGGCCGAACGCCAGCGCAGCCTCGACCAGGGCCGCCTCGACCAGGGGAAGGCGCTGGCAGGCCTCGTTGAAGCGGCTCTTCGTCTGCTCCGTCGTCGTGTGCAGCGCCGGCACCGGGCCGGCGTAGATGCCCGAGATGTGCCCGCGCTCGACGGCACTCTGGAGAGCCCCGTGGTACTGCGCGACGAAGCGCTCGAAGATTTCCCCCTCCCCCTCCTTCGCGACACCGTGAACGATCATCCACGCCTGCGCAGCACAGAGCCCCCGGGTGTGGACGACCATGGTGACGACCCCCTTCCGCATCATCCCATAGTCACGGACGATCGCCCCGATCAGCGCCTCGTTGCCCTTGCAGGGCACATGGACGAAGCGGGTGTGCTGGTAGCCTCGGCAGGCCGTGTAGTGGCCCCCCACAGCCTTCACTGCGGCTCCGTACTTTCGGGTGAATCCCGGGTCGGAAACACAGTGGATGTTGACCTCCCGAGGGACGTCCTCGATCGGGTGGATGCTGCCATAGCGCTTCTGGTGGAACTTGCTCACGACCTGACCTTCCTTGGACGACGCTTCGTCCATCGAGATCAACCTAGCGCACGCAGAATCGAGCGTCAAGGGGAAACGTAGGGCCCCTGCAAAATAGGTGGGAGCTACACCTACATCAGGCTGCGCGGAGCGCGAGCGGGAGCTGCGAGAGCAGCCGCGGGACGTCGGGGTGCGAGACCGCGAGTGCGGTAAACTCACCACCCAGATCGGGCTCATGGAAGACCACATGGGGGAAACTCGCCACGGCCTCCAGGAGCGCAGTGAGGGCGCCCTCGTCCTCGACCTCCAAGAGCACGAGGTTCTCGGGCGGACGCCCGTGCGTGGCAGTCCACTCGATGCAGGCGTGCGTGAGCTGGGCGGCGCGTAGGCCGGGCGGGAGGTCCTTGCGGCCGATGCTGTAGAGTTTGTCCATTCCTGTTCCTTCTTCTCAGATCGATTAGCGCGCGAGGTAGGGATCGAACCCACGGCCTCCGGGGACATTACTCCCGGTGCTCTGCCAACTGAGCTACTCGCGCAAAAGGCGGACCGGGCAGGAGTCGAACCCGCCATCGTGAGGGCATTACGCTCACCGCCCCACCCCGAGGCCTCCGGTCCTTGGGTCCGCAGGGAAGGGCTTGAACCTCCGACCCCCGATGTACCCCGAGGGAGTACACCGGCGCTCTACCAACTGAGCTACCTGCGGGAACGACAAAGCCCCAGCACGCGCGAACGCACGTTGCCAGGGCTTCTGCTAGATCTCTTGCCGTCAGGCGCTCGCGAATCGAGCCGCGGTCAATGGAGACAAGTCGTCATGCCTTCAGGGTTATCCATGGTGCCTGAGCTTGTCAAGGCCTTCAGTTCGTTCGGCTCTCCGAAGGGGCCTTGCTCGCCCGCTTGCTGGCCTCCCCCTCCATCGTGGCGATCTTCCTGAAGATCGTCGCGTACTCGGAAGCCCTACGCAGGACGGAGGTGTCGCCGCCTCGCGCCACGGCCGTGAAGAGCTGCTTGAGCCACACGACCTCCTGCTCCGTGAAGGAGTGAGCAAAGAGCTTTCGCATCAGAACGCCTTCTCCTGCTCGGCGCGGCGCTTGTCCCGTTCCTCCCACCAGCTCGACCCGCCCGGCCAGTCGTCGGTCTGCCCATAGGCGCTGCGCTCGTGCTCGCTGTCGCGGTACACGCCGACCCAGCCGTACCGGAGGATCGCGGTCAGGAAGTTCGGGATCTGCCACAGCCCGCCACTCGTCCAGATCGCGAGCCACCAAAGGGAGCCCCCTCCGACATCCCCCTTCGCCCAGTGCCCGATCGCAACGACGAGCCCGACGATGAACGAGAGCAGCATCAGGTCCTCGACCTGTCGGACGTGGACGGTCTCATGGCGCTCGATGCGCTCGTCCAGCTCAGCCTCGGTCTCCCGGTGCCCGAGATTGTAGAGGATCAAGCGCCCGAGCGTAGTGCTGTACCGGTAGCCGGCCTTGTTCGGGACCCACGGGCGGTACTGGACTGTCAAGATCCCGTTCTGCTCGAACCGCGGCTTGTGCGCCACGAAGAACACCAAACTCAGGATCCCAATGAACCACGTGATGAGCGCCCACGGTGCCGTGAATGCCAGCAATACCCACTTCATGCGTCCTCCTCGGCTTCTCGTTCCGCTTCCTTCTCGGCGATCACTCGCTCGACCGTAGCGGGCTTGACCCCTGCGATCTGGAGAGCGGTCACGTACTTCTTGTAGGTCGCCTTGCTCTGCACCTCGGCCTCCTTGGCCTTCGCTTCGAGGTGGTCCATGCGCTTCGAGACCGCCTCCACGATCGCCTCGGGGCGGTCGAGCGCGTCTTGCTCGGTCAGACCTTCGAGCGGACCCACGCGCTGGAGGAGCGCGAGAGCAAACTCACGGAACTTCTTGGAGTCAGCCCTCTCCAAGGGGCTTAGCCCTCCGCCCAGCGCTTCAACAGTGGCGCGACCGCGCGGTACACCTCCGCCGGGCTCTTGCTCTCGTAGGGGACCGACCCCGGAAGAGGTTGCGGGGCCTTCGAGTCGTCTGCGCGACGTTTGACGGTCCCTCCCAGCCCGAGGCGGTCCCGATTCAACCAGAGGTCGATCACCGCCCCGTTCTTGAAGCGCACCCAGAGCTGACGACGGAACTTCTGCTTGCCGGTGCCCCGGTAGTTCTGCTTGATCGACTTCGCCCCAGCGTCCTTCCTGAGTTTCTTCAGCTCCTTGGAGAGCTGCGTGTTGAACTCGATCGCGTCCATCTCCGCTTCGGTGAGGCGATCTCGAACCCAGTCCGTCCTGCCCGGCGCGATGCCGGAGAGCCGCTGATGCTCTTCACCGAGATCGAGATCGCGGACGAGCGCCGGAGCCTCATCCTCTTCGAGTTCTCGTGAATGCCCGAGCGTCCAGTTTTCTGTGAGCCAGCCCATGGGAGTCACCTTCTTTCGAGTTTACCTAACCGCGCGAGAAAAAGCCCCCTGCCAAGCAGAGGGCTCAACTCACTTCTCTACGTAGATTCCGACCAGCGTCGCGCCCATGTCTCCAAGAGCAACGCGGACTCCGCCATCCGAGCGACGCATGAGGCTGATCTTCATCCCCCGCGAGGGCTTCGCCCCCTTCCCGGGCATGAGCCGGACCGACGTCACGTTGTACTTCTTCGAGTGGCTGCGGCGACCGACCGTGTAGGGGCGGTACTCCTTGCTCCCTCGGCCCATCACCGCGCTGTAGGCCATCCATACGACCTGCTTGGACTTGAGCCGGTCGAAGAGCTTCGACAGCCCCTCGGGAGACGTGACGGCGTGAGCCTTGGCGTGAGCCGCCTCGTCCCGGCCTTCAGCGAGCTGGGTAAGCTCGTCGCGCTGGTCCTCGGTGAAGATCTTACTCATCGTCTCACACACTCCATGTTTGTCGGCTCTACGCATGGCGGATCTCCAGCACCCGATACTTCGTCGGGTTGTGCGCGCCTCGGTCGCGGTAGAGAAACCACCCCGTAGCCGCGCCACCCTGCATTGACAGGGGGTTCCGCTCGCCCTTGACGCTCACGCTGTAGGAGACGCGCCCGTCGTGCCTCTCGCGTCGCGTGACCTTGGTGACCACCTTGCGGATGTGCTTGCCGCTCACGTTGTCTTTTCCGAAAGCCGCGAGGCGCTCGATGACCAGTGTGTCCCCGACGGCTACCGGCGCCGGCGAGTGGGGTCCCACCTCAGCGAGCTGGGTAAGCTCGTCGCGCTGGTCCTCGGTGAAGATCTTACTCATCGTTACACTCTCCTTGAGCAGCCCTCGAACGAAGTCGAGCATCTTTTTGTCCTCGGGAGACCGTGACTTCCGGTACTCGGCCTCCCAGTGCTTCGCGACCGACCGAAGCTGAGATTTGCTCATCCCCCGAAGCAGCCGCTTCTCCTCGTTGTCGTAGCCTTCGGCCAGGCCTTCGAGCTGGTTCTTCGGAGCCGCCTTCTTCACGGCTCGCTGGACGGTCTGCATAGCGCGGCTGTACGGGTCCGCCATTCGGATCTTCCCGGCCTTCCAGTAGCAGCAAACGCCCCCAGCGAATCCGAGGATCCGCAGGCTTTGGCCATCGGTGCGCAGCTTCCCGGAGTTGGACGCCTTCTTGTCGGTGAAGGCGTTGACCGCCTTCTTGTCTGCCGCCGTCAGCTTGAATGCCATGCTCTCGTCTCCTCGTGGGCTGGTCCGAGCCTACCGTATGGTGCTCGATCATGCGAGCTTCCCCCCTCACTCCGCCGCCTGTCCAGCCTTGATCATGGCCAGCACTTCCACGTGCTGCCGGCTGCTCACGGCTGCCGCGTGTGTCGCTGCGGCCACGTCCACGTCGCTGTTCTGCAAAATGCCCCTCGGGTAGTAGCTCCCGTTGCCCTCCTCGATGTCGCGCGCCGCCTTTTCGAGGTGCCGAATCGCACCATCGATCTTGCTCAACAGGAGTTGCTTCGTCTCCTCTTCGCGCGTCTTCGCGTGCTTGATGACCTCATCCATTGTCGTTGCTCCTTGTCTTCTGATAGTAGCCGTACACGCAGCGCCGGCCGCGTCGAGTCGGGTCGAAGGCGTCATGCACCACCCCGTCGACCACCGCACACAGGTGGCGCGACACCGCGACGATGAGCCTGCCCTCGGGCAGCTCCTCCGCGCACAGGTGGACCGTGCAGCCCT
>Ga0114931_10001735_pt1 | contig 27694 bp, 21 predicted proteins | sample 2SBtaG_FD_89579 | JGI IMG/M metagenome (GOLD analysis project Ga0114931, IMG submission 89579) | Deep subsurface microbial communities from Kolumbo volcano to uncover new lineages of life (NeLLi) - 2SBTROV14_V59a metaG | ecosystem: Environmental > Aquatic > Marine > Volcanic | place: Kolumbo... | reverse complement strand
GCCGAATCCGACCGAAAGGTGTGGCGAAAGTTGTGGAGGAAGGTGACATCCATTGAAAAGTCGCTAGGCTTGAATCCCGAATCCCGTGTCTGACCCCGGCGAAGCCCTGCCACTCTGGAAGTTCGGGTTTGACGGCCGCCGCGACCAGGCAGGCCGTGCCCAGAATGTAACCACCGCCCGGTTTGGCGATTCGCAGCCGCTCTTTTCATGGCAACGGTGTGGGCGGTTCCAGTTGGGCATCAGCCTTGAGGTCGATAGTCTCCCACAGCTTGACATCTTCATTGGCAATGTTGCCGCCCGTGGCCAGGTAGAAGCGACCCTGCTTCTGTCCCGCGTTGATGTTCATGACCGGATTGCGGTCCCCAGTGAACCTTGCCTGCTGAAGGGGTTGCCAGTCACCCGAGCCGGCAGCTTTTATCCAGCCGTTGCCGAACCTCGCCATCCGCGTGTACCTGGTCGACTCCACGTTGCGGCGAAAATCCTCGATGAACGAATAATAACCCTCCAGCAATCGGTTCTCCGCCAGCGTCGAGAATGTTACCAGGTGCTTCCAGCCGGACTTCTCTCCAAGGTTGATATAGCCGGAGTACGCCGTACGTTTGCCGTCGGGCGCCGCTTTAACCATCAATCGGCAAGTCTTACCGATCTTCCAGTCGCATTCGATCATCGCCTGGCCACCGGTTCCCTCGTTGCCAAAGCGTTTCACTCGAACCTGGTCGCCCTGATAGACCAGTTTGACTCGCTGCTGCTCCTTCACGGCGTTGGGATTGTTTTGCTTGCCGGGATCCCACACCGAAAAAATGGCGACTTTTTTTCCATTGGCCAGTTCCTGAATGCCGAAGTATCCCTGGCGAAACCCGCAGACGCAGAAATAGGTCCCTTGTGCCGATTGGTCCACGGTCACTTCGTTGTAAAAAACCGTACCTTGTTTGGCCCGGTAATGAAGATGAACCGACCGGCAAGCTTTGCCTTTGAGTCTTTCGTCGGCCACGGCACGAGTCGCAACCAGGAAGACAACCGTGAGGAGCAATAGTGTTGGGCATGTACCCAGACGGGTACACTCGTGGAAATACCTGGGCCTTAAGAGACGTTTCTCGGTGTTTTGGCGCAAGTCGTTCGTTTTCATGGCCAAGTTTCCGGGAGATGAATCAAGCATGGAAAGGAGTCGGAATTATTATTTGGTTGGCCCAAACCGCCAGGGCATGCAACTGGTGGCACGCTTCATGGTAAGCTATCCTGCTGGGCAGAGGCGGTGTGCCGATCGGTCCCAGTTGAGACACGAATTCAGCAATACCTCGCACTCGAGTGCAGGTCGAGGTACAACTTGACAAGTTCCGCCGCGATGCGCGTGTTGTAGTCGTCCCAGACAAGTCCGGGAATCCACATTCGTTATAGACCGGTTACTGCTCGCCTGGCAAGAAGCGATAAAGACATTGAGCCAAGGCAATGCTTGTATTTCGCCTCCTGCTCGGACAGCCCAATCGGTTCCCTGGACCAAGTCGACCAGCCTCAGGAAATGACCGTCGATATAGACACCCTAGACGAGAATATAATCATTTTCCAGAACGGCCTCAACCTACCTCCGGACTGTGCCCAGTGCTTCGCACAAAAGACTCCCGTCCCCTTTGTTTTTCGACTCCTCAGATCCGGCAGAAATCGACCCACAGTTTCCGGCCAGAAGGGTCGACACGAAGGTACTCATGCTGAATAATGACCTGCGGACGCTGGGTAGTTTCGGTCGCCTTGAATGGGAAATTTGACCGATGGGAAATCCCGTGTTTGCAGCTTCAATCTGGAAGAGCCATGTCACAGTCGACAAAACGCACGGGTTTCACGCTCGTAGAATTACTTGTGGTCATTGCCATTATTGGTATTCTTGTCGCCCTCTTGCTTCCCGCCATCCAAGCAGCCCGTGAGTCTGCTAGAAGTACAAGTTGCAAAAACAATCTGCGGCAAATTGCTTTGGCAGCGATCAACCACGAGTCAGCGCAAGGTTTCTTTCCGACCGGCGGCTGGGGTTGGTTTTGGGCTGGTGATCCGGATCGTGGTTTCGGCCAAGATCAACCAGGTGGTTGGATGTTCAACGTGATGCCCTATATGGAATCAAATAACACCTACAACTTGGGATCAGACGGCGATCCCGAGACCATTACGTTGCAGCAAAAAACGGGGACACTTAAAATGATCCAGATGCCGCAGCCTATGCTCAACTGTCCTAGTCGGCGACCGGGCGGCGGTGGGCAAAGCGGTCCGTTTAATGGCCGTCTCATTGCCTACAATTCCTTGACTCCCCCCACCACTGCCTTTGTTGCGCGAGGAGACTATGCGTTTTCTTGTGGTGATGCAAATCGAAACGAACGTTCTGCGGGGCCCAATAGTCTTTCCAACGCGAGACGATTCAGGTGGGGTTGGGACAGCATTGGTAATTCTTTGCTTATTCGTATTCCTCCCATGACCGGCATTAGTTTTGAACACAGCATGGTAAAAATAGCGAACATTACCGATGGTACGTCGAACACGTATATGATTGGGGAGAAATACCTCGATCCGGGCCAATATGACACGGGCGCACGGGGGAATGATAACGAAACGTGGTGTACCGGCTTTAACAACGATAATTATCGGACTGCTTTTGATCAGCCTGCCCGTGATCGGGAAAATTTAGATCTCGGGAGGGCTTTTGGAAGTCCCCATCCGGCAGGGTTCTACATGGCCTACTGCGATGGACATGTTGCCCTTGTACAATGGGACATCGACTTGCAACTGCATAGAAATCAAGCCAATCGCTACGATGGAAGCGTCAGTCCATGAACGGCTGTCTGGGGCGTGGGCCATAACGCCGCGGAGTTTTATGTCGTCTCTGGCTGTCTATGTCGTCTCTGGCTGTCATCGAGTAGAACGATCCGCCTACTGCAGTCCACTTCACTTCCTAAAGGATTCCTCGAAGGATGGCAATACGTATGAATAGGCTGTGTTGGTGGTTGGGCCCGGGGTGTATGTGCACATTGCTGCTAAGTGGTTCTTCCGGGTGTGGTGGGGCCAAGTTGAATCAGCCCAATGTCGATACGCATGGGGCTGCTGTAAAAGCTTTTGAGCAGTACGACACCAATGGCGATGGTTTATTGACCGAAGATGAGCTGGCCTCCTGCCCCGGAATGCTTCTCTTCCGCAAAGAATACGACATCAACGGCGATGGCATCTCGCTGGCTGAGTTGGAGAAACGACTCGAGTTGCTGTACGGAAAAAATGCGGCCGGCTTGATGCGAGTGAACTGTGAGCTCACATCGCGAGGCCGTCCACTGGCTTCCGCAAAGGTCCGCTTTGTCCCCGAATCGTTCCTGGGAGACTCGGTGAAAACCGCCGTTGGCGAAACGGATCAAAATGGAGAAGCTCGGATTGCGATTCCTGACGACCAACTCCCCGAGAGCGACCGTGGCCTGAGTGTCATGCAGGCTGGTATCTTTCGAGTAGAAATCGAGCACCCTAAGCTCACCGATCAAGAAAAGAAGTTTGGCTGGGAAGTGAGCGGCTTGACGCAAGTAGAAGATACTCCCCAGATCGATATCGGGGGGTAGTGACCAACAACCTGCGTGATACCCTAAAACGTGCAGGAACATGAAGGAGGTTCCTGCCGATCCGATTGCGGGTGTCTCTTATTGGCCTTATCGTATCCCCTTACGACCAATTGAGGGCAAACCTGAGACGAAATCCGAATCGTTGTCGAAAATCCTTGCTTCCGCCCATAGCCAGGATAGAATCAGAAGCGCGATCGTAGCGCATCGTAAATCGTAATACGTAAAGGTGTGTTTAGAATTTGCCAGGTATTCCAATCTTTATCCGTCGCCCGCGTAGCCCTGGCGCGATTGCCGCGCTGGTTTCCTTCTTCGCGCTAGCAGTGGGCGCGTCGCCAGCGCGCTCCGCGGTGACGATCCAGGCAGGCAAACCGTTCCCCAACCTTGTCCTGCCGGCGCTTGAGGACGGCTCGCCGCGCTCGCTGCTCGACTACCGCGGGCGGAAAGTGGTGCTCCATGTCTTCGCGTCGTGGTGAGCGGGCTGCCGGCGAGTCGTGCCGGTCTGGCATGCGAAAACGAAAAGCCTGCGGGCAAAGCATGCAATCCAGATGGTCGGAATCATCCAGGAGCAGCACCCCGACCGGGCCTCCCTTTTCATGCAGTGGAAGCAAATGGGCTGGCCGATCATGGTCGATTCGCTGGACTTGCTCGGGGCGGCCGCCGTGCCTCAAACGATCTTCATCGACGAGGCGGGCGTTGTCCGTGCCATCGGCGCCCGGTTCGATGACCTCCAGGCGTTTGTCGATCGGCCGCCCGTCCAAGTCGACGGCCCGACAGCCAAGCCGCACGCGCCCAGCATGGAGGCCCTGAAAGCCGGCGCTGAAAAGGGCGCTGCCGATGCGATGCGCGCCTACGCCGACGCCCTCATCCTCTGGCAAGACCAGCGCCGCCTCGGTGAGGCGATCGGCATGTATCGCCGTGCGATGGCCAATGGCGTCGACGCGCCCTCCACCAACTTCCGCCTCGGTGTCGCTTATCGCAAACGGTTTGAGTCGCCCGATCGGCGCCATGGGGATTTTCGCCAGGCTGTCGACCACTGGGAAGCCGCCCTGGCCGCGGATCCGAATCAATACATTTGGAGACGGCGGATCCAGCAGTACGGCCCGCGTCTGGATAAGCCGTATCCATTCTATGACTGGGTGAGCCGCGCCCGCCGGGATATCCTCGCGCGCGGGCAGACACCCCATCCGCTTAAGGCCGAACCGCAAGGCGCCGAGATCGCCCGGCCCGCCAGACAGTTCGCTAGCGCCCAGCCCCGGCGCGCCGAGCCAGACCCGCAAGGCAGAATCCTCCGCGACCATGGGGCGTTGATCCACGTTGAAACCGTGGTCGCGCCGTCGACCAAGCGGTCGCAGCGCGTTGTGCGATTGCATGTTCTGTTCCGTCCCAACAGGCGAAAAAAGGCGCATTGGAACAACGAAGCGGGCGATCTTGAGGTGTGGCTTGCCCTCCCGGCCGGCTGGGAAGCGGACCATCGGGTTGCGACGGCACCGACACCTGACCAGTCCGCGGTGAGCGCTGAAGACCGCGAGGTGGAGTTCGAAGTTCGCTATCCGACCAACGCGACGCTCGGTGCGACGCGTCTGAATGCCTACGCGCTCTACTACGTCTGTGAGGACGTTGGCGGGCAATGCCTCTATCGCAGGCATGACATTCCCATCACCGTCACGGTCAAATAAGCACTTCAACCTCGCGTAAGATAGCATTCCATCTGGCAGGTGAGACCATCCGTGCAAAGGGATACAAAACATGACTCGCCAAACCAAATCGCTGACATTGGCGCACAGCTTTCCCCCGATTGCCGGGCCGCACGCGCGGCTGCTGATTTTGGGATCGATGCCGGGACGCCAGTCGCTGGCCCGCCAGCAGTACTATGCCCATCCGCGCAATGCCTTTTGGTACATCATGGGAGAACTGTTCGAGGCGTACCCCGATTTGCCCTACCCAGAGCGCAAAGAAATCTTAATCCACCGCAGGGTCGCCGTATGGGATGTGCTCCAGCAATGCCACCGTCCGGGCAGCTTGGATGCCAATATTCATGCCAGCACCGAAGTGGCCAACGACCTGCCCCAATTTCTGGGCCAACACCCTCATATTCGACTTCTCGTCTTCAATGGGCGGAAAGCAGAAGAAGCATTCGGCAGGCATGTAAGGCCGATTTTGGACATCCAGAAATCACTGTTGCTACTCAAACGGGTCCCGTCCACCAGTCCGGCCCATGCAGGCCTGTCGCGGCAAGAAAAGCTATCCTGCTGGCGGCAAGCGATTAATTTCAGTCGTTCCAACAGTGGGGGATGGAAGAAAACCCAACCACGGCTTCCCCCCAGCGCTGCCAGGGGGACTCGGGATGCTACAATGGAGAAGTGTCACGACCCCTAACCCCTCGAGCTCCTGTTGTGCTGTTGCGTTGGATACTGTTGTTCGTGCTGTGGTCGCTTCCCCTCTGCCAACCCGCCCGGGCAGAAGATCGGCTGGCGGCTGAAACCTTGCTGCTAACGAGCGGGCGGCCGGCGGAGTCGTTGCGGCACCAGTTGGCGGCCCTCGATCAACAATTCGCCGCCGACCTCCACCTGTTAGCCGACCAGGCTCGGGAAGCGGACGATCCGGCCGGGGCAAGGTGGGTCGGCGCATGGCTGCCTCCTGCGCCAGCCTGTGGGGAGCGGCTGTTCGTGGCCTGCAACCTCTACACCCCGGTGCCAGGAAACGCGGCTGCAGCCAGCACCTCGGCCGAGGCCCCAGCGCAAGCCGATGCGCCTTGGCGGAAAGCCTGGCGGATGTTGCGCGAAAAGATGGCCCAGCAATACTACCAACTGGCGCTCGAGGCCTGCCGGCAGAACCAAGTGGGGCTGGCTTTGCAACTGGCTACTCGGGCGGTACGCGAGAATCCGGATCATCTGCCTGCCCGCCGGCTGCTCGGTTACCAGCGTGTGAACGAATCGTGGGCAGGTGGCTATGCGGCCCGGATGGCCTCCCTGGGCCGTGTATGGGATCCGCAATATGGTTGGATTCGGGAGCAGAATATCGACCGTTGGCAGGCGGGAGAGCGGCCCCTGGGAAGGCAATGGATCTCGACCGATCAAGACCAGAAGCACCATCGAACCATCGGCTCGGGGTGGCATGTGCGTACCGACCATTATGAGATTGTCACCAACCACAGTCGCCTGGCGGCCATCCACCTGGCGGAAAAATTGGAAACCGTCTATCAGATATGGCAGCAACTGTTTGGCGATTATTCTCTGACTTCCAAGCTCCTGCTCCGGCGGCTGGATGGGAAGCAGGGAGCTGGCCAGCGGCGGAGGCCTTTTCAGGTGCGCTATTATCATTCGCAGCGCGAGTACAACAACCAACTACGCCATCTGCAACCGCGAATTGACGGAACGCTGGGCATCTATTTTGACTCGCTGCGCCAAGCCCACTTTTTTTACGGACCCGAACAGGATGCCGGTACGATGTACCATGAAGGGGTGCATCAGTTATTTCAAGAGGCCACCGGGCCCGCCCAAAAACGAACCACCAGCCAGTTGGCGACCCAGGCGAATGCCTGGGTGGTCGAGGGAATCGCCTGCTATTTCGAGTCACTGACAAGCCACCGGGTAACAGCAAGCTCGGGGCCGGAAAAACCGGCCCCGGGAAAGCCGATCACGGGATCTTGGAACGAAACCGTTGCAACCGGGGCGGCAACTGGCCTACGGCCCGAGTACCAATATTTTACCATTGGCACACCGCCCGCGGGCCGCCTGCCGGCAGCCCGCCACCGCCTCCTGGTGGATTCCTTTTACCTGCCGCTGCGGCAATTGACTGCTTTGAGTGCCCGCCAATTACGGCGCCATGCGCAGATTGCCCGGCTCTACAGCCAAGCGGCCGGATTGGCGACCTTCCTGATGCATTATCGGGGAGGTGTCTATCGCAGACCGTTGATCCGGTATTTGCAGGCCGTTTATGCGGGCCGTGACAAACCCACCACGCTGGCGGAGGTGACGGGCCAGCATTTCGAGCAACTTGACCGGCAATACGCCGACTTTCTACAGCGCTTGCCGTAGGCCGCCCCGAGCGGTATGCTGAAGGATTGTTCTGGTTGCAGCAGTCTCGAACTCGCAAAAGCGGTCTGGGACGGGCTGTCGATTGGTTTTGTATTCTGGATGCGGCCGATGGCCGTGGAGAGGAGTCCGATGATGTTCCCCCTGGCCCATGTGACGCCCCTGCTCATCCCCACCTACTGGGCCGTGTTCGCTACGGGAGTCGTAGTAGGCACGCTGCTTGGTTATCGGTTGGCTTTGCGAAAAACGAAAACGGCACCTATCCGCAAAAATTCCTGACGAAAAGGGATGCCTGATTAAAACATGCGGTGGCTGTAGCTCAGTTGGTTAGAGCGCCGGATTGTGGTTCCGGAGGTCGGGGGTTCGACCCCCCTCAGCCACCCCTGATAAGCGCCCGCCGTATCAGCGATTTCCAGCTGGTGCGCGCGGGTATTTTTTTAGCAACTTACGGGCCATTCGGTGAGCAGAGAACTGATTGACAGGCTTGTGATGGAACTGGGAATTGCCCAGGAGCAGGCGCAAGGGGGAGCGGGCCTGCTGCTCCAATGGGCTCAGTCTCATTTGACAGCCGACCAGTTCCAAGTCGTGGCGGATGCAATCCCGGCGATTTCCGACGTGATCGGAAAATCGCCCATCCCGGCGGCTCCTTTACAGAGAACTCCCTCGCTGCTGGGCTGGCTGGCCTGGTTTAAGCAGCTCTGCAGCCGCCTGGGAAGTTTGGCTCCCCTGGCAGGCCCATTTCGCCAACTCGGATTGCCACCATCCAAGGTTGAACTGTTTGTCGCGGTCCTATTGGAGTATTTCCGTGATCAAGGGAGTCCGGAAGCCGCATTGTTGCTCAAGCGGGTGTTACCCTAGCGAGGAATCGGTACCCATGCAGGAAATCGACCAGCCGGGCTCATTCTACCTGGGCCGAAAACATGACCTGACCAGCGGGCAGACCAGCTCCAAGGCACTACTTTACGACAGCCGGGACCTTACCACCCACGCGGTGTGCGTTGGCATGACCGGCAGTGGCAAGACGGGACTCTGCCTGGCCCTGCTGGAAGAGGCCGCCTTGGATGGAGTGCCGGCCATTGCCATCGATCCCAAGGGGGACCTGGGGAATTTGCTGCTCGCTTTTCCCAACCTGGAAGCGAGCGATTTTCTGCCCTGGATCGACCCCGACGCAGCTCGCCGCAAGGGCCTGTCAGAACAACAATTAGCCGCCCAAACGGCCCTTCTCTGGCAACAGGGCCTGGCTGAGTGGGGAGAGGATGGCGGCCGGATTCGCCGCTATCAGGATGCCGTGGAGAAGTGCATCTACACTCCCGGTAGTCGCGCGGGCATGCCTTTGACCATCCTGCAGTCGTTTCGCGCTCCCAGCCAGGCCGTTTTAGACGATCCCGAGGCACTTGTCGATCGGGTCGGCTCCGCGGCCGCGGGCCTGCTGGCCTTGCTGGGAATCGACACCGACCCGCTGCGCAGCCGCGAGCACATTTTGCTAGCCAATATATTCGACCGGGCCTGGCGCGCCGGCCGTGACCTGGATCTGCCTCAACTCATTCGCGAGATTCAAAAACCGCCATTCCAACGGATCGGAGTGATCGATCTGGAAACCTTCTTCCCGGCCGCCGATCGGCTGGAGCTGGGCATGCGGCTGAACAACCTGCTTGCTTCCCCCTCGTTTGCCGGCTGGCTGGAAGGCGAACCGCTCGATGTGCAAAATTTACTTTACACGCCCCAGGGGCAACCGCGATTGTCGATCGTGTCCATTGCCCATTTGAATGACGACGAGCGGATGTTCTTTGTCACGATCCTGCTCAATGAAATCCTGAGTTGGACCCGCACCCAGCCCGGAACGAGCAGCCTGCGGGCGATCTTCTACATGGATGAGGTCTATGGCTACTTTCCGCCAACGGCCAACCCAGCCGCAAAAAAACCGATGCTGACATTGCTAAAACAAGCGCGCGCCTACGGTTTGGGTTGTGTCTTGGCGACTCAGAACCCGGTGGATTTGGATTATAAGGGCCTTGCCAATGCGGGAACCTGGTTGCTGGGCCGACTGCAGACCGAGCGTGACAAAGCGCGGGTGCTGGAAGGACTCGAAAACGCGACGGCTCAGGCGGGTTCTCCCCTGGACCGGAGTCGCATGGAGAAGATGTTGTCCTCGTTGGGCAGTCGCCAGTTTTTAATGAATAACGTGCATGCCGGGGCTCCAGTGGCGTTTCATACCCGCTGGGCCATGTCTTATTTGCGCGGTCCACTCACGCGCGGGCAGATCCGCACCTTGATGGCGCCACTCAAGTCGGAGCGGGCCGAAGCGGGTCCGACTGCGCCAGCCCAAGCAGGCCGAACTGGGCCGGAATCCACAACGGCCACGGCAGCCAAAGTTTTTCCCCACCACCATGCCCGCCACAGGGCGTCGGCAGGGACGGATCGAAATATCTCCCGGCAGCGGCCCCTGCTGGTGGCAAGCATTTCTCAAAAATTTTGGCCTCTGGAAGTGGAACTTCACCCTGGCGATCGGCTCTTTTATCGGCCAGCCCTGTTGGGAACAGGCAAGCTGCATTTTGTCCGCGCCAGTTACCAACTAGACCATTGGCGCGAGGTGGCCGTGTTGCAGCCGATCCCTGCACAGCTGCCCGAACCGATCTGGGAATCGGCCCAGGCAGTGGACCGTGTGCCGGAGCTTCAAGACCATCCGGCGGTCCACGGTGAAGAAATTGAGGAACCTGAGTATGAAGCACTGGCCACGGGTCTGGCTCGTGAGAAGAATTACAAGAGTTGGCGCGCAAACCTGAAAAACACTCTTTACCGGACCGAGAGTTGTGTTTTGTGGCACTGTGAACTGTTGGACGAATATTCCCGGCCGGCAGAAGCGGAAGCTGCCTTTCGCCTTCGCATCACCCAGCAGGTCCGCGAAAAGCGCGATGCCGCCAAGCATGCCGTGCGCGAGAAGTATGAAAAACGATTGACCCGTGCCAGGCAACGGTTGCGGAAAGCGGAAGAAGATTTACAGCTTCAGCGATCCCAATTTTGGACCCGCACGGCGGAACTTGTCTGGACCGTGGCCGATGTTTTCCTGAATCGCCACAGGCGCTCGCGTCGCAGACCCTCCTCCGGAGCGCGGCAGGCGATGCGCGAACGGGGAGAGCAGTCCCGAGCCCAGTTGCGTCTGGAGGCGCGGCAGGAGGATTGGGAAGATCTTCGGAATGCCCTGGATGGTGAATTGGAACAAATCGAAAGCGATTACGATCCGGGCAATCTTCAACTCGACCGTCTGCAACTGCCGCCGCGCAAAAGTGATATACTGACCGACCAGGTAATTCTCGTGTGGCTCCCTTGGGTGAAAGCAAAGGATGGTGTCTTGAAGAAGGGCTACGCACTGAAGGAAGTGAACCAGAAAGAGGAAATGACATGATTTATCGCCTGGTATCCATTTTACTCCTGGTGGGGATCACTGCTGGTTGCCGAGATCGCAGAGCCGACTCTTTGCTGGGACGTTGGCTCGGCCAGGCCGATACGGTTGCCGATCAGGAAGCCCGGGAAACTGCCCGGTACCAGAGTCCAGCGGCCCGATCGACCGCGCCGGCTCCGCCTGCGAATGGCCCGCAAGGGGCCCTTTCGGCGGCCGTGCGTCCGGCCGCGACGATGGCAGTCGAAACGTCCGATTGGGAACACTACGATGTGCGGATTCTGCTGGAGTTCCGCCGCTCACAGCAAGTCACCATGTCACTGGCTGATGGGTCGGAACCCCGTGCGGGGATCTGGCGCGTGGTGCACACGACTCCCGCCGGATTGGTGATTGAAATAAAAACGCGCGGCAGTGGACAAGAAATCGACCAGCCAATTCCCACCATGGGTGAGTCCCAAGTCGAGCGACGTCGATTCGAGTTGCAGCTCGATTACGATACTCGATCCGGGAAAAGCCAGGAATGTGTCGGCTTTCGTCTTATCGAGTTGGGGGCCGATCCGCGACTGGGGGCGCTTTATTTCAAACGTGAAAAATCAAGCTAAGGAGCATCCGCGATATGTCAGAACGAGAACGTTGGATTGTCTATCCGCTGTTGTTTTTTGCTTTGGGATCCGCTTTACGCGACAAACTGTTGCAGCGGATCGAATCCAAAGAGATCTTTTGTGAAAGCCTGAAAATTGTCGACCCCCAGGATCGGACGCGACTGCTGGCGGAGCTTGGTTCCGGCAAGGAGGTCTCCTTCGATCCGTCGCAGGCGGCAGGACGCGTTGGTGTGCTGACCATTCAAGACAGCGATGGCAAGGAAGCCTGTCAATTGGCCAAAGATTTGCGTACCTCGCGAGTCATCACCAATTTGCTACTCGTGGTCGATCCAGTCAACCATCAACCTCATGTGATTGCGGGAACCGAGCAGGTGCCCACAATGTCTTTGGGAGGAACGGGGCCTTTGAAAGGAACGGGGCCTTTGGGAGGTACCGGACTATTCGGCTCGGCGGGAAACACGATCACCCACCAGGGCGTGCTGCTGCTTGACAACCAGCGCATCCAGGTGCGTCCCCGGACGTGGCGCAGGCAGCATTCCCCACCTCCCAAGGTCCCGCCAGCCAAGCCTTCAGCCCCGCAGGGCTCGCCTTCGGCGTCGAAATCCGCACCGAGCCCGTCGTCCGCGGCCAAGTCAGCCGGCGACACGTCAGCCGATCCTCCCGCCTCCCCAGCACCAGTGCGCAAGGAGTGATGGAACGATCCTGAGGAACGCCTTGTTTCGCAACCGCCGGCGGATTGTCCGGGCCGGCTTCCTCGGGCTCTGTTGGAATTACTGTATTTATGCTGTTTTTTCCAAGCGCCGGGAGACTCGTTGCATTGCTACTCGGGTAGACGTTACCTTATATGGGCCCTTTTTGTACCCAAAATCCTGACCGAACATCGATCGCCTGGCCCGCAGCCGTCTTGCTGAGTCGCCCGGGCGCTGCTCGTGGCAGTGAGCTATCATTTCCGCGGGGCCGATTGTTGTTATTGGACCCAGATTGACCTGCCGAATTTCCATGCATTGCGAATCCATTTCACCAGGCCACGACTTGTCGACTCTGTCCGACTTGCTGCAACGACGCGGCCGAGAGTATGCGGACCGCGCTGCGCTGGTTTTTCACGATTCGTCCGCAGGTCCGATGCCAGCAGCCGTGGCCCCATCGATGGTTCCTCCAATAAAAGGAAGGCCTCGACCGGAAGCAGGGAGCCTGGTCACCGACGCCCTCACTGAAATCGACAGCCGCACCGGGCTGGACTCTGTCTGCTGGACTTTTGCGGAGCTGGAGCGCCGCGCCCGCCGGATCGGTGCCTGGTTGAGTCGGCATGCGGAAGTGGGAGATCGGGCGCTGCTGGTTTACCTGCCCGGGTTGGAATTTTCGGCGGCCTTTTTTGGTTGTTTGTATGCTGGGATCTTGCCGGTACCCGCCACCTACCCCAAGCCACGGCGGCGCTTGTCACGGCTCGCCAATATGGCCTTGGACTGCCAACCTCGACTGGTGCTTACCTCGCAGGCAACGCTCGAAACGATTGCTCTGGAATTGCAGGCGCCTGAGCTTCGTGCGATTCCCTGGCAAGCAACCAATGCGTTGCCTCCAACCGCAACGGTCGACCCGTGGCAGCCCATCGCCAGGAAGCCCGATGACCTGGCTTTTTTACAATATACATCGGGGTCGACGACGGAACCACGGGGCGTGATGGTGACCCACCGCAATTTGCTCCACAACCTGGAAATGATCCGGCGCGGATTCGGCATTCCTCAGGCGGGAACGACGGACAAAATCCCCACGAGTGTTTTCTGGTTACCAGCTTATCACGACATGGGGCTGATTGGTGGCATCCTCTCCCCGCTGTACGTGGGAGGGACCAGCCATTTGCTGGCACCGGCCACTTTTTTACGACGACCGCTGATTTGGCTGGAGTTGCTGTCGGCCACGCAAGCGGAGATCAGCGGGGGGCCGAATTTTGCCTACGACCTGTGCGTGGAAAAATCGCGGCCGCCGGATCGAGCCGGGCTCGATTTGAGCCACTGGCGACTGGCCTTTTGCGGGGCCGAGCCGATCCAGGCAGATACGTTGCGGGAATTCGAAGAAGCTTTCGCGCCTACCGGTTTCCGGAACGATGTTTTCTACCCTTGTTACGGTCTGGCGGAGGCCACCCTGCTGGTCAGTGGCCCTCGGGGAGCGGTCCGGCCACAAGTCCTGCAAGTCGATCGTGTGTCGCTGACCCAAGGGCGTATCGAGTTGGCCGATCCTGCAGTCGAGCCTGCAAGGGCTGGGATCCAAGGGGCTGCACACATGGGTCGGCAATCGTTGGTTGGCTGTGGCAATTCCCAGGACGGTCAGGAGTTGCGAATTGTCGACCCCGATACGCGCCAACCCAAGCCCGACCGGCAGATTGGTGAAATTTGGCTGCGCGGCGACTCTGTGACCCGTGGTTATTGGCGCCAAAGAGAATTATCGCAGCAGGTTTTTGCCGCCCGGCTGGTCGATGCGCGGCACCGATCGGCAACGCATGGCGCTGCCCATGATTCCACCACGGAATTCCCGGCTGCAGCAGAAGATGGGGAAACGTACATGCGTACCGGCGACCTGGGATTCCAACTGGAGGGCGAACTCTATGTGACGGGCCGGCTCAAGGATTTGCTCATCCTGCGCGGTCGCAACCACTATCCGCAAGATATCGAACGAACCGCCCGCGGATCCCATCAGGCCGTCGACCAAGGGGCTGCGTTTGTCGTGGCTCCGGGCAAACGTGTGGAGAGTGTGGGCCAAGATGCAGGAAAGCCCGCAAAGACAGGGAGAGGCGGGGAGGCCGGGCTGGGGCTGCGACGCGAACGATTAGTAGTGGTCCATCAGGTCCGGCGTGAACATCGCCGGGACGATATGAATGAAGTCTTGCGGGCGATCCGCCGGGCGATCGTCGCGGAACATGAATTGGATCCCCACGCCATCGTGTTGATTCGTCCGGCCAGCCTGCCGGTCACTTCCAGCGGTAAGGTACAGCGTTCGCGCTGCCGGGAGCTGTACGTGCATGGCGAATTGAAGATCGAGGCCCAATGGCAACAGGGTTCCAGCCTCGAAAATTCCAGCCCTGGCATTTCCAGGCAGAAAGAGTTTCGGTCTCTGGATAAGGCAGCTTGTGCGGACTCCCCGACCAGACACCCTGATTTCACCAAATTGGCCCACCGCAGCGACCCTTGCCAACTGGGTTTGATGATTGAAGACTGGATGCTCACATGGCTTGCTGAACGGGCGAATCTGGAACGCACGGAACTGAGTTCGGCGACTCCTTTTGCCGAGTTGGGCGTCGACTCGATGACCGCCATCGAGTTGAACCAGGAACTGGAGGAGGCCCTGCAACTCAAAATCCCGCCAGCTGCTGCCTGGGATTATCCTACCCCGGCAACCCTGTCTCGTTATTTGGCCACACAATTTCTGGCGGGACGCCAAAAGAGTTGAGAGTGGCTGGCGGCGGGTGAGAATTCCAAACGGTTCTGAGCCTCGGGTCGTAGAGGATAAGGCCCTGCGTTCCGTGAGGCGACATAGGAGTGAAAATTCAAGACTCCAAAGTGTAGCGAGGGCCAATCGTCGCGGTTCGTTGCATTGTACGGATTAGGATCCATCGTTTGGTGAGCGGAATCCTGGCTAGCCGAACTAATGGGAGGATACCTGTGCCACGGAAAGCCATGTTTACACGCAGAAAATTTCTGGCCACTGCGGTCCCCAGCCTGGCGGCCGGGCCCCTGACGATCTTTGGAACGGCACGGGGCACCATTTCCCGAAGTGTCTCGGGGCGTTCCGGCCAGGTTCGGCTACCCGACGGTCGGCGTTTGGGCTGGAGCCAATTTGGTGATCCCCACGGTTACCCCATCTTGTATTTTCACGGCTTGCCGACTAGCCGTCTGGAAGGAGCCCTCCTCGCGAGGGCTGCCGCCCGCCAGGGTTGCCGACTGGTGTCGATGGACCGGCCTGGCATTGGCTTGTCGAGTTGCCAGCCGGGTCGCACCCTGGTCGATTGGTCGCGTGACGTGCGACACCTGACGGCCAGCGGATGCCTGGATGGTTGGCGGGTGGGCTGTGACTATTCGATTCTCGGTTTTTCTTCGGGCGGACCTTACGCAGTCCAGTGTGCCGCGTCGTTGGGCGACACGGGGCTGCGCCGGGTAGCCATTGTCTCCGGGGTGCCCCTTCGGTGCTTAGGCAATTTGCCGGCAGGAGAGGGAGACCGGGCTCTGCAGCTGGTGCGGCGGTGGCCCAACCTGGCCCGCCGGCTGTTGAAGTTTTATTCCCGCCGCGCGGGGCGGCGGCCTGCGATGGTCGCCAACCGGGCCATGCACCATATGGCAATGGCCGATCGCTGCCTGCTGGGACAAGCCTACTATCGCCAATTGTTCCTCCGTGCCTTCCGCGAAGCGACTCGTCAAGGTCCCGACGGAGTGGTCCAGGACGCCCTCCTACTGACCACTTGCCAGCAGGTCGCCCTGGACCGAATTGAGCTGCCCGTATCGATCTGGCACGGTGCGTGCGACCGGACCATTCTGCCCGTGGCAAGCCAGACCCTGGCTGCCCATGTGCCGGGTAGTCGGTTGCAGATCGTGGCCGGGCAAGGCCATGTGAGCTTGCCGCACCGCTTCGGACCAGAGATCCTGCGATGGCTCCAGTCCAACTTTTAACCCCAATATTTCATAAGCCTTTTGCTACCGTCGGTCAAAACAAGTTTCGCTGCCCAAGCCTAGTAAGACTCCGGGCTAGTCCGTTGCCGGAAGCCTTGCCAGGCCATCGGTCAGGAATGTGGCCGGCTGGACCTTGGCATCGACTGACGCTGGGTCGACAGACCGTCCTGGGCCGGTCGGTTTTTTCAGGCTGGCAGAATGTCCGGCAGGGACGGGAATCGGTTCGGCAGGGCCCCGTGGCCGCCCGGGGCTACCGGTGGGATCCAGCGGTTCGGCCCCCGGTTGCAGCGGCAGCGTCGGCCGGCGTTCCTCCTGCCGATAGGCCCCACGACTTACGATTGGGGCGCGTGACGAGGCGTAATTCAAGGGCACGCTCCTACCGCGATAACGGGCCTTGTCTGCGGCGTCGCGGTAGGCCTGCGGCCGCCAACTCCCTTCGCTCAGAAAGACCCCGTCGTAATCGAGCAGGGTACCCTTGGCGAAATGAACATTCTTAACGGCGATCGCATATTCGGCCAAAGCCCGGTAATGCCGGCTGGCGGCGTCGGCATGGCGGCGCTGGCCGTCCAGCAGCAAATTGAGTGGCGCCTTATCGGCTTCGTAGGCGGCGGTGATCGCGGCCATCTGCTCTCGGGCCGCATCCAGCCGGTTGTAGGTGGTTTGGGAAACGGTCCGGGCCCTGTCCATTTCGGCAACCGCGTCGGCCACATCATGCACCACGTAATGCTCCTGTTCGCGGAGCAGGGCCCGGGAGCGGCTCAGTTGCAATTGGGCATGCCGGCTCGCGGAGAACGCCCGGCGGAAACCGATTGGCATGGTCATTTCCAGCCCCAGTTGCCATTCCTGGAAGTCGCCACCGGTGAGATTGGCATAGGCGTTGTCAAATGGCGGCTTTCCGCTGCTGTTGGAATTGAGCAAATCGTGGCCAAACCCACGCCAGCGATAACGGCCGACCGCATCGAGCCGGGGCAACAAATGATTACGACTGGCAATCCATTCCAATTCGCGTTTGCGCACCCGCCATCGGCTGCGGCGCAATTCGACTCGGCGGACAATCGACTGGCGGGTGATCGCATCCCAGTCGAAAACAACAGGAGCCGTGACCGGCATGTCCTGGGGGCGGATCAGGCGGCCATCGCTTGGCGGCATACCCATCAGCAAACGAAGGCGACGCTCGGTCACATGCACGCCGCCGCTGGCACGAAAGGTGCCGCCACGACTGCCATTGTCGGTGCGGGTGCCTTCGAACAGTCGGCCCACCAGGGCATTTTCGACTTCCTCCTGAAAACGAAAGAACTGCTCCCTGGCCTGGGCTTCTTTTTCGGCTTCTCCACCGCGGCGGCCCGCCTGATACAGGGCGTGAATACGTCGCCAGGTTTCCAGGCTCGCGTCGCGCGCCTCCTTTTTGGCATCCAGATCACGGTAGGCAAAATAAAGATCCCAGTAGGCATTTTCGAGATTGCTGACCAGATTTCGAACGGCCATTTCAAATTGGGCCAATTCCACATCGGTGTTGATCCGGGCGATCAGCACGCCGCCATACACGCCAGGGACTCGGGTTGGTCCGGCAATGCGGTTGTAGAGCACGCCACTACCCTGCAACAACGGGTGACGCATTTCGGTTTCCAGGTTAACATTCCAGGCACTGGGGAAGCGATTGCTGGGGGCGTTGTTGGCATCGTATTCGGTGTTGTGCCGAAAGGTCAGTTCGGTGCCGGTGGCAGCCCGTTTGGTAATTTGGGTTTGAAAAACGGCCGCATCTTGTTGCAGGATGCGGGTGCCGCCGCCAAAAAACTCGTTGTTCAGCGCCTTGTCGTTTTTTTCGCCAAATACACTGGTTGAAAATTGGGCATCGAACGCACTGAGGGCCGCATCGACTCCAAAACGGGGACTGGTATTGGCCAGGGCTGGGTCCCACCAGGTCCGCACGGTCGAGGGCGCGCGTAACATGGCTCCGCCCAGGTCCCGGATGACCTGGGACTGGGCCAGGGAGAGTTGGATCACTTCCTCCAAGGTCAAGTTCCAATATTCAGGCTCTTGGTGGTCTGCAAGGGTCCGGGGTCGGAAGGCGGTACAGTCGTCGTCCGCGGCACTGCATGGGCTGACCTGGGGGTACTCGATTTGCGTCGCTCGAGCCCGGTAAGGGTCTTGCCCGGGAGCGGGTTGGTCCAGACAGGCTTGAAACGACTTATCACCGCGGCAGCCCAGCAGACAACACGGAACGATCAGACCCATGGCACTCGCTAGCATAAAAGTCGCAAGTGCCATGGGGCGTCGTTGGCGTGCGATGGGCTTCATGCTGGTGCGGGCATTCGGGTGCGAACGAAGAATTCCCCCGGAATAAAACCGGGTATCATGGAACCATTCGGCTCTGCTTAAATGGAAAAATGACGATTTTCGGCAAGACCAGCAGACTTTGCGCAGTCCCCCGAAGCCGCCCAATCGGTGCCACATGGTTACCTCGAAATGGTCGCCATGGGATTTATTAGGTGAGCGGGCCACGAATGCGGATATACTGGGCAGACACCCGCAACGATGAAAACAACCCCTCCCACCGCCGCAACGACCGATTCCAGCCCGGATGCCGATTGGCAACCGTGGGAGGAATACGTGGAGCGATTGCACGAGGCGGCCCGGGCCCAGATCGAGCCAGAGACGTTTTACGATCAGCTCCTGAGCGGGGTTGTGGACGTGCTGGGCGCATTGGGCGGTGCGGTTTGGCGGCGATCTTCAGGCGTTGAACTCCAATTACTCCAGCAGGTGAATTTCCAGGCCATTTGCGAACCCTATGAAAGGGCCCCCGCTGAAATTCAGCGCAAACTGAGGAAACTTGCAGAGTGCGTGACCGGGGCTTCGGTCCACTGTCTGCCCACCCACCGTGCGGCCGCTAGCCCGCTGCCCAACGAAGGGCCATTCCCTGCCGGAAATCCCAATCCTCCGGCAGTCCTATTCTGTCCCGTCTTCCGGCCAAGGTTTGGGGATGGTTCGCAATTCGAATCGAGCCAGGCGGTTGCCACCAACTCTCCAGTGCAAGCGGTCGTGGCCCTGTTTCAGCGGCCTGGAACTTCCTCCGTGGCCCAGCAAGGTGGGCTGCAATTTTTATCCACGGTCTGCCTGGTGGCCGCCGATTTCGAGGCTTTTAATGAACTGCGCCGCTTGCGGGCCCAGCAAGACCGATTCCGTCAGGCCGCCGGTTTGCTCCAGGCGCTCTCTGGCTCGCCAGCGCTAAAGCAGGCCGCCAGCCAGGTGACCAGCGAAGGTCGGCGGATCCTAGCTTGCGACCGGGTGAGTGTCCTGGTGCCGCGCGGACACCACTGGCAACTCCTGGCCGTAAGTGGCGCCGACCCAATCCAGGAGCGATCCGATTTGGCCCGGCAACTGCGCGCGTTGGCCGAGCGGACGGCCCACTGGGGCGAGGTGGTAACCTATGCGGAAGGGGACGAAAACGAGACCTCGCAACAGCCAGACTCGCATCCTGACGGCCAGACGGAGTGGCCCAAAGCGTTGGCTGACATTCTGCAGCGGCATATCGATCAGTCGCACGCACGCTCCCTGGTAGCGGTCCCCTTACAGCCCGTACCATCCCCATTCGACACCTCGGAGGACGAACCGAACCACCGACCCACCGCTGTCCTGGTGGCCGAGCAGTTTTCCGTGGCCGGTTCGGACTGGGTACCTTTGGCCCGACAGAAGGTCGTCGAACTGGCTACGCTGTGCGAACCAGCCTTGCGCCGCGCCCTCGATGCCGACCGGTTCCCGGTGCGGGTCGGGGCACATGTGGCGCGCTGGTCCGGGCGACTGACCACCACGCTAAGGCTGCGCCGGACAGGCTTGGTGATGGCCGGCCTGGTAGGCTTGATCGCGGTTCTGGTTTGGCTTCCGGTCGATTACGAAGTGGCCGCTACCGCGACCCTCCTGCCTCGCGCCAGGAGCGAGCTGTTCGCCCCCTGCGATGGCACGGTTAAAAAAGTGCTTGCAGGGCATGGCGACAGAGTGGCAGCCGGGCAGGTGCTGGCGATCCTCGACGATCCCCAATTGGCTTTGGATCTGCAACGCGTGCATGGTGAGATTCAAACAGTCCTCAAACAGTTGGAAGCGGTTACCGCCTCCCAGACCGAGCGGCCCACGGGCGGGCCGACCGGCCGGTCCTTGGACGGCTTGCCCTTGTCCGCCCAGGAGCAACAATTGGACCAGCAACTGCGCGGTTTGCGTGGCCAGTTAAAAATACTCGACCGCCGCCGTGCTGCGCTTTCCCTACGCAGCCCTTTGGCGGGACAGGTGCTGACACTGGATGTGCAAAATCTGCTGGAATCCCGTCCCGTCAGCCGCGGGCAAGTGCTCTTCACGGTGGCAGATACCAGTTCAGGCTGGTTGCTGGAGGCCGAAGTGGCCCAGGACCGGTTGGGATATCTGTTGCGCGCCGCCGAGACCCTGGGAGCCGACTTGCCGGTCCGGTTTCGATTGGCTGGCGACCTGGGCAGCACGTACTCCGGCCGCGTGGAGCAAATCCGTTCCACGGCGGTCCTGCCAGAGGAGAACCTGACCAGCGCGGCAGCACCGATCGGGATGCGGATTCGCGTGGACCAACAGACGCTGCCTTACGGCCGGCCTGGCATGGCGGCGGAAGTGCGAATAGGCTGTGGCCGCCGCGCGTTGGGGTACGTCTGGCTCCACGATGGCTGGGAAACCGTGTATCGCTGGCTGGCGTTTTAGGCCGCCTAAATTTTGCGGCCGATGCCAAGGACGGTCCAGCCTCCCACGGCCCGTATTTCGACATCGGCAGGCAACAACCGGGCATCCTCGGCGGGCAACATGTGCTTCAGCAGGTGGTGCGAGTTGTCCCAGATCGATTCGAGACCAGTCAGAACCGCATCTTGAGCCGAGAGCCGCAGCCAAATTTCAATGTCGGACTGCATTGCGGTTTGCGTTTCCGCGCCCAGTTTGGGAACCTGTTCCGCCAGCGGCCCGATTGCCGCCTGTAAGTATCGGTCGGTCGCCGAGAGATGGGCTCGCCAGGTCTCCGAGGAGGGGTCGAGTTCGTGGAGCGCCGCGGCGATTTCCTTGGTCATCAACTTGTTCAACTCCTGGACCAGTTCCTCGATGGCATGGTCCATCGCGGCAGCCGCATCCTGTTGGACACGCTGGCCAATGGACCGATTCATTTTGGATCGAGCTGCACGCACTTTGCTCCAGCCGATGCGGCGCACCACGCGACCGACCAACCCCTGTTGCCGGGAACAGAGGCGGTGGATGGTCGTCCGCTGATCCGACCAGGAGGTTGCCTTGGACTGGTGGAACTGGCGGCCGTCAAACATCACCCGGGTGGTGGTGCGAAAGGGCCCGCCGCTGTGGGCGTAAAACTTTAACGGATCCTGATGGCCGACGAAGTGATTGGTCGTTTCCCCTCGAATCTCCACGATCAGCACGGCCCCCGTATCGGCGGGCTGCAGTCGCACGCCCACGGCACCCGAGGCTTTCCCGACGCCGTGAATCCTGGTCGACTTGGAAGTTGCATCAATTTTGTAGGATTGCTCAAGTGTCGAGGGCGCCAACGCATCGAGTAGTTGGTGTGAAACACGCAGCACGACGCGCGATTCGCCCCGGTCGCCCGCCCGCGCCCCCGTTTCCGCTGCCCGGCCGTGGCACCATACGATGGTGGCGAATAGCAAAAACCGGATGTGCCGCGGCCTGGTCATTTTTAGCAGTTTCTGCTCGGGTATTGGTGGTCGGGTTGACCGCAGACCGTATCGTAGCCTCCCGAGCTGCGGCCCGCAACTTTTTCACGATCCTTCACAGAAAAAAATCGGGTAGCAACTCGGCCTTCGGGTCAACCTGGTAGGGGGAAAAATCCTCCACTCCTTCCTCGCGCAGCACCTGTTCGTCCACCAGGAACCGTCCCGTGCACACGCTGCTGTCACGGACCAGGATCGCATGGGCCGCGTCGGCCATGATTTCCGGCCGCCGCGACCGGCGGATCATGGCATCCCCACCAAGCAGATTTTGCACTGCGGCCGTGGCAATCACCGTTTTAGGCCATAGCGCATTAACCCCTATCCCCGCGGCCCGAAACTCCTCGGCCATGCCAAGCACGCACAGGCTCATGCCAAACTTGGCCATCGTATAGGCCACGTGCGGCGCGAACCAGCGGGCCTCCATGTTCAGTGGCGGAGAAATGTTCAGCACGTGCGGGTTCTCGGCCTGTTCGAGATGGGGCAAGCATTTTTGCGTGGTCAGGTAGGTGCCCCGCACGTTGACCTGGTGCATCAAGTCGAACCGTTTCATCGGCGTCTGGGCCGTGCCGGCCAGGAAGATCGCGCTGGCATTGTTGACCACAATATCGATCGGGCCGAAACGGGCGACACCTCGTGCGACCGCCTCCTCCACTTGTTCTTCGGAGCGAATGTCGGCCGGACAGGCAAAGCCCTGGCCGCCGGCCGCCTCGATCGCCTCAACTGCCGTATGGATCGTCCCGGGCAGCTTGGGATGCGGCTGGACCGTTTTAGCCACCACGATCACCTGGGCGCCGTCCCGCGCGGCCCGCACTCCGATCGCCAGGCCGATACCCCGGCTCGCGCCGGTGATCAGCAGGGTTTTGCCGCGCAAGGTTTTGTTGTCGGTCACCTTAAGCTCCTCACCACTGAATAATCTGTTGCGCTTGTTCGCCGATGGAGTCGATGGTCCATGGGGCCCCGTCGTGACGCGTTGCCCCGTGCGTGGTCATCATCCGGTAGGTAAACAGTTCGTTTCCTTCGATGCCAAAGACCATGCCCGACACGCCCGAGTTGGCCGCGACATCGGTCGCCAGCCAGGCAACCAGCGGCGAAACCCGTTCCGGCGCCAGCGTTTCTTGAGCCCGCTCCAAGTCGACGCCTGAAGTCGCGGCCAGCATCCGGGTCATCGCCCAGGGCGCGATGGCATTGACCGTAATATGGTATTTGGCCAATTCCAGGGCAGCGATCCGAGTCAGTGCGTAGATGCCAGCCTTGGCAGCGCCGTAGTTGGCCTGACCAAATTGCCCCAACAGACCCGAGGTTGAGGTGGTGTTGATGATCCGGCCTCCGCTTGGTTGCTCCTTCATGATCCGGGCAGCCGCCTGCAGGCAGGTAAAAGAGCCCGTCAGATGCACGGCCAGCACCGCTTCCCACTCCCGGGCGGTCATCTTGAGGATGGTCCGGTCGCGCAGGATGCCCGCGTTGTTCACCAGGATGTCAAGACGGCCAAAGGCGTCCAGCGCGGTCCGCACCACAGCGGCGGCCGCCTCTTCCGTGCCAACCGCGTCGGTATTGGCCACCGCCTGGCCGCCTGCGGCGAGGATCTCCTCGACAACCTGTTCGGCAACCGCCGGGCCCGCCTCCCGGCCGGCATCGGTCGCGCCAGCGGGCTGACCATCGACGCCGCAGCCCGGATCGTTGACCACCACCCGGGCCCCTTCGAGGGCGAACAGCAGCGCATGTTGGCGACCGATGCCGCCTCCCGCGCCAGTAATAATGGCGACTTTTCCATCCAGTTTTCCCATCGTTTTCTACTCGTGGTCAATAGAATCGCTTAACTGAAAACAGAACCGTTCACGGGGATCGACCGTACATTCCCGTCCTTAATCTTAATCTAAATTTTCCCCGACCGCACGACCTGCAGGCCCCGCTTGCCAAGCGCGTCAACCATGGCGTTGAGACTTGCAAACCGCGGATCGCGCGTCTTGCCCGCCACGTAGCGGGCGTAAATTTGTTGGACGATCACGGCCAGCTTGAACAGACCGAAACCGTAGTAAAAAACCATCTTGGGTAGCTCGACTTGGGCCGCTTGGGCATAGCGGGCAACCAGTTCCGCTCGGGTGAAGCTGCCAGGCAGCATCGTCGGCCCAAAGGCCCGATCCTGCTCGGCGGGTGAATCGTCGCGCTCCACCCAGTAAGCCAGTGTCATTCCCAAATCCATCAGCGGATCGCCAATCGTCGCCATCTCCCAGTCGAGGAGACCGATAATCCGGGTCAAATCATCCGGGTCGAGTACCAGGTTGTCGTACTTGTAGTCGTTGTGAATCAGGGCGGCACCCGACTCGACCGGCTGGTGCTCGGCCAGCCAGCTGGCTAGCTTTTCGAGCGCCGGGCAGGCGTCCGTTTTGGCCTTTGCGTAACGCTTGGCCCAGCCGGTCACTTGTCGTCCAACATATCCCTGGGGCCGGCCCAGGTCTTCCAAACCGGCCGCCCGGTAATCGATTCGGTGCAGACGGACCAGGTTGTCGACCAGTGCCTGGCACAGCCGGCGGGCCTGGCCGGGATCGGCGCTCAAACCAGGGGGGCTATTCACACCGCGCAGGATCACGCCATGGCAGCGCTGCATCATATAAAACGGGGCGCCCAGGATCCCCTCCTCCGGGCAATACAGCAACGGCCGCGGGGCCAGCGGATAGACCGCGCTGAGCTGAGAGAGAACTCGAAATTCGCGGCCCATGTCATGGGCCGAGCGGACCCGATTGCCCATCGGCGGCCGCCGCAGCACCAGCTCCCGGTCGCCCAGCCGAATCAGGTAAGTCAGATTGGAATAGCCGCTGGGAAATTGCTCGATTTTCAGCGCACCCGCCAACTCGGGGGATTGCTGGGCCAGATAGGCCTCGAGCCGGACGGCGTCGAGCTGCTCGCCCGATCGAACGGGTACGGCTTGATCGATCGGTTCGTTCATCGCCGGCGGTACCCATGTCGTTTGAGTAACTGCCGGGCGACCACCCGCTTGTGAACTTCGTCGGGACCGTCATAAATGCGGGCCGACCGCTCATGCCGATAAAAATACTGCAGCACCGTATCGTCGGTCACTCCCAGCGCCCCATGGGCCTGGATCGCCCGGTCGACCACCTCCAGCATGACTCGGGCTGCGTGAAACTTGATGGCCGAAATCTCTACTCGCGCCGCCCGCGCGCCGATGTGGTCGATTTTCCAGCCCGCATCCAGCACCATCAGCCGGGCGGCGGTGATCTCCGCCTGGCTTTCGGCAATCCAGTTTTGCACCGTCTGCTGATCAGCCAGCGGCTGCCCCGGAGCCAGTTCGCGGGCGATGGCTCGCTGGCACATTAACTCGAGCGACCGCTGGGCGATGCCGATCCAACGCATGCAATGATGGATCCGCCCCGGGCCGAGACGCGACTGGGCGATTGCGAATCCGGCCCCCTCCTCGCCCAGACGATTTTCGACCGGCACACGAACCTGATCGTAAACGATTTCCCCATGGCTGGCCCAGTCGTCCCCCGCGTGCCCCATGCAGGGAATGTTGCGGACCAGTTGGAAACCGGCCGCATCGGTTGGCACAATAATCTGGCTGGCCCGCAGGTGGGGTGGCGCGTCGGGGTTGGTCACCGCCATGACGATTGCGAACGCGGCCCCATCGGCGGCGGTGGTGAACCACTTATGGCCGTTGATGACGTACTGATCCCCTTCCTGCACGGCGGTTGTCTCCAGCCAGACCGGGTTGGAGCCCGGCCGGTCCGGTTCGGTCATCGAAAAGCAACTCCGCGCAGTCCCCGCCAACAGCGGCTGGAGCCAGCGCTGGCGCTGCCCCGGTGTGCCAAATTCGAGCAAAATTTCCATATTGCCCGCGTCGGGCGCTTGGGCGCCGAACACATAATGGCCATACGGGCTGTAGGCCAACTGCTCGCTGACCAGGGCGTGTTCGAGAAATCCCAGGCCCATCCCCCCATGCGCGCGGGGAATCTGTGGTTGCCAGAAACCGAGCCTGCGAACCAGATCCCGCTTTTCGTGCAACCGAGGCACCAATTCTCGAAAGGTCCGGCCCGCAGCCTGCCGTTCGAGCGGATAAAGTTCGTCGGCCACAAACTGGCGCACCCGATCAAGGATTTCTTGCGTTTGGGTTGGGATCGAAAAATCCATGCTGAATGGTATCCATGAGGTGATAACGGGCGACGGTTGTTGGACTGATGGTGTACTGAAAATATGGTAGACGTATTGCTGGCACGATCCCAGGCTTGGAAACCCTTACATCCTACGGTTGGGGGATCCAGCGGGGATGATCCGCCCCGCGGTCAGCGATGCCCATGCTCAAGAACCGTTGGTTTTTGCCCGTTGAGTCGGCAATCCAAAGCCCCGACGTGCCACCCGTTTTCGCCCGGCAAAAGAGGACGTCTTGACCATCGGGTGACTCAACCTGCCTGAAATCCCACCTGGGCGGGTTCGACTGGGTGATGCGCGTCACGGCTCCGCTGGTCGGATCCAGACGGCAGATTTCCGTGCCACCGCGTGCGAGTTCGGGCTTGTAAACGCGATTGAAGTGGTCGATATCCGCCTTGTGTGTCCTATACACCCATGCAGTGTTTGAATTGGGCAACCGGCGGCTGAACAGAATGCTTCCGTCTTTTGACCAGACGGGCATGTTGGAACCACTGCCACGATTTCCGGGTGAGCCATAGGTTGCCGCAAACCAAAGGGAGGCTCCCTCGGTTAACAACCGCTGATCTTTTCCATCGGGACGGCTCAGCACCAGGTCGGCCCAGTCGTGACCGGGGTACGTCCCCGGAAGGCAGTCCTGGAAAATAAGCCATTCGCCATCGGCAGACCACTGGGGGCCAAAGTAAAGGTGGCCAGGCCGTTTGGCGACCAGGGTCACGTTGGTGCCATCGTTATCGCAAGTGCGTATTTCGTAACCGCTCGACGCAGCCAGATGATAGGCCACCCGTTTCCCATTGGGACTTACGCTTATCCCGTAGGGCATCCCTTCTCCAGGCTGCGTAAAGGCTTTGGGATTGCTTCCATCAAGATTGATATTAAAGGTCTGGGGTATCTTGTTGCGCACTACTTGAATGAGCATACGTCCATCATGGAGCAAGGCCTGGGGAGTGCAGAAGGGGGCGAGCCGTTCTTTCGTCGCAATTTCCTTCAGAGACCTCGAGTCCAGGTCATAGATCCAAATGTGTGTCGGTGTTTTGTGATAAAACTCGTGGAAGGACTTGCCCGGACCGTCTTTTCGAGGTTCCATGCTGAGCATGATTACCCGGTGGCCGTCGGGAAAGAAACCCGCCGGTTGCCACGTTGCCTGGTTTGGGACGTCAAAGCTCAAGTAGCGCAGTCCACTACCGTCAGCGTTCATGATCGCGGTCATTCCTTGCGACGTAAAAAAGAATCGTTTTCGGGTCATCGGCCTGCTTGGCGATTCGGCACGCGCGGCGTGGCCTCCAACGACTGTGGTGAGTGAAGCCAGTGCAGTGGATTTCAAGAATTGACGACGATTGGATGTCATGCTTGGATTCCCAGATATTTACTTCCCTGCGGGCAGAAGATCAACGGTAAGGGGCGGTGCCCGGTTAGCGCTGGCGAAAACAAAATCCACGTGAGGGACGTAACTCCTTCGTAGACCAGCGGGCTCGGCACGGTCGGCAGCCCCTTGCGGTGCACCCAAGCGATATGCGTGCCGGTAACATCCCCTCTGTTTG
>Ga0114931_10001734_pt1 | contig 27695 bp, 34 predicted proteins | sample 2SBtaG_FD_89579 | JGI IMG/M metagenome (GOLD analysis project Ga0114931, IMG submission 89579) | Deep subsurface microbial communities from Kolumbo volcano to uncover new lineages of life (NeLLi) - 2SBTROV14_V59a metaG | ecosystem: Environmental > Aquatic > Marine > Volcanic | place: Kolumbo... | reverse complement strand
TTACATTTAGAATTTTTTGGTGATCAAAAATTTTATTTAGCAGAATCTGATGATGAAAAAAATACTATTTTAATTTTAGCAGGTGATATAATTCTTGCAGAAAAATTTAAAAAATTTAGATATTTTTTTGAAGATGTGTATAAAAGATTTAAAAAAATCATATACATAAATGGTAATCATGAATTTTATAAATCAACTATTTTAACAACTCCTAAGAGAATATCTGATGGATTAAAAGGATTAAAAAGAAAAATTTATTATTTGGAAAATAAAACTAAAGTTATTGAAAATATTAATTTTATTTGTGCTACATTGTGGACTGATTTTGATAATTATGATTATTTATGTATGTATCAATCTAAAGTAGGAATGAATGATTTTAGAATTATTAGAAATGGACCAGAAACTGAACCTTGGTTAAGGAAATTTTCACCAGAAGATGCATATCTTTTACATACTAAATCAAAAGATTTTATTTTTAATTCTATTAAAAAAAATATGAAAAATGTTGTGGTGACACATCATGGTCCATCAACATTATCAATTCCTGATGAGTTTAAAGGAAATAGATTAAATGGAGCTTATATTTCTAATTTAAGTGAAGAAATATTATTTTATAAACCAGATATTTGGATACATGGTCATATCCATAATTCATTTGATTATATGATAGGAAATACAAGAGTTATTTGTAACCCATCTGGCTATTATCCAAATGGCCTTAATCCTAATTATGATCAAAAATTAATTATAGAATTATGATAAAAATCAATGTATTAAAATGGATGTCAAGTCAACTACCCCTGAGCTAAAGACAGACGGATTTTCTTGTCACAAAGTCTATAAAAAAATAAAATTAAAATCATGGAGGATTTTAAATGGATATTGTAAAAAGATTAATAAAATATGTAATTTTATTTATTTTAGGAATAATATTACTTTTATATGTATTAAATGGTACTGAAAAAATAAAAATTAATAAATCTGCAAAAAAACAATTAACAAATGCTGAAAAACTGTTTATAATTGATAATGTGTTAAATAAAAAATAAATGGTAATAATTATGACTGAAAATATTATTAATACTTCTGTATATATTGATAATGGATATTCTAATCGTGCTGATTATTTAACATCATTGGCTGATGAATATGATGTACCAGAAGATATTGTAACTATGGTAGCAGAATTATTAGGACCTAATGAAGATTTTGATGGTTTAGTTGTGGAAATACAAGATTATGTTGATCAATTTTGAAAAATTATATAAATTTAGGTATTAAATGAAATGAAAAATATTAAAAAATTTTGGTCAAATGCGGTTGATCGATTAGTATTTATGATTATTATTTTTATTATGGCTGCTGTAGCTGAAATTATTATTAGTGCTGTTATACATTCATCTACACAATCAGATTATCCTGATTTTAATTCACAATTGATAATTCGCTAAAATTCAAATTAATATAGAAAATGATTTTATCAATTCTAGCTGAAATGGTAGAAAATGCGTCGTATCCAGAAGATATTTTTGAATGGGAATCATCAAGATCTGAGGCCATTAAACTTTTAAAAATTTATCGTGGTATATGTTTTTCAGATAAATACCCAAATAAAAAAGAAAAAGAAATAGCTGAAAAAACTTTTAAAGATCTTAATAATTTTTGGAAATTAGCTTTATTGCGATTTAATAATAATACCTATGGAGATAAATCAGCAAAAATTATCAAAAATAATGATTTTATTTTAAAATCAAAAATAAATTCATATATTATTGGAGATTATTATCCCACCGCTAATTTATGTAATGTTTATTATTCAAAATCAAATGATAAAAATTTTGTCATTAAAGTTGCAAAAAACCCAATAGATAATGATTTATTAGAAAATGAATCTACTATATTAAAATTATTTAATAAAGATAAAAAATCAATTATTGGTCGAACTACACCAATATTAACTGAATCGTTTAAAATAAAAAATAAAGTAAAACAAAAAGTTATGGTCAATGTTATTGATCATTTAAAAGATTATGTTCCATCTTCTTATATTCATTCTTTATATCAAAGCAAATTAAATCCAAGACATATTATTTGGATTTGGAAAAGAATATTGATGACATTATATTATGTTCATGAACGTGATTATATTCATGGAGCAATATTACCAGATCATATAATGATTAATGTAAAAGAACATTCGGTAAATATTATAGATTGGACATATGCAGTTAAAAATAAAACTAAATTAAAATTGATTGATTCTACTTTTAAATCACATTATCCTACATATATATTTAATAAAAAAAATATTTATCCTAAATTAGATATTTACATGAGTGCTAAACTTATTGTATATTTATTAGGTGGAAATGTTAATAATAATGATATTCCGGAATATGTACCATTATTATTAAAAAATCTTATTTTATCATGTATTAAAGCACCAGGTAATGATTGTAAAGAAATTTATGATTATATTGATGAAATAGCTTATAAAATATATGGTAAACCAAAATTTATTGAATTAAAAATTTAGGAGAAATATTATGGGTGGATCAAGTTGGTCAGATGATTTTTATAAAAATAGAACAAGTTCAAGAATTAAAGAAGGTAAAAGTGCATTTGAATATTCAGATACTATTAAAAGTACAACTCCGAGATCATCTTGGATTGTACATGAAAAATTAGATCCTAAAAATATTACAAGAGAATCACGTGATAGTGAAGATCATCCAAATTCAAATGCAATTGCTGTTTTATTTGATGTTACTGGATCTATGGGAAGTATACCAATAACATTACAAAAAAAATTACCAAATTTATTAAATATGCTTATTCGTAAAGGTTATATTGAAGATCCTCAAATTCTTTTTGGAGCTGTTGGTGATGTAACATGTGATCGTATTCCATTACAAATTGGTCAGTTTGAATCTGGTAATGAAATGGAAAATGATCTAGAATTAATTATGATTGAACGAGGCGGCGGAGCAGGATCCCGTGAATCTTATGAATTAGGTCTATATTTCTTTGCTAATAATATTATAATGGATTGTTTAGATAAACGAGGAAATAAAGGATATTTATTTACAATTGGTGATGAAATGCCATACCGTATGATTAAAAAATCAGAAGTTGAAAATGTTTTAGGATCAACTATACAAGCTGATTTACCAATTGAAGAAGTTATAGAAAAACTTCAAACAAAATTTAATTATTTTCATATTTTACCATCTAAAGCTCACCACGGTCATAATAATGTTATTCGTGATGAATGGGTGGAATTATTAGGTCAAAATGTTATTCATTTAGATAATCCAGATGCTGTTTGTGAATCAATTGCTTTATGTATCGGAATAAATGAAGATGTAATTGATATTGATGCTGGAATAGATGATCTAGATGATTTTGATACTTCTGATGTAATTAAAACATCTGTTTCTACCGCTTTATCTACATTATCAGGTACAGGTGGTATAGTTAAAAATGCTCAAGATTTACCTAATACTTCAGGTGGTTCATCAGAAAGATTATAAATGACTTCAACTCATATAGTAATTGATTTAGGATTTGGTGACTGCGGTAAAGGAACAACAGTTGATTGGCTAACTAGAAAATATGAATCAAAATGGAATATTAGATTCAATGGTGGTGCCCAAGCTGCCCATAATGTTGTTCTTCCAAATGGATTTCATCATAAATTTTCTCAATTTGGATCAGGAACTTTAGCTGGTTCTAAAACATATCTATCAAGTTTTGTTTATGTAGATCCATTAGCATTATTTGCTGAAGCTAATCATCTTCAAGAATATATGGATGATGTTAATGTATTGAAATTAATACATATTAATCTTAAGTGTCCAATTATAACACCATTTCATAAAGCAGTTAATAGATTTAAATCGATTAATGATGGAGTATTTAATACATGTGGTATAGGATTTGGTGAAGCGGTTTCATTAAATAATAATTTTAATGATGTATTATTATATAAAGATTTGGTTTCTATTAATACTATTAAAAGGAAATTAACAGAATTAAAAAAAAGATATTTAAAATCGTATCCTATGTTAGAATATTATAAAGAATTTAAAGAAATTGATATTGATGAAATATCAAAATATTTTAATGATTTATATTTAAAAACAATTACGGTTGATGATCAAATAGAATTATCAATTCTTTCTTGTGATAATAATATTTTTGAAGGTGCCCAAGGAATATTATTGGATGAATATAATGGAACATATCCGTATAATACTTGGAGTACATGTAATGAAACTAATGCTATAAAATTATTAGATAATTTAAAAAATAAGGTTACGATTGAACATGATGTTGATATAATAGGTGTATTAAGATCATTTGCCACAAGACATGGCGATGGACCATTTCCTACCGAGTCTGATATATATGATACTCATATAAATGATGATCATAATAAAAAAAATTTATGGCAAGGAAATTTTAGAACAGGACATTTTGATTTAGTTTTATTAGAATATGCTTTAAGACATACTAATATTACAGCTTTTGTATTAACTCATTTTGATAAATTAAGTCCTTCTTTTATTATATGTGATTCGTATTTACGTATAGATACAAAAGAAATGATTAACAAATTACCATATATATGCAATGATCATTCTTTTAAATTACAAAGTGCATTTACAAGTTCATTATATGATTATTTGCCAGTAGTTAAAAATATGATGAAAGAAGAATTTATAGATTTTTTAATTAATTTTATTAATGTTCCATGTTTAACTGTATCTAGTGGACAAACATATTTAGATAAAATATAAGGTATAAAAATGGCCGTAAAAGGTGCAAAATTAACATCTAATAAAGTATCAACTAATTTTATTAATGGATTTGATACAACTGTAGAGTTTACAATATTACATTGTAATAATTTTTCTGGAAATAATAATAAATTTTATTGTATAGAAATATTAGAAAATAGTGATGGTGAATTTGCATTATTTAGTAATTATGGGAGATTAGGAAAAACTTCAGTATATGAAGTAAGACAATATTGGAAAGGTACTACTAATCCTATAACAAATTTAGCCGAGATAAAAGATGAATATGATGCTATTATTGCTAAAAAAGAACGTGGAAAAAAGATTAAAAAAGGTGATGAAGTTATAGCTGAATTTTATACTAAAGTTGATGTATTGTCACCAACTGTTGGATCATCTAATATTTGTAAAATGGATACAATAGAAATCAAACAATCAGCTATTCCAATTTCTTCACATTCTAATTCAGATATTAATAGGATATTAACTCAATTATCAGAAGATAATATTCATGATATTTTATCTAAAACATCTATGAAATTAACATCGTGTGGATTAGAAACCGATGTTGGTATTATTTCGGATTCCCATATAAATAAAGCATCTATTATATTAGATACATTACGAGATATAATTGCATTAGATAGTGCAGATTTAAAAAAATTGGCAACATTACCAAATAATGAATATTTTTCATTAATTCCAAGAAGTTTTAGCGGAATGAGATTATCTGAAAGTGATATGATTTTAACTGCAGATAAATTATCAGAAGAATATGATTTATTAGATGGATTAAGAACTGCATTGAAAGTTGGGCTTAATAAAAAAGATGTTAATGATAGTAAAATAAATATTGATATAACATATCTTGAGGATAAAAAAGTATGGGATTATTTTGATACAATGTACGAATCAAGTAAACATAAAAATCATTCACATCTAAAAAATTGGAAAATTAAAAATATTTTTAATATTAAAGAAAAAAATGAAAAAATAAATCAATATAATAATCGTTTAAATATAATTGGTAATGAATTAGAATTATTTCATGGATCAAAAAATACAAATATTTTAAGTATTATGGTTAATAGTTTATTTTGTCCACCGAAATCAGCTGGTCATGTAACTGGTAGAATGTTTGGTGATGGAATATATGCTGCTTCTTGTAGTACAAAAGCATTAAATTATTCTACTGGATATTGGGATAATAGTAAAACAGAACATAATGCATTTATGTTTATTGTAAAATTTGCAATGGGTAAAATACAAAATTGTAAAAAATTTAAATATAGTGGCGCCGATTCTGGTTATGATTCGGTTCACGGATTAAGTAATAAATCCGGTGGAACATTACTTAATGATGAATATATAGTATATAATAATAATCAAGCAATTATTACTCATCTATTAGAATTAACTAAATAAAAAGGTATACAAATGAAAGAATTAAATAAAAAAGAATTAAGACTTGAAGTTAAAAATATTATTTTTTTATTTATAAGTCAAGAAATGGCATTCACCGCGGTGGATATTACAAATCATCTTAGAATAAAAAATATTTTTGTTCGTAATGCTGAAGTTGCTAAAATATTACGAAAAAATGTATTAGAATGGTCACATAAAAATATATTAATGTATCAATGCTCAATGATTAAAGTTGATAGCGAAAATGATGGTGATATTTATGCATATCTGTTTCATAATAAGGATTTTGATCCAGATAATTATCTTTCCCGTGATACAACAACTATTAGAACAGTTTAATTTTTCAATAATAAATACCTAAAAATAAGGAATTATCATGGAAAATACAACATTTTATGCGGTAAAATTAAATAATACAATTATATCAAAACCATATCCTTCTTCTTTTGCAGCTCAAAATCACATTCAAACATTAAATGAAAATGAACGGCCGATGGCATCTGTTGTTATAGTAACCGAATCCGGAAAAGAATTACTTTTGGGCTAAATATGATAAAAGAACAATTAATAACTGAATTACTCGAATCGGTTGATCAAATAATTATAAAAATAGAAGAAACAGAATTACAAGATTCTGATTTTAATATAGTATATGAATTAGCTAATCAATTGCATGAAGAATTACAAGATCTTAGCAACGAATAAAGGAAATCATAATGCAATTTTTTAAATTAATATCATTTTTATTAATAATATCATTAATTTATAGTGAACAGATATTTGCTAAAAGTCATAAACAAGTAAAAATAGTAGAGATTGGAACATCATCACTTATATTGCCGATAATACATATTATTGATGGAGATACAATAAAAACTTATCTTTCACTTCCAGCGCCATTAAATAAGGTAAGTATTCGTGTTTTAGGAATGGATACACCAGAATCTACTTGGCGTGCAAAATGTCCAGAAGAAAAAGCTTTAGGAAAAAAAGCAACTCAATTTTTAAAAGATTTTGCTGGTGATACTCCGGTTATGGAAATCAAAGATTATAAATGGGATAAATATGGAAGCCGAATTGATGGAACAGTTTATATAAAAGGCAAAAATATAACAGAATTATTAATTGAAAATGGATTAGCTAGACCATATTTTGGTAAAAAGAAATCAGATTGGTGTAAAGTTAATTTTGATCCAATTAGTTTTAATTAATATATTAAAATTATAGATATACAAAATCATTTTTATAAGATATAATAGTTTACAGTTAATTATTATATTGATATTTTGTTGTATTTAAAATTTTAATTCAAGAATATATCTGTCAACTACCCCTCAGCTAAAGACTGACTGGTTTTCTTGACACAAGATCTATAAAATCTTTAATTATTTTCTAATTATATTTCGGAGTATAAGTAAAAACCACCTAAAATCTATGAATTTAAAAATACAAGCTATACATTGGTATTACAATGAATTTAAAAATACCAAATTATTTAAAGATATGGAGAATACTATAGAAGATTCTCCTTGGCATAGAGAATCTTCTGTAGCTGTTCATACAGATATGGTAGTTGCTTATTATTTAAGTAATTCTCAACCGGAATGGACAGTTAAAGATTTAATAGGATTTTTAACAGTGGTATTTCATGATGTTGGTAAACCATTAGCAAAAGTCGAAAAATATAAAGAAGATCGAGGAAAATATTTTGCATTTTATGGCCATGAATTAATTTCAGCAAGATTATTTGAAAATTTTATTTATTCATCCGATTTAATTTTTAATTTAGAAAAAATTGATATTTTTCATATATCTTGGTTAATAGAATATCATGTTCCTTGGGCAATAACTAAATCATCAAAAATTAATAATTTAGTAGCTACAGTTTCAGAAATATTTGGTTTTCGTAATCAAATATTTTTTGATATTTTATATGCCGATACATATGGCAGAATATCAGATGATTGGCAAGAAAAGGTTGATAATTCAATAACTTGGTGCAATAATTTTCAAAAATTATTAGATAAATATTTAAAAAATAATACATCTAAAGATCATAATGAAAAAGTGGTATATATGGCGATTGGGCCATCTGGTTCTGGTAAATCAACATTATATAAAACATTGGTTAATATTGTGTCTGATTTGGTACATTATTCTTGGGATCAATATAGATTAGATTGGTATACAACAAAAAATGAACAAGAAAATAATATACAAATAGCATATTCAAAAGCTTTTTCTTTAGCATGTGAAGATAAAGAATTCTTAAATAAAGTTAATAAGGAATTTTTTAATATTATTAAATCTGGTAAATCTATTTTTGTTGATAATACAAATTTATCACAAAAACGTAGAAAAATGTATATTGATTATGCTAGAAAAAATGATTATGCAATTCATGGTATTGTATTACCTAATACAATTGCTGAATTAAATAATAGGCAAGATAATAGAAAAGATAAAATTATTAATGAAATTATAATAAAAGAACAATATATGAGGATGCAAAATCCTTCATATGGAGAATTTGATATTATAAAAATTATATAGGAAAATAAATGAGTACTTTAATTAGTCCACCAGCGGATGAAATATATGTAAAATTTAATGATGATATAGTACAAAATAAAATAATTAATTTATCAACAATTGATTTTATATCTAGTTCAGTTATTGATAATAAAATATATTGTATAAATTTTCATATGAATAATGATCATATTGAACAATGGTTTTTTTTAAATGAAAATAGCTATAATAGAATTTTAAAATCGTTATATTCAAAATATGTGGCATGCATATGATTATATATCCACCAGAATTCAGTTCAGATTTAGATAATGTACCTATTAATATAAATAATATAGATTTTTTATATGAACACGAAAAATCTATTATATTTTATATTAATAAAATAGAAATTAAATGGAAATTTGAAACTATTGATCATCGAATAAAAGTAGCAGAAGAATTAAGACGACTTTTATTAGCAAATAAAGAAGCATTATCAATAGAAATATAATTTTTATAAATAGTTAAATGGATATTAACGAAAAAAATATGATGTTTATAGTTGGCAAAAATTTAGCTGAATATTTTCAATCATTAAATATAGTATATGCTGATAATTTTTTAACTGAAGATACTTTTGTTGATTTATTTAAAAATGTTAATGGGTCAACTAATTTTGATAGTAGAAAACGACAATTTTCAACTCAACCGTTAATAGTTACAGAAATTAAAATAACGCCGTATAAAGGAACTAAATCTTTATTAGTTAGAGGAATAGTTAATTCTGATTCTGGTAAACAATATCAAACAATTATAATGTTTACTCGTATTAAATATGTTGATGACATTGATGATGTTAATGATATTGATGCAGATACAGTAGATTTTACTGCAAATAATGGTGAAGAATATAAAATTGAACGTATTAATTTAAATACTAATGATGTAAAAGTTAGATGTGAATGTTTAGATTTTAGGTGGAGATTTGCTGATTATAATGCAGCTAATAAAGATTTATATGGTAGAAAACCACCACCTTATGTTAAAAAAACAAATAGAGGTCCGGTTAATCCAAATAAAGTACCTGGTGTTTGTAAACATTTAATAAAAACATTTGAAGTATTAATGGAATCAGATTTAGTCACTAAAACAAATACAAATCCATCATGATAGAAAAAATAGAAATAAGTAAAGATAATTATATTATACAACAACCAACTATAAAATCTAATACTCCAACTAAAAATATTAAATCAGTATCATTTAAAACAATTGAGGATTTTGAAAAAATTGTAGAATGTCCTATGTTAGTTATAGCAAATAGTATAGATGTATTTAAATATTTGTTATGGAATAAACATTTTATAGTAGGACAAGATAATACAATTTATAAAATTCCTAGAAGAACATTAGCAGAAATTAGAAAAATTTATAGAGATATAATTACATTTTAAGCTTTTCTAAATTTTATAGCTTTATGATTTTCTTTTTTATTATGTGTTTTTGTTTCTTTTAAAATTTTAGTTATTTTTTTATCTGCTTCAGAAATAATATTTTCTTTTATTGTATCACTATTTTCTGTTATTTTTTTAAATTTAATAGCAGATTTTTTTTTAGGTAAATTAACTTCTTTTAAAATTTTAGCTGCTATAATATTAGTGGATTTTTCTTTAACTGGATTAGCTTTAATTTTTTTAATAATAGTATTGATTTCATTAGGTTTTATTGATTCTTCAACTTCAGGTTTAAATGTTTTATTTTTAATATCTTTAACATATAAATCAGCACTTTTAATTACATTTATTTGTCCTGAAGTAGGTTCAAAATAATATCCATCTATAACTACTTCAATACTATAGTTATATAGAGTATTTTCAATTTGAGGCATTGCTGGAATTACAACCCTCCATAAATTTCCTTCAACTTTTTTACATTTAAATGCAAAATCAACTTCAGTTGTTTTAATAACAAATGAAATTTTAGCAGGATCTCCATCAATCCCATCTATTTCTAGATCAAAATCCAATGTATTTTCCTTTGAATTAATTATTGTTAAATTTTGCATTTAATTTTTCCTTTAAATAACTTATTTATTTTTTTTAACTTTTTCTTGGTCTTTTTATTATAAAATTTGTATTTATTTTCCTAATTTATATTTCCATTCATCTTCTGAATATGGTTCCCCATTCAAATACCATCTTTTAGTCCCATCCAAATATTCTCTAGCAGGTCCATCTTCTCGATGTCGTTTCCCATTCAAATACCATTCTTTAGTTCCATCAGCTAATATTCTAGCAGGTCCATCTTCTCGATGTAATTGTCCATTCCTATACCAAGATTTAGCTCCATCTGAGAAAATTATTGCAGGTCCATCTTCTCGATGTAATTTCCCATTCGTATACCAATATTTATCTCCATTTGATAATTCTACTGCTGGACCATCTTCCCGATGAAATTGTCCGTTTTTCATATAATCAATTCTGCCACGATATTGATTTTTATATGGAATATTCCGCATATCTAATTCTTCTGGTTTATTATATAATTTGTAAATATTCATTTATTTTCCTAATTTCTGTTTCCATTCATCTTCCAGATGTTGTTTTCCATTCCTATACCATTCTTTTGTTCCATTTGAGAAAATTACCGCAGGTCCATCTTCTCGATGTCGTTTCCCATTCAAATACCATTCTTTAGTTCCATCAGCTAATATTCTAGCAGGTCCATCTTCCCGATGTTGTTTTCCATTCCTATACCAAGCTTTAGTTCCATTTGATAATTCTACTGCTGGTCCATTTTCCGATGAAATTGTCCGTTTTTCATATAATCAATTCTGCCACGATGTTGATTTTTATATGGAATATTCCGCATATCTAATTCTTCTGGTTTATTATATAATTTGTAAATATTCATTTATTTTTCCTTAAATTTTTAATTTTAACTGTAATATCATGTAATTTTACCAGAAGATTATTAATAGATATTTTAATTTGTTTGGTTGTTGTATTTTCTAAATTTAAAATTTTCAATAATGCTTTATATGGCTTTTCTTTTAATAAAAATTCTTTTTCATGTGTTTTATTATTAATTGTTAATTTAACTATAACATATTTCTTTAATGATTTTGTTGGATCAATATTAAGTGGTGTATAAAATTTAGAACCTTTATCAACTGGTTGATAAAAATTTTGAATTTCGCCTGGTGCTAAAGGATAATTACCACCGCCTGAACTTATTATTGCCGGTGGAATAATTATGGTAACATCACAACCAAATAAATGAAATTTAGAAGATGTAATTAAAGGTCCGCAAGCTTCAGATCCAAGTCCATTTGTAATTAAAACACCTGCTGGAAAATTTGAATGAATTGATGCCATTAAACTGGAACTCGTTCACAAACTTCTGTTACAGATGGTGCACCTGTAGAATCTTTCAAATCAAATACTTGTAAAGGAGTTATATTATCATTATCATAAATAGTTAAAGTAGAATTTACTTTATCAATTTTTGTTCTATTTGATTCAAATTTTACTAATAAGTCTAATAAAGATAATTTTACTGCGCAATCCGCTATAATTTGGGTGGTATCAGAAGAAATTTTATTTAATAATAATCCTGTTGAACCTGTTGCTATATGATTAGTTGCAGTTTCATCCCAAGTTCCATTGATTATAGCATCTATTGTCGTTTGAGATAATTTTGTTTCATCTGTAAATCCAATTGAATATCTTTCAGCTTTAGATAATGTTAATCCACCATTTGATCTAATTAAATATCTTTTTGTTTCATCAAATCCATTAGCTACAGTAAATATATATTTATAGAATCCATCACCTATTTCAATCATGGTTCCATCTGGCGACCCAATTATTAAAGTATTTGTTGTTTCTGTTATTTCCCAAATTCTTATTGTTGGCGTTAATCCGGTTGCAGGATTACCATTTTTTGAAAAATATGAATTAATTATTGAGTCCATTATATTTCCTTTAAACTATTTTATAACTATTTATAAATAATAAAATAATCAATCAATAATAGGATATGTGAATTATGGGTAAGTTTTCATTGTTAAGCGAATATATTAATAAAAAAGTTAAAAAAAATGATGAAATTTTTGCTAGTGTTAAATATCAAAAATATATGGTAGAAGTTTCAAATAATGAAATTGAAATAAAAATTCCATTAAGAGAATGCAAAATTTTTGAAAATGAATTAAATAACATGTCTTACTTAAACGAAAATGACTTAACAAAATTATTAAGAAAATTTCGTGGAATTAAAAAAATAGGATAAGTATTTGTTTATTTTAACACAACCTGTTCAAGTATCTAACACAATAACCGGAGTTCCTAATGAAGGAATAATCCTTGCTAGTACAACAGATGTTATTGATGTAGCAGATAATACTAATAATACAATTAAATGGATTGTTGAATTAAAAGATCAAATTAATTTAAAAATTCATTCATATGAAATTTTAGCAACAAATATTTTTAATACTGATATAAAATTTAATAAATATGGTACAAGTACTGGACCAAGAATTAATCATAGTATTGATGTTCAACTAAATGGAAGTAATATTGAATTAATTATTATTAATAATGAAACAGTAAATATAGATTATAAAATAGCAAGAATTCAATTAAATTAAATAAGGAGAAAGCAAAAATGGCATTAGATTTAATGAGAATAAGTTTAGGTTTAGACGTAGAATCAGCTGATGGTTCAACAAACGCCTATATATTAGAAGGTAATGGATTACCAGGGGTTTCGGTTGAATCTGTTAATGCTCCTATTGGTTCGGTTTGGATGAGAACAGATGCAGAAATTAATGAATTAAATTTTTATTACAAATTTTCATTATCTGCTGGTAACTCAGCCGATTGGAAACAAACAACAAGTAAAGAATATGTTGATGCTATTGCTGCAGGGTTATCTTGGAGAGAACCGGCCCTTGTTCATGATACTACAGCTTATACCGATATTTCAGCTGCACAAACAGCAGCAAATACTGGTAATACGGTTGATGGTATCTCAATTAATGTTGGAGATAGAATTTTATTTTCTAATATTGGTACAGCTGGTGGAGATAATATATATATTGTTAGCGGATCTGCTGGAGCATGGACATTTACGGAAGATACTAATCAAGAAACAGCTGGCGATGCAGTTTTAATTAATTCCGGTACACATGCAGAAGAACAATGGACATATGATGGTACAGCCTGGGTTCAATTTGGTAGTGCTGCTGGTGTTGCTGAACTTGGATTTTTAAGAGCATTTATTGGTAAAACAGGTCCTGGTTCTGAATTTCCTACATTTACAATTCAAAATAATATCACAACCGGTGATAATTTAGAATTAGCTGTTGATAAATTAGATGTCGCAGCAGGTAGTCGAGTTTATACAAACGATAATGTTGTTACTGATGGTGAACCTCTTGCAACCAGTATTGATGCTTTAGATACGGCATTAGGTAATCAAACATATACAAATGATAATGTTGTCACTGATGGACAAACAACAACACAAAGTATTGATGCTTTAGATACTGCTATTGGAAATATTAATAATCAAACTTCAGTTTTTAATGGAACAACAGTTGCTGCAACAAATACAACAGTTGATACTATTCCATTAGCAAGTGCTACAGAAGTTCAATGGATGGTTCAAGTTAGAGAAACTGGAACTCCAGCAAATCGTAGAGCATATATTGTTCATGCATTTAATGATGGATCAACATTAGTCGATTTTAATAGAAATTCATTATTAAAACTTGGTTCTCCAATTGCTGGTTTAAGTGTTACGGTTGATATTAATGCTACAGATATGAGATTGCGTGTTATTGGAACAAATGCACTTGATTTTGTTGTTAAACGTTTAGGTTTTACTGCATTTTAATTTTAATTAGGTAATTAAATGGCCAATATAGATGAAGCATTCGAAATAGAATTACTGTCACTTAACAATAATGCATTGTTAGTGTCTGCGGCAGCTGATCCTACAATCGGTGTTGGATATGAAGCACCTCTTGGTTCCTTATATTTACGAACCACAGGTGCTCTATATATTAAGACAACTACAGCTGATGTCGGTTGGACTATGGCATCGGCTGGAGGTACAACTATTGATGAATTAGTTAAAATTTCTGTTAATGATACTACCGCCGGCCTTTTAATAGATAAATTAGCTGTTGGTACAAATATTAGTTTAGTAGAAACCAATGATGGTAGCAATGAAACATTAACAGTAAACGTATTACCTGATAATTTTGATAGTTTAACCGATGTTGTTATAACCGGCCCTGTTTCAACAAATAGCACAATTACATGGAATGGAACAAGTTGGATTAATTCACCTGCGCCACCACCACCACCATCCGGTGGATCATTAACTGTACAAATAAAGTTTGGTCCAATTTCTGGTATTTCTGGAACTACACAAATACCAAGAGATACAACGGCACCTTTGATTACTGAAGGCACTGAAATTTGGTCAGATATTATAAATATTCAAGAATTGGGTAGTACAATAAACATAGCAACCGCTGCAACCATTTCAGCATCTACCGCATCATTAGAATTTATTTTTTCTGTATTCAGAGATACTACTTGTATTGGTGTATCAGTAAATAGTACATCAAATAAAAGTTCTGGTTTTGCTGTATCATTTGAAATGTATGATGTGCCTGGTATTATTGGTCCTACTACATATTCTGTAAGAGTTGGTAAAACTGTCGGATCAAGTGGAACATGGTTTTTGAATAGTTTACATTCCAATCAACCACAACTCTTTTTCAATGGATTATTAGAAAATAATTCATATAAAATAGCAGAAATAGGAACAACAGCATAATGGCTTTTAATTATATACAAATTATAGGAGATTGTTTTCCTGCATCAGAAGCAGTTATTCTTCCTGGTAAAAATCCTACAATTTATACCGATTTAACATGGATATCAGCACCAATATCCCAAGCAACATTAGAAGCAAGTGATTGTGCAGTAAATTCAAACAATAATAGTGCAGATTCATTAAATTTTGTTGGTGGTACACCAACAACAGGCGACACTGTAGTTTGGAATGGAACAGAATGGGTTTTACAATCGGCTGGATCTTTAGGTATTTTCCAAGTTTCATTTTCCAATGAATCTACTACAAAGAATAGATGGTTAGATTATGTTAAAGATAGATCTTGTGATGAAGTTCCATTTGTTGTTCCATATAATTCTAAACTAATTGGAATAACATTTAGTAATAAAACATCAAATAGAAGTACAGATGTTAGAATTTATAAGGCAACCCAAACTCAAGGAAATGTTGATAGTTTAATACATACCTGGCAAGTACGAAATGCCAGAACTGGAAGACAAACAATTTTTTCACCAGGATTAACATTTGCAGCAGGTGATAAAGTTGGTATTTACTTAAAAGATGCTGGTTATGATCCAAAAGCACCAATGGTTGTATTATATTTTGAACGAACAGATGCTATAAATGATGATTTTATAGAAAATTATTCAGGACATTTTTAATAGGATAAAAAATGAAAATAATTAGAGTAAAAAATACCGGTGTTGATGGAACCTGGCTTGGTCAAACAATATTAGCAAATCAATATTATACATTATCAGCAACAGATCACCCAGTATGGAAAAAAAGTTTAACTATATTTGCTGATGTTGCGAGTGGATTATTAGTTGTTAATAATGGTACAGATATCGTAGATGATTTCACCGATCCATTAAAAGGATGGGATTGGCTTTTAGATGAACAAAATTTTGCATTATCTGAAATTGATGGTAAAAAATTAGCAGTTCATTCATCAACGAAACCATTAAGCAACGGAACCCCAATTTATGCTATATGGGCTGGTGCCGGTGATGATATGATAACAGAAGCGATATGTGAAGGTGAAATGTTGCAATTTATATTATCTCCAGGATTAACTTCAAAAACTATTGATGTAAAATTTCATAAAAACAATGGAAGAGTTTGGATTCATGAAGGATATTTAAAATTTATGGGTGGCGGCCTTGGTGATTATCTTGATGCCGAAATTATAGGGGAAGCAACCCCATTACAAACATCAATTAATTTAGATTTACAAATAGTTAACACAGATACCATAATGTATGCTGCCGGTGGAGCTGGAACTGGAACACATGGATGGGCTGATGCATCCAAAATCGTGTTATTACCAAGATCATTTTCTATGGATGGTGAATGGGATTATGATGGTGTTAATTTAACACCAAATTTAACCAATACTGGTGCTTATAGAATTAGAACTGTTGAACAGGCTGTTCACAAATTTATACATAGAATATCGGCATATGGAGATTGTAATACGTATTTCGGTATGTCATCTAATGAAGCGTCAGAAGTATTACCAAATTATTTTTGCCGTATTATTGCACATAATGTCTCTAATTCTTCATGGAATGCTAATGTATTAATAGAATTATTCAGAGAACGAACATTTAATCCATAACAGGAAATATAGATGAACTTAAATTTTAGACAAGGTATAGCTAGATATGCGGCGACCGGAGTTGTACAAAATTTTTTACAAAAAAATGCAAATAATGTTAATTTATTAACAGATAATGGGCCTTGTATTGTAAATTTTGCACATGGAAGTAGCAACTATCTATTAACAGAATCTATATCTATTAATAATGCTTGGGTAGGGCCTTTTGTTTCTGGTACAGATTATTGGTTATATTGGGATATCGATCGAGTTACCGGAATTCGAACTTTTGGATTTACCACATTAGAACCTTTATCTAGTTTATTTAAACCAAGTTCTCCAGTTGATGGACAACATTGGTTTGATACAATACAAACAAAAATGTTTGTATATAGAAATGGATTATTTATTGAAGTTATTAGAGTATTTGCAGCACAATATGATGGAATTTCATTTCAATCTGTTGGTGTTGGTGTTCCTAATTTTCCATTCGCTGGATCACAAGTTGCTATAACTAATACATCTATTTTTTCTGGTGAAATACTATTTGATAGTAATGGTAAACCTATAAAAAAAGAAAATAATGAATTTTTTACTTCAGAATCTTCATTTTATATAAATGGGTCTAATGTATCTAATGTTAGATTAGAATCTACTGTTAATTTTGCAAGTGCTGATGAAACTATTCCAAAATTTCATGTTGTTAAATATTCTGATTTTGGAAAAATCAAATTAGCTGAATATAATGATATTGGTAATACAACTATCGGAATAGCTACTGAAGATATTCTTATAACTGATAGCGGAAATATAATTTTAGATGGTATAGTTACTTATGATGGATGGAATTGGACAACACCTGGAACATTATTATGGGTAGAAACTAATGGTGAATTGGTTGAAACTGATCCAGGATTATTAAATAATGTTACATATCCAAAGAAAAAAGTTCCAATTGCTAGAGTATTATCGGAAACAAGTATTATTTTTCAACAAGGAATGGGTGGAATTGGAGAACAAGGTCTTAGAGGTGTACCAGGTGCATCTAGTTTAGCTACAGAATTAGATCCAGGTATTGCAAGATTATCATTAGCGGCAATAGATATTAATGATGCAATAGTAGTTGGTGATAATGATCCTAGATTAACAGATGCCAGAATTCCATTAGCTCATATTCATTCTGCTGATACTATAACAACATTGCCATATAATACTTTAATAGGTACAAATGTTGAAGCTCAATTACAAGAATTAGAAGATAATAAATTACCAATAGCAGGTGGAACATTAACAGGACCATTAAATTTATTTGCTAATCCAACAAATCCGTCAGAAGCAACAACAAAAAACTACGTAGATAGCTTAGTAAATGGATTACATTGGTTAGATCCAGTAGTAGTCGTTAATTTAATTGATGATTCATTATTATCTCCGCCATTATCACCAAATATTGCAGATTCATACATTATTGCTGGTTCTGGAGTTCCTGGTGGTGCCTGGGCATCATTTACAAATAAGGACTTAGTTCATTGGAATGGTTCTTCTTGGATACTTTCTGGCAATGCTCTTACATTTCCAAATAATACTAGATATGGTATTGGTTTTGATACAACAACAATACCAGCTTCAGTATTTAGTGGTAAGAAAAACCAAATAGGTGTATATGATAATGCTACCAATATGTGGACATTTATAGTTCCGGTTAATAATAATGCGGTATTTGTTAATAATGAAATGGCATTTCACGGGTTTCACCAATTTGTATTTGAAAATACAATATGGCATGAATTTGGTGGACCTATTGCAATTACACCGGGACCAAATTTGACACAAAATGGAAATATATTTGATGTTAAACAATTTTTTGCTGGTGGATCTGTTGATGCAGGAACATTAAGAGGAAAAGTTGATACAGATTTTTCATTAGTTAATCATACACATAGTATTGATGCATTGACTGATGTTGATACAACTACTATTCCGCCATCATCTACTTTACAGATTTTACGTTGGAATGCTAGTTTAAGTCAATGGATGCCAAGCGCACTAATTAGTAGCGGTTCCCCATATTCTTTTTCAACATTACCTTTTGGAGATCCATGTAATGCTTTAGATAATACATTCTGGGCTTCAAATGCGGCTGGTATTACATGGAATGGTACTGCTTGGGTTGATACAGTAAATAATACATCGTTAGTCGCATTTAGTTCATGGGCTGCTGGATTTAGACCTACATCATTAATAATTGAAATATTTTATTCAGATCCAGCTATAATTACGGATTCTATCACTATTACATTAACAGATGTTTTAAGTAATATAATAGGTACAAAATCATTTCCACCAACAATTCCTGGTATTCCAGCAGTTATTAGTATTCCATTAACATTTTCAACGATGGATATAGATATATTAAATATAACTTCATTATTAGGAGTAACTTTTGAAATTAGATGTATGGGATTTGATATTGCACCTATACTACCTCCGCCTCCACCACCACCTCCACCACCACCACCATTTGGTCAATAATAAGGTAAATAATATGTTACTTAAATTAATAAATTTTAAATTAAAGGAAAAATAAATGGCTGTTCAATTTATCGTTGACATTTCAAATGAATATTCTAATATGTCATTAAACACAGATGATAGTATTATTAGTATCCCTGATCCTGGTTCAATATCTAATTCCATTGATAGATTAGTTATAATGATATATCAAGGAACGGGATCAGGTATAATATCTAATTTTTCTTGGTTATCATCAATTCCAATTTTATGGGAAAATAATGATGAACCAAGACAATTTGATGGGACAGTTGAAACCGGACAAGCTATTAAAGTTGAGTTATGGAAAAATGAATTTGTTACAACACAATGGCTTGCAAAATATACAAGATTTACAACAGTTTCACCAGCTGTACCTACACCACCAACTTCTAGTGGTGGACAATGGGGAATAGCAAATCCATCAAGACAAGCGGAAATAAATAGTAATACTAGTAACACAGTGACATGGAATGTCGATACTGATGGGCCTTTAACATTAAAAGTCGTTGACCAAGCAATAGCAAATTTAGATTTAGAAGTTACTAATCCATTTTCAATAACTGATTCTATTCATAATAAATTGATGATAATGGTTGGTGAAAATGTTTTAAATTCTGGTCAACCAATAATGTTAAATATAAATTCTGGTGGATTATTATTAGGAAATGATAATGTTTTCATGTATATAGATGAACATTTAAATAATTCTATTGGTGGTAGTAGAGGTTTAACATTAGTTAATCAAGTATTGTTTTTTGATGCTTATTTTTCGCCTGTGCCATTAGATGAATTTAATGGTGTACAAGCTAGTTCTATGACTCTTATAAAAACCGGACAATTTGGTATAATTATTTCAAGTGCTAATAGTAATCCTGGTGGTGGAGGTGGTGGTTAATATTTAATAAAAATTAAAGTTTACAAGTGCTCATTTTATAAATAGTATAGACAAGTTACGTAAAATATTATGTAGCTTGTCAATTAAGAAGACAATTAAGACAATTAAGACAAATGGAGAAATAAAATGAGTAAAAAATCTTTAGCAGACCTTAAAAATGCATTCGCAAAACCTGAAGGTCAAAATCAAAATTTCGGTGATAATTATCCATTTTGGAATATTGCAGATGGTGAATCTGTAACAATTAGATTTATTCCAGATGCTAATAATGAAAATCCAATGGGGTTTTTACTTGAAAAGAAAATGCATAAACTTGAAATTAATGGTCAACGCCGTTCTATTCCATGTTTAAAAATGTATGATAAAGATGCAGATTGTCCAATTTGTGCTTTATCTCAAGAACATTATAAAGCTGGTGATAAAATTACAGGAAAAAAATATTATAGAAATCTTCAACATATAGCCAGAGCAGTAATTGTTAAAGATCCTATCGAATATACATCTAAGATGAATCTGCAGAAGGTAAAATTAAAACATTAACATTATCTTATCAAATTCATGAAAGTATCAAAGATGCTTTTGAATCCGGTGATTTAGATGAAATTCCATTTGATTATGAAGATGGATATGATTTTGTAATTAAGAAAAAAATGATTGGTTCTGATGATGACAGATATGCATCATATACACAAAGTAAATTTGTCAGAAAATCTACACCAATATCAAAATATATCGATGAAGATAAAATTGAACTAGTTGATTTAGCAACATTATTACCTGAAAATCCTGGTTATGATAAAGTTGCAGAATATTTAGAAGCACATCTAAATGGCAGTACAGTTGATGAATCTACATCTAATTCAACAACAGATGAAAGTTCTGCCGCTAAATTAGAAGCTTTAAAAAATAAAATGTCTGTCGATAAATCACAAGATGAAAAGAAACCTATAAAAGAAAAAGCTAATGTATCTGATGATTTAGAATCTGAAGCTGATGCTATTCTTGCCGAAATTTACGCTGATAATTAATAATTAATATTTAATTAAATAAAGAGCCATTATTTTTGATAATGGCTCATTATTTTTATGAAAAAATATTCATCGCAATTGATTAAATTATGTGCAAAACATGATGCTGGAAAAATATATTGTCCGGAAAATTCTAAGTTAGGTAAAATTTTATATAAAGAAACAGATTTTTTAATTGGAAAATTAAAATTAGCAGAAAGATTATGGTATATTAAAAATAATGTGCATGAACAAATTAGATGTCCTGTTTGTAATAATTTAAGTAAAATTAATTTAAAATTAAATAGGCCAGCATGTTGTTCTACATATTGTGCATCTAAATATATTGATGATAGTGGATTAACAGTTAATGAAAGACGAATTGTTAGTTCTAAATTAACAAAATCAAAAATTAATCCAAAAACAGGATTAACCAGAGCACAAGAAGTAGCTAATAAATCAGCTATTACAATGAAACGGATTAACCAAGAAACAGGATTATCCATATATCAAATTGCGCAAAATAAACAAGTTATTACAAAATCAAAAATTAATCCAAAAACAGGATTAACCAGAGCACAAGAAATAGGATTAAAATCTAAAGATACAAAATCAAAAATTAATCCAGAAACAGGATTAACTAGATCGCAAGAAATTGCAATAGTTCTTAAAAAAACTTTAAAAAAAATTAATCCAGAAACAGGACTAACTCTAGTACAAGAAAGAAATGATAAAATAAATAAATCAATAAAAATTAAAAATTATAATAATTTAAAAATAATTTTTCCAAAAGAATATAAATTATTAACAAATAAAAATGAATATATTAAAAATAAAAGATTTTTAAAATATCAACATGAATGTGGGGAAATACGAGAATCATATTGGCCCTATATAAGATGTACTAAATGTTATCCGTATAATAAATCTATTGCTGAAAATGAAATTTTAGAATTTTGTCAATCTTTATCTTCTAAAGTTCAATCAAATACAAGACAAATAATTTGTCCATTAGAATTAGATGTTTATATTCCAGATTATAATTTAGCGATTGAATATAATGGTTTATTTTGGCATAGTTATGATTCAATAAATATAGAAAATAAAGATTATCATTTAATTAAAACAAAATTATGTAAAAATCTTAATATTCAACTTTTACATATATTCGAAAATGAATGGGAAGATCTTCAAAAACGAAAAATTTGGAAATCTATTATTAGAAATAAATTAGGTCAATCTTCCAAAATATTTGCAAGAAAATGTAAAATAAAAGAAGTATCACCAAAAAATTCTAAAATATTTTTAAATAACAATCATTTACAAGGCCAATGTAATTCATCTATTAATATCGGATTATATTATGAAGATGAATTGGTATCAATAATGGTATTTGGTAAATCTAGATTTAATAAAAAGATTGATTGGGAATTGTTAAGGTTTTGTAATAAGCTTAATTATTCCGTTGTAGGTGCCGCTAGTAGGTTGTTTAAGAATTTTTTGAAGGAACATGCTGGGTCTGTGATTAGTTATGCAGATATGAGATATAGTGATGGTGAATTATATAGAAATTTAGGATTTGAATTTAAACATAAAAGTAGTCCAAATTATTTTTATTGGAAATTAGGACAAAATTATTTAGAATCTAGAATTAAATACCAAAAACATAAATTAAAAAATAAATTAGAAGAATTTGATGAAAATTTAACAGAATCTGAGAATATGTATAATAATGGATATCGGAAGATTTTTGATTGTGGTAACCAAGTATGGGTATATTAATAATAAAATAGGAGAAATAATATGACGGTAGATTTAGGATTTTTAAAATCTTTCGATAAACAAGTAGAAAAAATGGATGGAATTACTTCAATTTCATCTCCACCAACTTATTGGTATTCATCTGGAAATTATGTTTTAAATAAAATAACATCAAATTCATTTCATAATTGTATACCACAAGGCAGAGTAACAGGATTAGCTGGTTCTTCAGGTGCTGGTAAATCTTTTGTAGCTTCAAACATAATTAGAAATGCACAAAAAGAAGGTGCATTTAATTTAGTTATAGATTCAGAAAATTCGTTAGATGATGAGTTTGTATCAAAAATTGGAGTAGATGTAACAAAAGATTATAAGTATTTATCTGTTGTAACAATATCTCAAGTTAGTAAAGTTGTTTCAGCTTTTATTAAAGGATATAAAATTCAATATCAAGATAATTATAAAGAAGCACCAAAAATTCATATTACCATTGATAGTTTAGATATGTTATTAACTGAAACTGAATTAGAACATTATGAAAAAGGTGATTCTAAAGGTGATATGGGTCAACGTAGTAAACAATTAAAAGCAATGTTAAGAACATTTGTTCAAGATATTAAAAATCTTAATATTTCAATTATCGTTACATGTCAAGTCTATGCAAATCAAGATTTATTAAATGGCTATGGTAAGTGGATTATCACTGATGCCGTTAAGTATTCACTTTCTCAAATAATATTATTAGATAAATTAAAATTAAAAGATGATAATGATAAGAAAAAAATAACAGGTATTAGGATGAAATGTGAAGGATATAAAACTAGATTTACTAAACCATTTCAAGTAGTAACAATTGAAGTTCCATATGATGAAGGAATGAATCCACTATCTGGTTTATTGGAAACTGCTGTAACACAGGAAATAGTTGCTCAAAAAGGTGCCTGGTACACTATTGTTTCTTCAAATACAAAATTTCAAAAAAAGAATTTTATGACATATTATGAAGAAGTGTTGGAACAATTAAAACAAAAAACTGATACATTTTTTAACGTTAAAACATTGGGTGATGATGAAGAAAATAATGAAAAACAAGAATCATCAAAAAATCGTAGAGATAAAGAATATAAATTAAAAAATGCCTAATGATAAAATTAATATTAGAAAATTTATTATAACAAATAGGTTTGGATATTTAAATAAGTTAAAATTATAAATAGAATAAACATTATAAAATAATTAGGATATTAAAATGGTTAAAGATTTATTACCTATAAAAATTACAGGACATTTACTTGCTAAAGATGATTTAGGAAAAATTCATATAAATAAACATAATGATATACATCCTCAAAATATGGCTAGAGTTATAGCTAGAGGATTATCAAATGAACATAATTTTTCTATTTATAGAATGGCTTTTGGTAATGGCGGTACTGTAACTAATGCTGCTTTTCAAATTTCATATAATTCTCCAAATACTGGAGTTTCACCAGATCCAAATACTTGGGACTCGAGACTCTATAATGAAACATATTCGGAAGTGGTGGATGATGCTAGTTTATTAATAGGAACAGATCCAGGATCTTCTGGTTCAAATGCTGGACAACGACCTGGCGGTGGAGCTGATCCTTCTGGTGATCCTGCTTCTATTGAACATGTATCTGGACCGGGTGTTAGAAGTAATGAATTAGGCACTATTTCTCAAGTTGTTATTTCAGTTGTTTTAAATCCAGGAGAACCTGGTGGACAATTTACTTCTGATAATCAGGCTCCTGTTGAAAATACTGAATCAGATTTTACATTTGATGAAATAGGATTATATACTAGCGGTGGTCCTGGTTTAGATACGGCAGGAATACAAGAAGTTAATGTCGGTAATAGATTATCAACAGATGATTCTGGATTATTAGCTAATACCCAATATTCATTTAATATAGCGGTTGATGGTGGTACAGCGCAAGTAATAACATTTACAACTCCCGTAGCTGGTGGTTCTGGTCCAGCAAATGAAATTTTATATGGTGATATTATTGAAGCCATATTAACTGGTGATATAGCATGGAATCAAAATGCTGGAGATACCTTTAATGGAACACCAGCAATTACCGGCGCAACAATGAGTATTACAGATCAAAGTGGAAGTTTTACAACAATCCCTGCTGGAACCCAAACATTTGGTAAAATATTATTTTCTAGTTTAACAACTGGTATTTCATCTGCAATTTTATTAGCCGATGCCGGTGGACCTGGAATTGGTCTTTTTGCTTCTCTTAATCCTCCAATAGGCAGCACTTTAGATACTCCCGTCAATGGTGTTGCATCAGGTGTTCAAAATGACCCTGTTAATTTTACAACTGAGAGAGAAAGATTATTAACACATTTAATTTTTAGTCCAGTATTAAAATCACAAAATCGAACATTATCAATTACTTATACACTTACAATTAGTGTAGCAGCAACTGCTTAATTATGGTATTAAAAAAGCCCAATTAAATTTTAATTGGGCTTTTTATCCTAATTTCCATATTAAGAATTTGTAAAGATTAAGGACTTAGGATTTTCTAGATCTTACACGACGTTTAGCTTTTGGTTTAACACCAGCTTCTTCACCTTCAGCAAGTAAATCTTTAGCCATAGCCATTTCATCTGCCGTTGGTGTAGTATTAGGATTAGCATCTACCAATTTAACACCATATTGTCCACTACTAGGACGTAATACAACATTTTCAGGAGTTAAAACTCTAACTAATTGATGAAAATATTTTAAACAATTTATGCCATTACGTAAGGTAACATTACTCATTGCATCCCATAATTCAAGATTTTCTATATTACGGGTTTTTAATATTTTAACTAATCTTTGTTTATCTATGCTATCTAATTTATCTAATTGAATATAATAAATATTTCCAGGCGCATCTTGTTTCATGATTGCACATTCTACCATTGTTCCATCATTTTCAATATCTATCCAATGAATATGTGGATATCTACCTTCTGCTGTTAATGCCATTTTATTTGTTCTCCATAATTAAAAATTGTTCTTTAATTTATTTATATCAATAATTTAAGAATGTTCCAATTTAAGATATAATATATAATTTTAGGAATAATATGACATATTCATTAATTTTATTAAATTTAAAAGATAAATCTATTAGGAGTATTATTAATATTTTAAGATATTCACCTAATATTAAAATATTATTATGGGATGAAACTTCATTTTTAAATTATAATGCCAATATAGCTGAAAGAATATGGTATATTAAAAATAATATATATGAACAAGTTAAATGTCCAACATGTAATAAACCAACAAAAGTAGTTAATAATAAAATCAAATATTGTTCATTTAAATGTAATATATATTCTATTAATCCAGAAACGGGATTAATTAAAGCCAAAGAACGTGCATTAAAAATAAAAAAATCAAATGAAAAAATAGATCCAAAAACAGGATTAACCGGATATCAAAAAACCGGATTAAAAAATAAAGAAAAATTATCTAAGATAAATCCAAAAAGTGGATTAACCATAGCTAAAGAAATTGCTAAAAAAACTAAAAAAATATTATCTAAAATTGATCCAGAAAGTGGATTAACCGGATATCAAAAATCAGGTAAAAAACAAAGTATTACAAAAAATAAAATAAATTATTTAACAAGTAAATCTATAGCAAAAAATATTGGAAAAAAATCAAAAAAAACAATGTCCAAAATTAATCCAAAAACTGGATTAACAAAATTTCAAGAAATAGGTAGAAAAAATTCAATTAATTTAAAAAAAATAAATCCTGAAACTGGACTATCTATAATAAGTGAAGCTAATAAAAAATCATCATATAACAGAATTTTAGAAAAATTTAATTTATTACCAGAATATAAGTTATTAATATCATTAACAGAATATTTATTAAATAAAAAATCATTAATTAAATATCAGCATAATTGTGGTGAAATTCGAGAACATTATCATCAAAATCAAATTCGTTGTCTTAAATGTTATCCATATAATAGGTCTATTGCTGAAAATGAAATTATTAAATTTTGTCAATCATTAACATTTAATGTAATTTCTAATTCTAGAACTATAATTAAACCTTTAGAATTGGATATTTATATGCCAGATCATAATCTTGCAATTGAATATGATGGAATATTCTGGCACAGTTCTTATAATATAGAATCGGAAGATAAAAATATCCATTTAAGAAAAACTCAATTATGTTTAAATAAAAATATTCAACTTTTACATAT
>Ga0114931_10001733_pt1 | contig 27696 bp, 26 predicted proteins | sample 2SBtaG_FD_89579 | JGI IMG/M metagenome (GOLD analysis project Ga0114931, IMG submission 89579) | Deep subsurface microbial communities from Kolumbo volcano to uncover new lineages of life (NeLLi) - 2SBTROV14_V59a metaG | ecosystem: Environmental > Aquatic > Marine > Volcanic | place: Kolumbo... | reverse complement strand
AGAACCCACCGTGCGTTCGGTTAGCTGTTCTGCAAAAAGACTAAAACTTGAACCCGCTTGTTCAAAACCCGCCCAGAAAAGTGAAGCAAACAAGAACAAAAGAACAATGATACCCAATCTTTTCCAGTCGTGAGCAGAAAGCTTATCCTGCATGCCGGTAAATGCGACGATGATTAACCCACCAACAACCAAAACCGGAATCAAAGCAATTTTTAGTGCGAAATCAAGCCCATAAGCCGAATATAAATAACCTAAAAGTATTGCAGAAACGGCAATTACGACCCCCACTTGAATCAAATAAGTTGTCGTAATATCGGTAGTTTCCATATCCGATTTTACAGGAGGTTCACCGACACCTTCGAGTCTTTTACCGCCAAAATAGTATTGAATCAAACCCAAAACCATGCCGACACCGGCTGCCGCAAAGCCCCAATGCCAGTTATAGGCAGCTAAAGCTCCGCAAACGAGCGGGGCAGCGAAAGCACCAAGATTAATACCCATATAGAAAATCGAAAAACCAGCATCACGACGCTCGTCACCCTGTTCATATAGGTCTCCGACCATCGCACTAATGTTTGATTTTAAAAATCCCGTTCCGATTGCAACCAGCACCAGCCCAGAATAAAAGAAAGGCAGCGGGTGAAGTGCTAGCGAAAAGTGCCCCAAAGATATTATTATTCCGCCGATAAAGGTTGCACGTTTCGCCCCAATCAAGCGGTCGGCGATCCATCCTCCAATCAAGGGTAGAAAATAAACCGATGCCGTATAAAGCCCGTAAATTGATGTTGCCGTTTTTGTGTCAAAACCGAGTCCGCCTTTATCAACTGCCGCAACCATGTATAGAACGAGCAGCGCACGCATACCGTAATAGCTGAAGCGTTCCCACATTTCTGTAAAAAACAATGTGGATAGCCCTCCCGGATGTCCGAAAAAACCTTTAGTTCTCATTTTTGTAGCCGAATCTTGAACAGCACTCATAAATGTTTTACCTACTTTATATTTTGATTTTAGAAGAGATTAGGGCAAAATATAACAGATATAAGGGATAAATAAAAGGCTTTTGATTTTATGACAGGTTCTAGTCGGATTCTGTGATGATGATGATTCGGAACATCCGATTCTCGAATAGACTGTTAAACACCTAAATTAAATTTATTGGAATGGCAAATACATTCAGAAACGACACCTTTCGATCAGCAAAAACCTTGTCCTATATTGCGGTAGGATTGCTCGCAGTTTTAATAGTTTTGTCATTTCTTTTTGTTCTTTCGTCCAACTTGTTGCTCACATATCCGGACTGGATTTTAGACCTTGGAGAGGGGGAATCGATGCCGTTTGTGACTGTATTGATTGTTATGATTGCGCTCATACATATTCCAATATTTATTGCCTCAATTGTGGTTTTTCTTATCTGGGAATATCGATCATTTAATAATTTGTCGGCGTTAGAGGCTAGGAATCTAGAGTTTTCTCCAGGTTGGGCAATTGGTTGGTGGTTTGTCCCTTTCGCTAACCTCTTTAAGCCTTTTCAAGCGATGCGCGAGCTTTGGGCTGAAAGCGATCCTGAATATGATGAGGAAGTGTGTGTGGCTTTCTTTCAAGTAGTGTTGGCGCACCGACCGTAATGGGGAGTTGGTGGAGAGCGTGGATTCTTATGGGGATCGCCGACCGGGTGTCGAACAAATTTGATGATGATTTATTTCTTCCGATTGCCCTTATTATTGTAGGGTTTTTGGAAATTGTATCCGGGGGATTGTTGATTGAACTCATTTTGGATATCGGTGATCGACATGAAAAGCGATATAAGCGCTTGGGAAACAAGAATGATCTTCCGCCGATTCCGCCAGAATTTGGTTAATAGTGAGAGTGATGCTTTGATTATGATTGATGTTGTCCAGTGAGTGCTAATCTTTCAAACGGATTTTATATCGTCGCTAGAGTTGGAATCTAGATTCTCGGTCGAAAAGGAAAAAACGAAAATGGAGGAAAGTGAATTATGTTAGGATTGGCGGCATTTGCTGCGATTTTTATTTTTACTTATCAAGCTTATAAAGCTGCGAATGAATACGGGCGTAATGCACCACTTTGGGCGGGATTAATGTTTTGCGTTGGCTTCGGGCTTCAAGTTGTTTTTCCACTTTTGGTTGGAATCATTGTCGGGCTTGTTTTAGCTATGGGAGGTGCCAGCGCAGCCGAGATTCAAACTGTTTTGAACGGGTACGGTTTGGTTCTTACGCTTTTATTCGTGGTCTCAAGTATTGTCGGAATGTATTTGATACTACGGTATCTTGGAACCGTACCTGAAGATGATATTGATAATACGACCCCTCCACCACCATCAGATTTTAATATTGGCTAAAAATTATGAAATTAATTACAGAACTCGGTGAAGAAATAGAGAGGCGTTGGGTTGATAAAAACTATGATGAAGAGGTTTTTCCTGCGCTAGCTGCGAAAGCGTTAAAAGAAGCCAATATCCCGGAAAAGATAACTGCTTGGGAGGTGTTGGATTGGACACTAGGACAAACTCATTTGCCTGACCAAAAAGATCTACCGGGTCGTTTCGGTGATCCGCCAATTACGCTTTATAATTCGCCGCGTTTTCATATAGACACTTATTTTTGGCTGGAAGGAACCACCTCGATTCACCAACACGCCTTTTGTGGTGCGTTTCAAGTGCTCCACGGATCGAGTATTCACAGTTGGTATGAATTTGATCGTAAGGAGAAAATAAATTCAGTTACGGAGGTTGGCGATATTGATTTAAGAACGTGTCAACTTCTAGAAGTTGGAGATGTGCATGAAATCCAGCCGGGCAGACAGTTTATTCACTCGCTTTTTCACCTCGATCAGCCATCTGTAACGCTAATTGCACGTACCCATAAAAGCCCTCTGTTTTTGCCGCAATTTGATTATAGAAAGCCGTTTCTTGCGATTGATCCCTTTTTTGAGGAGTCAAATCAGGTTAAGAAAATGCAGTGTATTACGGCATTAATCAGGTCTAAGCGTGATGATGTAGATGGGCATATTGAAGACATGCTTAAGAAAGCCGATTTTCAAACGACGTTTGGGATTTTATCGATGATCAGGGGGTTTATGCAGCAAAACCAAATTGATCAGATGTTTAATTTGGATGCGCCAAAAGATCGGTTTGAAGGGTTTATGGACATCGTAAAAGAACGTCATGGAGAATTGGGCGATGTTTTCCCAAAGGTTTTTGCGCATCAGGACAAACTCAATGAAATAATTAATAGGCGCCATTATATAACCGATTCCGAACAAAGGTTTTTCCTTGCTTTGCTTCTGAATCTTGAAGGAAAAGAGAATATCTTTAGGTTGATAAGGAAACGTTTTGCCGATGATGACCCTATGGACAAAACTTTGGACTGGATTTTTGATCTATCTCAAACAAGAGTGCTCGGCTTAAAGGTTCCGAATGCTTTAGGCATCGAGGATTTTGATGATTTTGATTTGTTTGTTCTAGAAAATATGCTGAAAGATAAATCAAATGACGAAATTGGGATGTCCCTTAAAAAAGACTATCCGAGTGAGAATGCCGATGAATTGGCGAAAAGTCTTCCTTCACGGGTTGAAAAACTTGAGCAGTCGGTATTGCTTCAGCCTTTATTAAGTTGATTGGTGAGGGCTAGACGATTTTCATTATTTCATCGAGCGACTTTCTTTTTAGATCGGGAACCTTTGCATCTTCAGCCGGATAACCGACCGGTATAAGGACGAAAGGAACCTCGTTTCTGGGTCTTCCAAGAATTTCCTGCAAGAATTTCATTGGACTTGGTGTATGGGTTAGTGTTGCTAATCCAGCGTTGTGAAGTGCGGTTAACAACATTCCGACTGCGATTCCAACAGATTCCTGAGAATAGTATGTCGGCTCTCTTTCCCCACCCTCTTCAATCGAGGTGATTCGAAAAACAACAATTAAATAGGGAGCGATTTCGAGAAACGGCTTGTGTTCGTCAGTTCCAAGCGGGGCGAGTCTTCGCAACCATTTTTCAGACATTCTGTTGTGGTAACTCTCGTGCTCCTCCTTTTCTGCCGCTTCCCTGATTTTGTGTTTTATTCCCTGATCTCGAATTACAACAAATCTCCATGGCTGCATGTGAGCCCCGGAAGGAGCTGTTCCGGCAGTTAGAATCGCCTTTTCAATTATTTCAAAGGGGACGTCTTTGTCCGAATAATCTCTGACTGTTCTGCGCAAGTTAAGGTTTTGATATAAGTCATCTGATCGCTGGAGTTGCTCAGCTTCGTCCTTAATTGATCTAAATTCTAGCGGGATCAACACAGGTTCTGGAAATGATTTATTCATAATTTTGCAATAAGGGGAAGTCTTAAAAATAAGTTAGTTGCTTGATGCTTTGCAATTAACAGAGCGCGAGCCCCCTCGCTTACTATAAGCACCATTCACGCATAATCGTTAATGATCTAAAATTCACCAAAGGTAACGGTATTTGTTCACGCTAGCGCACTCAATAGAAGCGGGATGATCGCGCTCCATTTAAATCTACGATTCCTCAAATTCGGCTACTACCGGGGTATGATCGCTCGGTCGTTCCCAACCGCGTGGGTCTTTATCGATCCAAGAATCGGTACATTTTTCGGCGAGACTTCGCGACGTCCAAATATGGTCGATTCTCAGCCCGTGATCGACGGGGAAAGCGTTTGTCCTAAAATCCCACCAAGAATACGCCCTAAGATCGGGGTTGATTTTACGATAAACATCTGTAAATCCCCACTGCATTACATGATACATCGCTGCCCTTTCGGGCTTTGAAAAGTGGAGTTTTCCTTCCCAGCGTTTTACGTCCCATACATCAATTTCATTTGGAGCGACATTAAAATCACCGCAAAGCAAAACATCAGAATCTGTATCGCAGTTTTCGTCAAAATACCTTCTTAAGCGCTGGAGCCAATCGAGTTTAAATTCAAATTTATCGCTCCAAAGTTTTGTGCCGTTTGGGATGTATGTATTTACAATGTGAATTCCTTCGATATCTGCTGCGATAAACCGTTTTGGCGAATCCTCTTTGTCATCAGGCATATTCTTTTGAACATTCGTAATGTCATGCGTTGATAGAATCGCAACGCCATTGTAGGATTTCTCGCCCATAAATACGGCGTTGTAACCCGCGTCATTTATTTGCTCAATCGGGAAATTTTCATCAACAGCTTTAGTCTCCTGCAAACAAATAACATCGGTTCCCGTATCTTTGCCCCATTTCAAAACGTGTTCAAGCCGAACATTTATTGAATTTACATTCCACGTCGCGATTTTCATAATGTTTTATTGCCCACGAATCACACGAACCAACTCAATTCGAGAAAAAGTCTTTTCGACTAATCGTGGGATTTTTGGGGTAACTCTTTTCTTCGAGTCTGAAGCTGCTAAGATAACCCAACGATGTTTCCGTCTTCATCGATATCGACCTTTTCCGCACCCGGCACTTTTGGCAACGCCGGCATAGTTCGCATATCGCCGCAGATTGGATATATAAACCCGGCACCGACACTTGCGCGAACCTCCCTAACAGGAAATGTAAAACCACTAGGCGCACCCTTTAGAGTTGGATCGTGGCTCGTACTCAAATGAGTTTTTGCCATACATATCGGCAGTTTTCCGAAACCTTTTTTCTCATAGCCTCGGATTTGTTTTTTCGCTTTGGATGAAAAATCGACATCTTTTGCACCATAAATCTTGGTCGCAATTGTTTCGATTTTTTCCACGATTGGTTTGTCCAGATCGTATAAAAATTTAAATTCACTCTCTGCCTCAGCTGCGGTTACGGTCATTTCGGCTAGTTCTACGGCACCTTCGCCGCCTTTTTGCCAATGATATGAAACTGCCGCTCCGATTGCACCGGCTTCGACCGCGATTCTCTTTACGGCTTCGATCTCCTCGGGATGATCTGAATCGAAAGCATTTATTGCCACAACCGGCGTGACACCGTGATGTTTGATATTTTCTATTTGCTTACGAAGATTCGAAGCACCGGCTTCAACATCACCAATATTTTTCTCAAGCATCTCTGGCGGTAAAGGTCTTCCAGCAACGACTTTGTATTTTCCGCTATGAGTTTTAAGAGCCCTAATTGTGGCGACTAAGACGCACGCATCCGGCTTTAAACCGCTATAGCGGCATTTGATATTGAAGAATTTTTCCGCACCTATGTCGGCACCGAATCCAGATTCAGTCAGCAAATAATCGCCGCATTTTATTCCGACCAAATCCGCCAAAATACTGCTGTTTCCATGAGCAATATTTGCAAATGGTCCCGCATGAATAAGTGCCGGAGTGTTTTCTAAAGTTTGCATTAGATTTGGGCGAAGAGCATGTTTCATCAAAACCGTCATTGCGCCTGCCGCGCCAATTTGCTCCGCCGTAACAGGTTTCCGGTCGTAGGTTGAGCCGATTACAATTTCGCCCATTCGTTTCCGCATATCCTGAAGGGAAGTGGTTAAAGCAAGAATTGCCATTACTTCTGACGCTACAGAAATGTCAAAACCAGTTTCGCGTGGAACTCCACCTTCAAATTTTCCGCCTAAGCCGATAATAATATTTCGCAGTGCGCGGTCATTCATATCAACGACCCGTCTCCATGTAATGCTGTAGGGGTCAATGTTTAGAGGGTTCTTGCGCATCAATTTATTGTCTATCATCGTCGCAAGCAAATTATTTGCGGCACTAACGGCGTGTATGTCGCCTGTCAAATGGAGATTAAAAGTCTCCATCGGGACAACTTGAGAATAGCCGCCACCTGCCGCACCGCCTTTAATTCCAAATGTCGGACCTTGAGACGGTTGCCGCATTGTAATTATCGAGCGTTTTCCAATGTGTTTCATCGCCTGTCCAAGACCAACGAGGGTAGTCGATTTTCCTTCGCCAAGGGGCGTCGGGGTAATTGCCGAAATATCGATGTATTTTGCATTCGGACGATTTTCAATTTTCTTTAATACATCAAGCCGAAGTTTGCCTACGTATGGACTCCGAAAGATGTCCAAATCTTCGGCGTCTAATTCCATTTGTTCAGCAATTTTATGTATGTGGATAGGGGTAGCTTTTTGGGCTATTTCAAGATCAGAAGGCATTAACATTTTTCTCCAAAATAAATAGTCGTAGTTTTTCTTCTAAAAGAGTGTACAAGTATTTCTTAATTTTGTCCTCTAAGCCCAACTTTTTCAAAGGCTTATCCACGTATTTCCCACGCCTGTTTGATTCTCTTTCGTGCGCTGCCAACGACATGGGATGCCTCGGGAATAATTTTTGATTCGATAAGTGTTTTGATTTTCATATCAGTACAGTCCGCTGCCGCGGCGAGTTGGTTAAGTGAAATTTTCTTCCAAATATCTTAAATCTTTCATATTCCTTAACCTTTTTTCTTAGAATTTCTTTCCCAAAAAACGCCGTCTGCAAACCCTTGAATGGTTTTGTCGCCCTCAGCCAATTTAAGGCGTTTTTCGGTAATAAGTAATACTGCTCATCTTCTTCTATCCCTATGAAATCACGCCTCAGTTTTTTTGCAACAACCGCAGTGGTACCGCTTCCAAGAAAAGGATCTAGAATTAAATCGCCCTTCTTTGTACTTGCCAAGATTATTTTTGCTAGTAGTTTTTCAGGTTTCTGCGTTGGATGATCAGTATTTTCAGGCATCGACCAAAAGGGAACAGTTAGATCATTCCAAAGATTTGATGGTGAGGTTAAGCGGTAGTTTCCAGATTTTTCTTCTTTCCAGTCCTTTGGTTTGCCATTTTCTTTGTATGGAGCGATCACTCTTCGTTTCATCTTCACAGCTTCAACGTCAAAAAAATAATCGTCTGAAACTGTAAAAAACCATATATCTTCCAAAGAATTTTTCCAGTTTGTTTTCGCGCCGCGTCCTTTCTCTCGCTCCCACGTTATCCGATTGCGGAGTTTGAAGTATTTCATCCCGACTCGTTGAATGGCAGAAGCGGATCGCCAATCGCCGCAAATGTAGATCGATGCGTTTGGTTTTAGAATTCTGACAGTTTCCGAAACCCACGATTCAAGCCAGTTTTCGTATTCCTCAAGGGAAGTCTGTTTAAAAGAATTCTTGCCGAAGTTTTTGTTTAGGTTATACGGAGGATCTACAAAAAGCAGGTCAAACCGCTTGTTTGGCAGCGTCTTCAGTACTCCAAAAGCATCACCGCAAATTATTTTGTTTCGTGTTTTTGTAAAGTCTTGTTCAGGTTCAAAGTAAACCAGATTCTTCTTATAGGCGGCGGCTTCCCGTTGACTCAATTCGAGTGTTCGGTTCTGCGGAGCGCGTTTCTTTTTTTGCTTGATAGCAGTCATTATCAGTAGATTTTAATCTTCCAAAAGCATTAATGCCAAAAGAGTCGCGCGTTTTGGAATGTCGTCTATTAAAATATATTCGTCTAGAGTATGGGCACCATCGCCGGAGATTCCCAATCCATCCAGTACGGGAATTCCAAGGGCACCAACAAAATTCCCATCGGATGCTCCACCTACCTGAGTTTCTTCAACTTTATAATCAAAAGTCTGAGCGATTGATTTTGCCTTTCTGTATAGCTCCATAACGCCTTCGGTTCGTTCCATCGGCGGTCGATTTATTTCACCTAAAAGCTCAAGTTTGACTCTTTCGTCAAAAGACGTAAGCGATTTTAGTTCGTTTTCAACTCGACTCGCTTCTTCCATGGTTTCGAATCGAACATCAATCGAGCATTCAGCTTCAGCGGGAATTACATTTGTCGTCGTTCCGCCTTTAACTGTTCCGACCGATATAGTAGTGCCAAGTTCGAAGTCCGTAAACGAGTGGAGCTTTTCGATTTGACGCGAGATTTCCAGAATTGCCGAGGCACCTTTTTTCGGGTCAAGTCCTGCGTGAGAAGGGATTCCGTGAGTTTTTAAGGTATAACCACCGGTTCCCTTTCTGCCTGTTTTCACTTTTCCATTTGCCGAAGGTTCAAAAACCAAACAATATTTTGCTGACTTGGCTTCGCGTTCAACATATGTGCGACCCGTATCACTACCGACTTCTTCATCACAGGAAAGTAAAACATTTATTGGGCGCATGGGTTTTACACCGAAACTACCAAAAGCGCGAAAGACTTCCAGCATTACGACAATGTTTGCTTTCATATCAAACGTGCCGCACCCATATAATTTCGCATCTTCTATTCGCGTTGGGTTTTGTTGTTTACTGCCAATCGGATGAACGGTATCTGTGTGTCCAAGGATCAGTATGGGTTTCTTATCGCTAACGTTTTCGAACGCGCGAATTATGAGATGCTCGCCATAACCATCTGCATAAATTCTTTCCGTTTTTGCGTCGGGCAAAACTTCACGAGTGATATTTTCGATCCAATCCACAACGGATTTACTTTCCCCAATATCGAAGGAAGGGGATTCGATTTCGACGATCTCGCTTATTAATGCGAGCGTCTTCGTTTGTCTGGTTTCGAAGTGGTTTAGTAGGTCTTTTGGGATCATATTTCACTAACGGCTTTTTCAGCTGAATTCTTACGGTTTATTTATAGTTTGTATCGGTGATTTTATTTGTCTTTGCGAAGTGCTTAGCTTCATTCATGTCCTTAAATACACGAATTACATCATATTCATACATTATGGATTTACCCTCAACCATAAGTGCGGTCATAGGACGCGCAACCAATCCTTTGTTTGGTGGGCATATATCAAGAAGTGCCAAACGCATCTTTTGTTTAGGTTTGCGCCGTTTGGATACTGGAAATAGGACATTTCTAATGATTTTACAAGCAGTTGGATTCGCGGCAGTTGCCATTTTGGGTTTAAAAATTTTATTCAAGGTCTCCCCTAATCGATAGCCAGCAAGCGCGATTTGCTCGCGAGCAATTGTGAAAGCCTTTTTTCTATATTTTTTCGACGGAATGTGATTTCGGGTAATCTCCGAGGTATAAACCTGATTCTTTAGAAATTCGTAACCTTCCATACTCCATGCCTTATAATTTCCAAGCTTTAGCCGAGTTTGCATCTTTTTGTAAGGATACTTTTTCATCATCTTTCGCGCGATTGGAAAAAGGTAGGCTGAATCACATGCGTCATGTTTTCGGGGTATAACATTGCCAATGATTGAATCCCAATATGAGTGCAAATTGAAACCTCTGCGATCTGGAGTGCTTTTTCTTAAAACAAAAAGATTTCCGCCCTGATCACCTTTAGGCTCTGTATTTGTAACGCGAGAAGCGTTGTGTAAAGGATTGTGAATATCGCCCCCGACGTGCAAAAACCAAGCGAGAGCAATCGCTTTTTCTTCATCATTTTTATTCGGATCGCGCAAGGTTTTTTCAAATAAGTATAGTTGAGGAATCGCTAAGCCGCCAGAGCCATTAAAATTCTTAAGAATCTTTCCTTTTCCATCTTTTTGCATCCAAAAAATATCCGCGTAGTGCCAGTTGCTGTGGTTATATTTTTTGTTTCGAACTTCAAATGCGCGATTTCTTATGACATCAGACCAAGTGCTCGCGTACATAAACAATTCGTGTTTTTTTATGGATTTAGAACGAGAATTAAATGCATTGTACACAACATTTAAGTCCGAGTCCTCAGGGGCACTCATAAGAATTTTAAAAACTGTTGCTCGCACTTCAGGCGTCATGTGCTGCCACGCAATCGACGCCGAGAGTTTATGCCCAACTTCATCCCAGCTGAAGCCGTAAGTGCAAGTAATCACAATAGTTAATAGTACTGAAACGGTTCTCAAACTCAATTTATTTATCACAAAACACTCCCAAGGATAAATCTACCCTCTTTTTAAGTATAAAAATACAAAAACTAATTAAAATATTATTTCGCAAGTTAATACAATCTTTACATAACTTTACCGGAAACAGACAACCATTATTACACAATTTCATCATAATAAATGCAAAACTTTCCGCGTTATTCGTTCTATTAGATAGGACGCATTAAATATTAATGTGAGGAGGAAAATAAAATGGAAGCAATATTACACCAAGGTCGAATCGCTGAAGCAATTTTAGATAGAACTGATGGCACATTCGGTCAAAAAATCGGTATGTTTGGAAAATTATTTGGTTGTTGGCATAAGCGTTTAAGCCGTCCGTTTACAAATCGGAATGCTTCCTATCGTGCCTGTTTACATTGCGGTGCAAGGAAAGAATTTGACGCAAAGACTTTAGAAACCCATGGACCTTTCTATTATCCCCCAGCAGTAATGTTTATTGAGAAATAAACGGAGTGCTAATCCCGTCCTAATATAACCTACCAGTTAACCTACCAAGAGCGGCGCATATGCCGCTCGTTCTATTTTAAAGAGGAAGAAGAAATTTGCAAAATGGGCATTTTCACTATAGATTTAGCCTGGATATTGTACGAAGGGAATGGACTTTCTGGCTAATATGGCAAAGAGGCTTGTTCAAAATCTCTCAAAGCATTGCCATAGCTATGGTTTGAGAGATTTTGGGCAAGAATCAAAGCCAGATTCGTCAGAAATCCGTTCAGATACAAACTGTAATTTTTGAAAACCTCCATTTTCTCTTGTAACATGATGAAAAACCAAGTATTTATCGGAATTATTGTATCGCCTTCGTGCAATATCCAGGTTAGGTGCATCTAGCAAAACAAACAGGAAAGTAAATATTATGGCAGAATCAAATAATGGAAGACCCCATATGGTTAATGGCAGAGTAGTTTCTCAAGCGGATGTGCAAAAATTAAAGACTTCTGGCGGAAAGCCCATTCCTGCAAACATTAAGGGAACTCTGGAAGCTCAGTTGGGTACTGATTTATCTAACGTAAGGGTTCACACGGGTCCGAATGCAACGAGAATGACAATGACCATGGGATCGCGAGCATTTGCAGTTGGAAATCATGTTGTTTTGTCGCCAAAACTTGCTAACACGCAAGAAGGACGTAATTTATTGGCACATGAGTTAACACATATTGTTCAACAAAGGCGTGGAAACTAGTTGAAAAATATAGGGATCTAAAAAAGTCCTCCTTCAAATTTGAAAGAGGACTTTTGTCTTTCCGCGTTTTTGCATTGAAGGGATCTTAACCAATGAATCCATTAAAACTCGAAGGATTAATTGAATAACGCGGAAAAATCTCTTTTAGATTTTTGCTTCCCATGTGCTTATAAGCCACTTCGCCAAGGACATCGCGAAAGTCAGTCGTAACGGCTAAATCTCGTTCTTGATATAGTTCGCTATTTTTCAATCCTTTCCAATCTCCGTAAACTTTGCCGCCTTTTACCGAGTTTCCAAGCACCAACATTGCGTTTCCATGTCCATGATCGGTTCCCCTAGAGCCATTTTCGCGGGCAGTTCTGCCAAATTCCGACATCGTGACGATAACGACGTCATCCATGCGTGTGCCTAAATCTGTTGCAAATGCCGCAATGGCTTGTCCAAATCCCCTTAGAAGATTAGATAGTTGTCCTCGAGACCCTCCTTGCCCTCTATGGGTGTCCCAACCGCCTGCTTCAGCAAAAGCTACCTCCAAGCCCACTCCCGATTTAATTAGCTGTGAGATTTGGCGCAATGAGCGTCCTAGCGGGTTGTTTGGGTACCTTGCTCCATTTTGTGGTCGATATTGCGAAGGATTTGCCTGCTTAAGATAATTTACCGCCTCAAAGGTTTCTTTTCCCGCTTCTCCAAGACGACCATTTGAATTTTGTTGCCATATTCCCTCAAACCCACCTTGGACGGAGTTTGTATAAGCTCCCGCCCGTATAGCAAAGGTTTGTAGATTTGTTATAGCAACAGTCGGATAACGTCCCATTAGAGTTCGAGGAATTTGTCTTGTCATCGCAACGGCGCGAAAAGGGGAAGTTTTGTCTTTTTTGGTATTTTGTAGGACGCGGTTTAGCCAACCGTCACGCGTAGCTTTGAAACCCGGAGTCCCTGATTCCATATAATCTTGCGCATCAAAATGTGATCGCGTGTTGTTCGGCGAACCGGCTGAGTGAATCACGGCGAGCTGCTTATTTTTCCAGAATTTTTCAAGCGGTTTTAATGACGGATGAAAGCCAAAGAATCCGTCGAGTTCGATCGCTCCATTATTTCTTCCGGGTTTCGGGATACCGATGGTCCGGCGGAGTTTGTAGTATTCACTCTCGCCGTATGGTACTACCATATTTAAGCCATCAACCGCTCCGCGCTGAAAAATTGTTACGAGAGTTTTCTTTTTTCCAAAGGCGTCAGACAAGGTAGATGCATTTGCAAATTGATGCAAAAACTCCGGTGCCATGCCCATTAAGCCAAAACTCGCTAAACTGATTCCGCTTGATTTCAAAAAGTATCTTCTATCCATTTTACTAACCTCTACAAAATTTATCTTAAGACGTTCGCAATATAAAACCTCTTAAGTTTCAGTTATTTAGACGCACCGACTCATAATTTAGTCAGTTTATTTTTCCAAATAATAATCTATTTAGGAATTTACCGTCATCAAAACGAGATGGATTTCCTTGCCGGACAATCACCAAGTTTTTTGATGGAATTATATATAACCGTTGCTTTCCTGCTCCCGCCGCCAAAAACATATCCTTTGGCAAGTTTTTACCCAAACCGTTTTTACTAATGCGCTCCGTTTCGGGAACAATGCTGAACCTTCTCATTAATCTCTCCATACGCCCGGAAGTGCTTGAGGCGATGTTGGCTTTCCTATTTGAAGATCGATTTAGCCAGAACGTGACACCATAGTTTGGGTTCGCTTTTGAGCCCTTGATAAGTTCTTTAAGGAGACTTCTGCGAACTATTTGTTTGTCGTTCCATTTGCCTTGATTTAGAAGAAGCGTCCCAAATTTTGCCCATTCTCTTGCGGTCAAAAACGCTCCGGAGGGCAGGTTTGGTTCCGCTCCCTTTTTTCTCCAATACGAAACCGTCAACCCTATAGGATCAAGAATACGCCTTTTTAGGTAGCTTGCGACATCATCATTCCTTTTTGCAAGCTTCCGCTTCATTACCTCGCCAAAGACCTGGAAAGGAACGGGACCATATTGGAATTTCTCACCCGGCTCGAATCTCGCAGAAAATTTTATCGCGTTTGAATATGTCGGTGTTCTGCCGATTCCTCCCGCATCAATTCCGCTTCTTAAAGAGAGCAATTGCCGAAGTGTAATCCTCTTCTTTCTCGAATCTGTTTTCCATTCGGTAATTGTATAGGAAACTTTTTCATCGAAGCTTTTAACCAAACCATCTTCAATTGCCGCCGCTAACATAACTCCCGAAAAAGATTTAGTCCCGCTCGCAAGCCGATGAGCTTTTTCCCGCGAATTACCGTTTTGATATTCTTCGAAAACGACTTCGCCTTTTTTTAATACTAATACAGAGAGTCCTCTATATTGTCTGGAATACTCGGCAGCTAGCTTAAAGCGTTCATGTTCATTTAGATCTTCCTTGGAGCGAACAGAAACATCCGAGACATTTATTAACAGTGCAACAAGAATTACAACTGCCGATATTAGCAAAAGACTATTTTTGGTTTGTTGAAACATAAGAAAAAAACGCTTTTCGAGAATTTTGTATCGGGGCAATATTTTATTCTTGCCCCAAAACGTTCTATTGTCGTTGGAAATCGGGTGAGCCCAAGAGCAATCCGACTACTTTGAAAATCTCAGGATTTCCACGTGGTTGTCGCAGGCGTGCTCTTCTATTTCTTCCACGACGGCGATTATTTCTCATAGAATTATCGCGCATCTCATTGCTCTCGGATGTTTCGGCTAAAGTTACCTGCGGCAATGGTTGCGCAAGTTGTTTTACAAGTGTCGATTTAGTTTGCGGATTAATTTCACCGCTTAAAATTCTATCGATAGCTTTATCTAAAACCCCTCTTTGGTCGCTCGCCTCAAAAGGTTTTAGATTTACGTTGGTCTGAGGAATTCGATTGGAAGCTAAGGCAACCGCAAAATTCATGCGTTCAAGTAACGCACCGGTATTAACCCAATCGGCTGCCGTATCAGGATAACCGGTCGGAGCTTGATAACCATAAAGCGGCTCGCCCATACGATTGAGCAACGCAATAAGTCCATTGCTCCCTTTTGTTTGCGTGTTCAAAGCCCTTAGCGAACTCACCATTAGTTCGAAAGGAGTTTTTATTTTTGCCCGATAGTTTTCTTTTGCGAAGAATTCCTTGTCGTAAAACAAAGCCCGAAGAGTTGTTTTGATATCACCATTCGACTTTTGAAAAGCTTTTGCCACGCGATTGATTAGCCCCTCGCTTGGCTTATCATTCACAAATTTTACCGCAAGTTTCTTTGCAATAAATTTCGCTGTTGAAGGATGAGAAACCAGAATGTCAATTACTTCGAGTCCATCGTTCATACCGCCGGCATTGATTTTATGACCGAGAACCGTTTTCTCTCCTTTATCATGGAGTCTATTAGCAAAAATAAATGTTCCCGACTCAGTATTTGCAGAAATCCCATATTGTCTGGCTTGGCGCATTGATTGTCGGTCTTGGCGTCCCAAAATTGTGTTTCCGGCGATTTTTCGATTGCCTCTTGGATCAAAAATTGTCCATCCCGTAAAGGCTTTCGCGACTTCTTTTATATCTTCCTGCGTGTATCCACCATCTACTCCTAAAGTGTGAAGCTCCATCAGTTCCCGAGCGTAGTTTTCGTTTATTCCCCGTTTGTTTCTTCGATTGCCGCCGCTTTTAATTTGTTTGATTCGCTCATCAATTTCCTTGTCGGTCAATCCCCTGTTTTTTAATCTTTGCCGAATCCTTGGGTTTAATCTGCCATTTTTCATCGCTCGTTGAAGGCGTTTTCGATTTCGATTATTTCCGGCGTTCGGGGAAACGCTTTGGAAATTATCCAGATAAAAAAGCATCGCGGGATGTTTTGCGGTTCCCAAAACCAAGTCTCTGAAGTTTCCAAGCGCATGTTTTCTAATTACATCGCGTTCGTAACTTGGTATATACCAACGAGTTGCTGCCTTTCTCGAATAAACATTAAAGTGATTTGACCAAAAATCGACCATTACTTCTTCAAGCTGCCTTTTGCTATAGGTGGCACGCAAAATGCGTGAGGATTGGACTTGCGTCATTATTTGGTTGGCGGGTTTTAGGTCGTATTTCTGGTATAGGTCGATGAGCTTTCGGCGTCTTTCTCTCCTTTCACTTCTCCTTTTTTCTTGGGCGTTCTCATCGTTTTTCATCGCATCATTGTTTTGGCGATTTCTTGCAGCAGCATTGCCCCTCCTGCCATTTCCCTCGAGCATTCTAATAAGAGCTCCAGGATTTGGATACTTGGCGAAAATCTCAGAGGTTTCCATATCGAGAATTTCGAAATTATTAAGTACGGAAGCAATCGCCGAATCGTCTATATAGTTCGGGTTTAATTGCGATTCAATGTATCTTTTCACGCCCATAGATCCAACCATCTCCACATCCCCGGGTTTTGCTCCGAAACCCAGACGATTCAAAACGTGCAAAACCTTTTGGTTCTCTGTTAAACCTTTGCTGACCCGTCTCATTCGCTGTGCTCTTACGTTAAGTGCGAAGACTGGACTAATTAAGGCTAAAAGCGTAAAAAACGCTGCGTATTTATAAATAATTGAAGTTTTTGATCTCATTGCTTTATCTTACCTCTAAACTGTTTTTCACCGGAAGTAATTCCGAATTAATAATTTCTTACCCGTTTAAGACGCACACGAAGGAAATATGGACGAAAAAGTTTTAGTTAATTTCACCATAATTTGTTGTATTTACCAAATTTTTCGTTGTAAAATAAATTCGAACCATGATTTGAATCAATACAACGTTGTGTTCACGGATCGGCATCGAACAAAGCGGTTATTGTTACTCGTAAATTTATATTAATAAAAAGGGACTAAGAAAATGAAACCGAATAAACTCTCCTTGTTTTTGACCATTGGTATTGTTTTATTATTGGGAATCTCTGCGTTTTCACAGAAGAAGTTTAGCAATTCGAATGTGGCATACACTTTTACCTTGCCGGAAGATGATTGGAAAATGACGGTTAAACCTTCTTCGATAAGCCCGAACGTTGAGTATGTGTATAAATACCGGAACGATGGGCATATGCAAGTGCGTAAACTAAAGGTAAAGAAAGGTGCATTATTTTCGGAAATAATTAGAGGCGAGGAGCAGCGATTACAATTTACTCCTGGTTATGTTGCCGGTAAACAGGAAAGATTTTCCGGAGCGTTAACGGGTAGGGTCTTTAATTACGAATTTGTTCGTTCCGGCAGAACTATGGCGGGAAGAAGTTATTTTCTTCGAGTAAATGACACTCTCGTTTATCTGGTGCGATTTACCGGAAGGAAGGATAAGCTTCGATTTCTTAGGAATCAGACTGATTCAATCGCAAGGACATTTAAGATAAACAAAAGTTAGGGTAGCAATTTAGATTTAACAGTCAATCTTGAATTTAGCTCCAAAGGGCAATATATATCCGCCGGAATCATCGATTTCGGCGGTAATTTTCTGTAAGTTTTCAATTTTGCGCAACCGCATTTTTGACGTAGCTTCTGACGATAAGTCAGAGATGATTTTTATATCAAACCTCTCAGATTTTTGTAGAAGCGACCAAGCGGTTTGCCCATTCACTTGATATCCTTGGGATAGACGGTCAGCCAGCTCCCGCGAATTTTTCGAGTCGAACCAATTCAGAAAATCTTTTCGTCCTAATCCATTATTACATTTCGCCAACAACACGATCAGACCGCCTTCTTTACACGCGTGGGAAGCCGCGTCGAGTGCTTTATGAGCTTGAATGATATTTAAATCGTGTGGCGAGCCGCCGCAACTAGCGATGACAATTTTTCTTTTTCGCGTAATTTTTAGGGAGTTGTTTTCGGCATAAGTTTTACACGCTTTTTCATGCGAGGATTTCCAATTTCCGCAGAATAAATCCACGATTTCTCCTCGGGCATTTACTATCGTATTTATCGCAAACGTCGGCGGTTGCTTTTCTACAATTTCTATAAATGCTTCATGCACGGCATTTCCTTTAAGCTGTCCGGCTCCAACTCCGGCGGCTCTTGCCTTTTCTTCAAAATCAAATGCCAGTTTGTGAGTCGCAGAAATAGTTCTCGCGGATGCAAGTCCCGGACACAAAAGTTTGCGACCGCCTGTAAAACCAGCGAAATAGTGAAAAGAAATGCCGCCAATGATGATTGTGTGGTCGTATTCAGTTAGTTTTCTATTAAGTTCAATAGGTGTTCCGTTCGAGGTAATGCCGAGGTTTATGAATTGCATTAAATCGCGTGCATTGTGATTAAAAGTCTTGATTCTTTGAGCGACAAAAGGTGTGAGAACTTCTTTTTTTTCATCTTCCGTTACAGGACGATGAATACCGGTTGCAAAGACGATATTGATTTCAAACGGCATCGTTCCGTTTGCGATCAAACGACGAACTAAGAGATTAACTATCTGACCGCAGCCAATATTCCTTGTCGCGTCAGGTACTACCAGAAGAACCGTCTCGTTTGGTTTGAAGATTCTGTCAAGTGGCTTAGAGTCGATCGGGTTTTCGAGTTTTTTTCCGATTTCGACATCTGACAAAGGAGTTTCCGAATGCGTTTTACCTAGAATCTGAAACTGAGCTTCGTCAAAATCAAAAGCGACCGAAGATTTTCCGTAACCGAGCTTAATTATCGACATAAGAAATTTTTGGTTGGGCGTAAACGGTAGCTTCAACTCTTTGCCCTGGATTGCCTAATCGGTTCAAAACAATTGACACCCGAGAAACAGTCGTGCGAGTCGTCTTGATTGTCCGCCGGTGTTTCAAGTTGAATGGTCAGGTGATTGATGTCGAAATCATCATGAATCTTATTCCTGACCTGTTGAAGAAGTTCGGGTTGAGTGATCGAATCTTTGTGAACGATGTGAACACTTAATGCCTCGATTCCTGATGTTATTGTCCAAACGTGTAAATCGTGGACTTCGTTAATCGAATCCATCTGAAGTATCGATTCTTCGACCGCGGTTAAATTAATGTGCGCCGGCGTTCCTTCAAGCAAGACATTGACGGATTCCCTAATTAACCGCCACGCTCCCCAAATAATAATCAAACTTATCAGTACGCTAACAACAGCATCTGCCCAAAGCCACCCAAAAGCGATGATTACAACGCCGGCTACGATTGCCGCTACAGAACCCAGCGCGTCACCCATAACATGCAGCCAAGCACCGCGCATATTAAGGTCGTCTTTGTGGTTACCGTGCAGAAGCCAGGCGGCGATCAAATTAATTACGAGTCCGCCAAAGGCAACTATTGTTAAGCCGAGCCCCAAAATTTCAGGTGATTCCTGCCAGCGTTCGTAGGCTTCATAGATTACCCATAAGGAAAGCAAAACCAAAGCGATGCCGTTAACGAATGCTGCGAGAATTTCTAACCGATAGTAGCCAAATGTTTTATTCGGTGTTGCGGGTCGCGATGCGAACCAAATTGCCATTAAAGTTAAAACCAAAGCTGCCACGTCAGTGAGCATGTGTCCCGCATCAGCGAGCAACGCCAAGGAATTTGTCAACCAACCGCCAATCGCTTCAGCCAGCATATAGGTGGAAGTCAGCGCCAGAGCAATCTTTAGGCTACGCAAACTTTTGGGGTCGCGCCTCTGTCTGTGATCATGAGTATGTTCGTGTCTTGCGCTAATGGTTTTTCTCCTAAAAACCATTTTATAAGGAAAAAGCGGACATTGAAAATCTCAATATCCGCTTTTTCCCAAGGGTCGCTTATTAAGCAACTCATTTGCCCTACCAGCTTTTCGCTGGGGTTATATTTTTCGACTTCTACTTAAGTAACCGAATCGAAGTCTTTCTGTCGGCTGCACGCTCTTTGTCAGATGCAGTTTCTGCAACTTTGGCGTATTCTTCACCGTAGCCTTCAGCTTCCGGAACTTGAGCTCCAACACCCGCTTTTTTAAGCGCGGCTTGAACTGCTTTGGCTCTTTTGTCAGAGAGTGTCTTATTCGCAGCATCAGCACCTTTTTTGTCGGTATATCCGCCGATCTTTATCTTAACATCGGGGTGCGCTTTCAAAATTGCAACAATATTATCCAACTGACGTTTCGATTCCGGCGCGAGTTTGGTCGTTCCAAATTCGAAATTCAGGTCGTCAAAATCAAACCATTTATCCTTCAGCTGCTCGTCGGTCGCATTCTTGAAATCATCAGATTGAATAAATTTGATTAATTGATCCTCGATACCGCCAGGATAAGCTTGAAGCTTCGTGTCACCGGAAAGGGTAATTCCCGTCAATTTCCTAGCCGCATCTTTTACGGCGTCGGTAGCCCCGGCAATTGACCAGCCGCCAAACAGAGATTTAAGCTTGTCTCCAATTGCTCCCGGAATTTCGCCTGCGGTTTTGATCGCGTCGCCAGCCCAACCGATTGTGCCGTCTTTCCAACCTTTTAGATCGGGAAGGAGTTTCGCAAAACTATCCCACCATCCTTCCTTAAACGGTTTCGCTTTTGCGTCAATTTTTAAGCCTGCAGCATCTACGTTACCTTTGCCCCAAGTTTTTTCGGCTTCAGCCAAAATCTTATCCTTTGTGGCTTGGTCAGTTACAATACCGCTTATTGCATATTTTCCGTCTTTGGCAACAATATTAACCGATGAATCAGTGGTTTTTTCGGTTGTTGTTGTCGTTGTTCCCGTTGTTGTCGGCTGATTATTTTTTCCACAGAACATAAAGCCCAGAACGACTAGTAAACCTACTAATAATAATGGAATGATCCATTTAAGTGCTGAGCCGTCATCTCCATCACCATCAAACGCGTCTCCAACAGAATGAAAAGCGTCTCCAACTTTATCTGCCGCTGCCCCGGCAACATCTCCTACGGCTCCAGCCGCATCACCGACAACTTCAGCACCTTTTCCAACAACCGCTTTTCCGGCATCAACAGTCGCGCCCGCGGCATCACCAACCTTGTCAGCTGCCGCACCTGCTATATCACCAACTGCTTCAGCGGCATCTCCAACCACCTCTTTACCTTTTCCGGCAATGTCTTTTCCGGCACTCAAAGTAGCACCAGCGGCATCGCTAACCTTGTCCGCGGCTGCACCTGCGACATCACTAACTGCCTCAGCCGCATCCCCAATGACTTCTTTGCCTTTATCAGCTACTGCCTTTCCTGCATCGAGAGTGGCACCAGCAGCATCGCCAACCTTATCAGCCGCTCCTTCTGCCAAATCGCCAGCCTTATCGGCGGCACCGCTTGCGACTGCACCCGTAACACCCGCTGCGCCTGCAACGGCACCAGCGGCTGTTCCGCCAATTCCGGTTAGGAATCCCCCAACTTTCGACAAAAGTCCTTCATGATCAGGGATTTCGCCATTAGGTGTTAAACTATCCACAACCTGAGGAAGCATAAAGCCAAGAGCCGAAGTTGCTTTTTCCTTGTCGATACCAGCCTGCTCAGCAATGTTACCGATTGCATCACTACCTAATGCCGATTCGATTTGTTCATTGGAAAACTCGGTATTATCTCCGCCTCCAATCCAAGACGTCGCTACATCTCCCAATCCCGCGTCCTTAAAGCGATTAATAAATCCGCCAAAACCGCCTGTTTCTTGGTTCGTGATCAAAGACAATAGCCCCGAAAGCAATGTCCCCGCCTTGTCACCTAAGCCAAATTTCTCAGCCGCTCCGCTAATAATTGAATCAAATAGAGCCATTTTTTGTAATCTCCTTTTCTGAATTCCCCTAACCCTATTTAGGGCTCAGAAAATTCACTAGATATTTTAGATAATTTGTACTTATACTATTCAATAATTGTATTTACAATCGTCAAATAGATATTTTCGAAGGGGGATAACGCAAAATTTTATTGTTTGCTATTCCGCCATTGTTTCCCAAGAGCCACTAGTTCGTCAAGCTTTCGTTGGACTTCGTCGCGTTTTTGTCTCAACTCATTCTTGTCAGCGTCTTGAGAAACGAAAACGGGTTCCGCAATAAAAACTTTCGCCTCTGTGAATGGTTTGGGGATTTGAAGCTTATCCCAGCTATTGATTGTCCAGTGTTTTTTTGCTTCGACTAACATTGGACCAATCGGGATTCCGGATTCTTTTGCAAGTAAAATCGCTCCGGTTTTTACTTGATATAGAGGACCCTTTGGACCATCGATTGTAAATGACATTCTAATTCCTTTTGTTGCCAAATATATCATTTGTTTCAGAGCTTTTGAGCCGCCGCGAGTCGACGAGCCTCGGATAACTCCGTAACCAAACCTCTGAGCTGTTCGGGAAATATACTCACCGTCAAAACTTTGCGAAACCATGACGGCAGCGTCGAACTTTCGCCAAAAATAGGTCATTAAAAAGATTCGATTATGCCAAAACGCGTTAATTCCAGGAGACATATTTTCAAAGGCTTTTTCATAACTTTCATATCCTTCTATTTCTGAACCTTTCCAACCTTCAATATCCCCAAAACGAATTGTTTTTCCTACCAGCAAGATCGTAAAGTAAAGAATATAATCTACGAGATAAATAGCGATTCGCTGTCGCCAAGAATATTTTTTCAAAGGCGCAAATTCGAAGATTTCTGGATATTTTTTTGCTATTTGATCCTGCATCGATAGAAAAACTAACTGAATTTAGGTTATTATGTGCAACAAAAGACTTTATTTTATCGTAGGGGTTTTTGCAAAAGACTTTTTCGTGCCCCTCGAGTTTGAACTAGGAAAACAAACTAATAATGCCAAAGAAGATTTTAATTGTAGATGACTACGACGATTTGCGTACTGTTCTGGAGGCGGAATTTACAAAACAACAATACGCAGTTCGAACCGCCTTAAGTCGTAAAGAGGGACTTCAATTAATGATGAGCGAGGATTTTGACGTCGTTGTAACGGATTTGGACGGCGAACCTCTAGCTCTTGACTCTCAGAATAATGGTAGCTCCTCAACATCCCGCAGCAACGTAAAAGCATTTAAAATATCCTTTGAAAAATATCGAGCGAACGAATTTAGCGAGGAAGATTTAGGCGATTGTATAAAAACAATCCTCAATAATAAATCTCAATATGTTGATCGAAGCAACAATATAAAAAAACGGCACGAGAAAATTGAATTCGAAGTTCCTAGCACGATTTCTGTGATGCACAGCATATTGGAATATCTGATGAACCGCGTGGACAAGCTGGGAGTCGTAAGTCCCGAAAAATCAAACCTATTTATCGCCCTTGACGAAGCTTTTGTTAATGCGGTTAAACATGGAAATAAATTCAGCACGGAAAAAAATGTGCGAATTAATGCGGACATTACTCCAAAAGAAGCTCGTTTTACTGTCGAAGACGAAGGGGAAGGATTTGACGTTGCGGCGATTCCCGATCCCACTGATGTGGAGAATTTATTCAAAACCTCTGGCAGAGGAGTGATGTTTATGTACAACATTATGGATGAGGTAATCTATAACGATCGTGGAAATCGAATAACCATGGTAAAAAAACGCGACAACCAATCGAGCGATGACGATTGATTGCCGTTTTAGATAAAAAGATTTATTTTCTTACTTGGTTGCTTTTGTCCCGGATTCACCCTCAATCTTTTCCAGCTGAGTTCTTATTTGTGCATTTGTCGGTCGATACCGATAATCATTTTCAACCTTTGCCCAAAGGATATTCCGATTTTTGTCCAAAATATATATCGCAGGTTTGGGAATTCCTTTGTCACCGTACATAGGCTCAATAAGCCCATATGAATCAATCGTCTTGTGACCGGGATCAGATAGGATTGAGAATGGCAATTCGCCTTTTCCATCACTGGCAATTCTTTTCTTTGTGCCGGCATTTTTTTCTACGCTATCAATACTGATCGCATAAATCGTGATGTTTTCATCTTTTTTTAGTAAGCTGCGAAGGTCGGCTAACTGCCGAAGACAGTATGGTCACCAATACCCCCGAAAAAAAACCAACATCGTAAGCTTTCTCGTGTTCGAAAGCGTGGTTTCTACATGTTTATCGTTTTGCAACTTAAAATTGGGCGCAATATCGCCTATTTTTAAAGGCGTGGTAGAATCTTTCGCCTTTTGCGCGAGAGCACAAGTGCTAACCGCAAAAAGTACGGAAATTAACAGGACAATTCTTTTTGTCATAATTTATTCTCCAAATTATTTTCAGTTTCGTGACTATAATAAAAATACCTTTCCGAGGAATTTTATTCCACCCTCAGATTCAAAGACAAATTTTTGCTATACTTCTTTCATAAATAATCGCGAAAATGAAAGTGACAATTGGACAAATAAATACGATTAATGGCGACCTTAAGGGCAACGTTGCGAAGATTTTACTTGCAATTGAAAAGGCAAAGAAAGATGGTTCGGATTTGATCGTACTCCCGGAATTATCAACTCATGGATATACCTCGCAGGACTGGTTTCAGGATCACGATATAATTCGTGATTGTCATAAACCGCTCGAAGAAATTATCTCTGCCACAAAGGGAATAACCGCTATTGTTGGAACTATTCGCAGGAATGATGAAAATGACGGGCAGAGACTTTTTAATTCTGCAGCGGTTATTAATGATGGGGAGCTTTTAGGATTTGCCGATAAAACTCTTCTTCCGGAATATGATGTTTTTGACGATCCGCGCTATTTTGAGCCCTCTGAACACAGAAATCTATTTGAGATCAATGGGGTTAGAATTGGAATCGCAGTTTGTGAGGATTTTTGGAACGATAAAACCTTTTGGGAAGAAAGGCTCTATGATGAAGACCCGACGGACGAACTCATAAAACTCGGTGCTGATTTAATCGTTTCAGTAAATGCATCCCCTTTCAACAAGGGCAAAATTAAACTTCGTTGCGATATGGTTGCGCATAGGGCAAAAGATCAGAAAATCCCAATCGTTTTTGTAAATCTTGTTGGCGGCAACGATGGAATTATTTTTGACGGCGCGAGTCTTATTGCCGATGAGGAAGGCGATATAATTTTGCAAGCCACTGCTTTTGAAGAGTTTATCGAAACGGTGGAGTTGGATGTTAGAAAGCCGGATGCTAGAGGCATCACCGGCAATGAGATTGAAGCGATTCGTCGGGCATTGGTTTTAGGGATTCGTGATTATGCTAAAAAAAATGGATTTAACAAAGCGGTTCTGGGCTTAAGCGGCGGGATTGATTCTACCTTAGTTGCCGCATTAGCTTGTGAGGCAATCGGTGCAGAAAATGTCCTTTGCGTGATGATGCCATCGCCATTTTCTTCGGAGGGAAGTATTACTCATTCGGAAAAATTGGTTGCAAACTTGGGTTGTGAATCGCGAATTGAACCGATTTCGGAAGGGTTTGAAATTCTTTTAAAACAACTCGAATTTCAAAACCCCAAAAAAGGCGGTGAAAATCTTGCCGCAGAAAATATGCAGTCGCGTCTTCGGGGATTAATTTTGATGGCGATTTCCAACGCCGAAGGTCGCCTCGTTTTAGCAACGGGGAATAAATCTGAACTTGCCGTCGGTTACTGTACACTCTACGGAGATACAAATGGCGGCTTGGCGGTGATCGGTGATGTCCTAAAGACGGAAGCATATGCAATTTCTCGCCGCATAAATGAATCGGCAGGTAAAGAGATTATCCCGATTGAAATAATCGAAAAAGCACCCTCTGCCGAATTAGCTCCTGATCAGTTTGACTCCGACTCGCTTCCGCCATATGAAATTATGGACCCTGTTTTGCAAATGTATTTTGAAACAAAACTCTCGCCAAAGGAAATGATTGAAACGGGGCTGGAGCCTGACCTCGTTTTTAGTCTTCTAAATAAGGTTGAATCTCCTGCCAACGAGTTTAAGCGTCGTCAATTGCCCCCAACCTTGATTATCTCCAAAAATGCTATTGGTATCGGAAGACGCAGACCGATCACGCATAAATACAAGCGAATGCCAAAACAATAAATATTTTGCAAGAAAGAATTTCCGCTTCGTTCAGATAGGAACAAAGAGCGCGATTTACGTGTCCAAAGTAAACGGAGGAAATTCTGATGACGAGATTTACAAACCCGCTAAATAAAATAAAAGTTGCAAGCCCTTGTTCGGCAAATTGGGATGAGATGATTGGAAATGATCGGCAAAGATTCTGCGGCGAGTGTGAAAAGAATGTTTTTAATCTTTCGGCGATGACTAAGATTGAAGCCGAGAGTTTGATCATGAATACTGAGGGACGTTTATGTGCTAGGTTCTATCGCCGCTCTGATGGCACGGTTTTGACGCAGGATTGTCCGGTTGGATGGAAGGCGGTTAAAAGACGTATGTCGAAGGTTTGGACGGCGGCTGCTTCGTTGGTTATTACCGCTCTAAGCGGAATCGGAGTAACTGCTTATTTGAATGGGAAAGATTCTGAACCGGATATATTGGGAGCTATTGCGGTGGAAAATCCAAATCCGATACACCACAATCCAAGAGCTACTATGGGGAAAATGAAAATCACTACTCCTTTAGAACAACCCGAAGCGATTATGGGAGCTATTGCTTATACTGAAATGCAGGAAACGGAAACAAACGCACCATCAAAATTTGAAAAAGTAAGGCAAAGAGTCTTGAATCAATAGTCTCCCCTTTGAGAAAGCAACACTCAACGAACCCATCTCTCGCCAATTATTTTTGTTCGTTCGATTGTTGCTTTTTCACAAAATAGCCCTGTCTTGATCTTATCCTGACACCTTGAGGAAGATTCAAAGTAGTTTTTACGCCAACCTTTATAAACTTACCTATCGGATATTCGCCGTCCGAATAATACTGAACAAGATATTGTGCTTGAAGTTCGTTTGTAAGCTGTTTGAAAATCCTCTCAAGAGTTTGGGTATTTTTCTTAAGATTTGCCGAATTATTATAGTTGCTTTTAAGGTCAATCGGTAGAAACTTTGGTAAAAAAGCAGTACCGCCCGTTTCATCAGCAAACCTTTGCATATTGTCTTGCCCGAATTTACTAATCTTATTTAATTTATAAGAGCTTCCGGCTGGATTTACGGAATAAAATACTGCGTCCGCATCCTGGAGTCTTTTTAGAGTTATACTTTGTTCGCGAGTCCGAATGGCATTTCGATTTCTTAGCCTAGCTTGGCGAAGCTTTTTGACGCCGAGTTTCTTTTTTCGGCGGTTCAACGACATATCGAACTTAAACATACCTGTTTTTACGCCCTGACTATTTGAGTCTTCTCCATCTGTAATAGCGATTATGACTTTGCGGGTTTTCGGAGGTGCGTTCTTATCCAAATAGTTTGCAGCCTCCATTACTGTATCGTAAAAAGCCGTGCGTTGTTTGGTGGGCTTGATTCCTCTAATTGTTTTAATTGACCGATAGGCAATATTTCGATGTTGAACTAGGAGCGGGAACTCACCAATTGTAAAAATTGTTGCCCGATCTTCTGGTCGCATTACATCAGCAAGAAATTTCGCTGCAGTTTCTTGCTCGAATTTGAACATTGTATCGGTGCTTGCCGACACATCAAATAGCAATGCAATTTCTAAGGGTGCTTTTTCAGCGTCTGAAACTTCCGCTATTTCTTGATTGCGGGAATTTTCTCTTATACGAAAGTTTTCCTTTTCCAATCCTTTTACTGGATTTCCATTTCCATCAGTAACAGAAACGGGTACGATTACCAGACGGGATTCGACTTTTATGATTCCTTCATCTTCTTCGATTATCGGGGGGGGTGGCGGAAGCGTCTGAGCTATCGCGGATATTGCGAAATACAATACCAACGTAAAAATTACCGATGCGTAACATGCCGATACTTTTT
>Ga0114931_10001732_pt1 | contig 27703 bp, 20 predicted proteins | sample 2SBtaG_FD_89579 | JGI IMG/M metagenome (GOLD analysis project Ga0114931, IMG submission 89579) | Deep subsurface microbial communities from Kolumbo volcano to uncover new lineages of life (NeLLi) - 2SBTROV14_V59a metaG | ecosystem: Environmental > Aquatic > Marine > Volcanic | place: Kolumbo... | reverse complement strand
CCGAATTTCCCACCCTCAATATCCAGGCCGACAACGGCGGCTCCGTGGCGATGAGATCCACCATTTCGCGCAAGGTGCCTTTGGGATTCCCGGCGAGCTTGCAAACATCCTCCACAACCTCCGCCCGGACGGGCAGCATCTCCACCTTCTCGAGCAAAGGCTGAAGATCGCTTTTCTTCGCCGACGTAGCGGTCTTCGGCATAAAACTGAAGTCTGCCGCCAGCCCTGACCCGCTGGACGTATAATACCGATCCACCGCCGCATGGATGTCGTCGCAGCGGGTGATTACTCCGGCGTCGGCTGATTCGTCCCGCGATAATTGAGACATGGTCAATATTTCCTGGTTAGACGACCGCTGGGTTTGATTGTCGTTGCAGAAACCGACACGCTCCGCATTCAGGGCTACAGACAGGCACGCAAGGCCGCTTCGACCTCATTGCACTGTTGTTGGAAATCGGTCCCATCCAGCACAAGCAGCGGCCCTTGCCCATGGGCTTGCTTGGTCAGCGCGGTATCGAGAGCATCGGAGGGGGCACTACTAATCATTACGACCAATCGCGGCGTGACAACCTGTCGTCGGCCTTCAGACCACAAAATTTCATACTCCGTAAGCTGCGATGAATCGAGCGTGCGTTGTGCGTTGACTAGTAGGGTGTCGAACCAGAAATCGCTGATCACGGGGGCGTTCGGTAGTTGCTCCGGACACAAGACAGCCGTGCAGCTCTCGAGCAAGGACACTTGTTGTTCAGAGCGATGTTTGCTGTCGTGTCGTCCAATCCTCTGACGGGACGTCTGCCGGATTTTTTTCTGCATGGTGATAAGATGACAGCCCGTGCGACGTGAAACCTCACCAGCGAGGGGAGTATAGCCAACACTCAGGGGGACAGCCATCGCGACATAGGGTAGCGTTCGATTCAAATGTTCGAGCAATTCTCCGACCGTCAGCCCGATGGTCGGATGGCACATCCCGGGGGCAACCTCCGCGGCGGGTTCCAGCACGAAACGTCGAAACGACATCCGCCGATGTGGCACGATGAGCCGTGTTGAATCAAGTATGTCGGTGCCGCCACCTTCGACAACCACCTGCTCGTCGTACAACAGAAGGTCGAGATCCAGTGAGCGCGGCCCCCAGCGAACGGTTTTTCGTTGCCCAATGTTCCGTTCGATCGCCTGTAAGACTTCAAACAGAGCAAGCGGCGACAACACGGTCGTTAGGCGTATACAAGCGTTCAGAAAGCCGGGCTGATCGGGGGGACCGCCGATCGAATCTGTCTCAAAATACCGGCTTTGACGAGCAACGGTAATCTGCCTCTCGACATCAAGTGCAGCGATGGCAGCTCTGATGTTTTCAGGGCGATTACCGACGTTTGAACCTAAGCCGATCAAGCAATCGGGCATATATCGTTGTCCGAAGTGCCCCCGAAAAAGGACTCCCAGCGAGCGATTCTGACAGAGGGGGTACAAAAAACCCCGCACGCACCCACCATGGTAGATGCGTGCGGAATTAAAATGAAAAGCGGGGCTGCCATGCCGCGATAGGGTCATCGCCGACTATCGGATCCCTCGGTCGTCGCCACGAATAACTTAGCGGGTCCAAATTAGGCCAGCAACCAAGCTAGATCGCGAACGCACTAGAGGAGCCATCGACGAATTGCAAAACCTCGTCACCTTACAAGGCGCACACCCCAAGCGCAAACTAAGCACCTAGAAAGCCGATGCATTGGCTTGAACAAAAAGCTGCCCCGTGCCGTAAGGTTAAAAACCCAATAGGGTTGAAGTCGCAACGTCGAAAAGCCTCTCATCAATGCCCCCATTCTCTAAACACACAGCCTCTTGTCAAGAATGAACTTCCAGAGAATTTTGATCGCGTAAAAATCGGCGAAAGTGCCCTTGCAATTTGCAATTCAGTTCCTCGCCGCTCACACAGAGAAATCGCTCGCCATCATCATCGCGCACACCCACGATAGACAATACGAACCGCGGGACTCGTGTGGAGACGGTCGCTTCGCGTGGCGTTCCTCAAGGTCAATTCCATACCGGCCCCGTAGTGGATAGGGCTTGCTTGGTCGACATGGCGAATAGCCTCGCCCACGACCCGTAAGGACTGGCTTTACCCGTGCCAGGGACCACGCTCCTCGCTTACCACGAATCACCCCATTGCTCAAGCCTCCGTCGATGGGCCAGTGCCGGGAGCCGCTTCCGGATTGCCTGAGTTCGAGATCGGTCGATGGAAGCGATCGCTATTCCTTGGCCGTCGGCCGCCGTCGACAGTGGTATACCCCAGGGATCGATAATCATGGAACGACCATACGTTACGATTTCATCGGAGTGCTTTCCGTGTTGATCGGCGGCGATGACGAACGCTTGGTTTTCGATCGCCCGTGCCCGCAACAGAACATTCCAGTGATCGCGACCGGTGGCCAACGCGAACGCCGAAGGTACCGTGAGAATGTCCGCTCCCTTGTCCACCAGACGGCGATATAGCTCGGGAAACCGCAGGTCGTAGCAGATCGAAAGCCCTAACTGTCCACAGGGTGTATCGACAACCTCAACGCGATCGCCGGCGGTGACGAAACTCGATTCCTGAAAGGTCACCTCATCCGGTAGATCGACATCGAACAGATGAATCTTGCGATAGACGCTCGACTGTTCGCCGGAAGGAGTAAAGACCAAGCTTGTATTAAAAGCTTTTCCCTCACCGGCCCTTTCGAGCATGCTCCCGGCAACCAGGGTAATACGCCATTGCTTGGCCCAAGAACTTGCCGCCTTGCTGGTTGTTCCCGGGATCGATTCCGCCTGGGTAATCATCTCCTCTCGGGATGCCAGACAGTTGAACAGTTCGGGAAGGACGATCAGTCGGGCGCCCTGTTTCGCGGCCTCACGAATCCAGTGTGCCGCTTGATCGAGATTCGACTTCTTATCAGCCGTCGACGACATCTGAATAGCCGCCGCTAGAAACGTGGTGTTCATGGTCCGGTTCCGTGGTGAGTCAAGCGGCAGAAAGGTTTGCCTCGTCGCAGGGGGACCATGTTCCGTGTAGAGCCCGAAAAGTACGTGGAACACGCTCCCCTGCCGCGGTAAATCGCTTATGCGATCATCCTGGCTAGGTGGAATTCTTCAAGGGAAAACGGCGGCCAAGAGAAACGACGAAATCGTTACCCTTGGGAGCACTATCGCGCGCCACGACCAAGGAGGCAAGCACGACCAAGGAGGCAAGAAATCCGAGCGAATCGAATGAGTTGGACGAGATCGGACTACCGTTGCTAATCGCGCTGCATGGTGGATTCTGGTCTTTGGAACGCAACCATGCGGCGACGCCCGTGCCACGCCAGAAAGGTAGTTCGCCCCATTCGGTCGGAACGATGCAACAGTGGCGAGACGGAAACCTCGTCGCAGTGCATGGCAAGCCACTGGCAAACCTCCGCCGCCTGAAACCAACGTTCCCAGGGAGCGTGGCGGGAAAGAGGCTGTAAACTTGCGTGTTTGTCGATGACAAGGACTCTTCCGCCGGGACGGACGACGCGGCAGAGTTCATCAATCGCCATTCGTGGGATCAGCGCGTGTTCGAGAGACTCGACTGCAAAGGCACCGTCGAACTCGCCATCGGCGGCGGGAATGCTTAGAAAATCGCCTTGGCGTGCGTGGACGTACTCAGGCAGTTTCGCAAGCGACTCCGCCGACGGATCAACGCCCGTCAGCCTGCATGGTTCGCCACAACGTGCCAGCATCCGCGGAAATCGCCCGCTGCCACATCCGACGTCGACAATATTTCGATCAGCTCCCAGAGCCACGAACCAAGCGGACACTGCCTTCGCTCGGGGGTCACTTGGGGCAATCTCCTGATAGACGGGATCGGCGCCGCCGGCGAACGTGGCGAAAACTTGGAGTTGAGCCGCTTCGAGAAAATATAACACCGCCGACAGCGTCGCTTCGCGCGCGGAAGGTTCATCGCTGGATCGGGCAACGCCAAAACTACCATCTTCACGTTGCCGTCGTCGAAGTTGACGCATTACCGCATCAGCAGTGGCGCGATCACCTTGCCGATATATTCGGACCGCGCTTCGCGCAAGCTGGAAGGAATCGTTTCTGCTCCACTTGCTCTTGGGCAGGGGCGTCCGGGACGGGGTGGTCTTTGCCGAAGAGGCAAGAGAATCGCTTTCGCGTGACAAACCATGAAGTCGCCTCGACCACTCTTGGACAGCCGTTTGTTGACCATAACGCTCAAGCACTCCGACCATGTGGTGGATCAGACTTGATGCCGCGATTGCCTTGGAGGAAGTGGACCGTTCGTCAAGGATTTGCTCGGCGTTGTCTAGCAGCCATCGCAGCGCGCGCTCGGCATGATCGTATCGTGAGCGGCCGCGCAGGCGTTGGGTCCAGTATCGCGCTCGACGACTGATCCCACTCGCCAAGCGACGGGCAAGCGGGCGATCTTGAAATTCCCATGCCTGTTTCGCGACGGGTGAATCTAGTCCCACCGTCTCCGACGAGCGTTGAATTACGCGATATGGGTGCGTTACGATTGCCATGCCGTCCACCGGATAAATTATTTTCGACTGCAACGCGGCAAGGCATTATCGCCAGACGCCCGACCGCGACCAATGGCAATTCGCTCACGGGACGATACATTGCACGTTACGTCAGTTACCTCCAAGCGTTGCCCATGGGAAGTTGTTTCCGGCACGATGAGCGAACACATTCAAGTTGCCACGACCACCGAAAACAAGGGGGACGCACAGCGCATCGCCGCCGCGTTGGTCAACCGCCGGTTGGCTGCGTGTGTTCAAGTTCACGGACCAATTGACAGCACATACCGCTGGCAAGGTCGGGTCGAAACGGCGGAGGAGTGGGGCGTGGTCGCCAAGAGCCGTGGAGACCTTTTTGAGAAGCTGCAACAGGCGATTCGAGAGCTGCACGCCTACGATGAACCAGAAATCGTGGCGACCGCGATCATCGCCGGAAGCCCCGGCTACCTTCAGTGGATCGACGATCAACTTGCCGATGTGGACGATGACGCTTGAGAATCATTTTTCTTCGCGCACGGCTTCGGTAACCAAACCCAATTTCACGCCCAGTGCCTTGGCAATCAACGTGTGTCCCGCGGGTGTCGGGTGACAGTCGTCGTGGATGAGATCGACGTTGAAATAATGTTTTGTCTTGTGATTGTGTTCGTCGAATAATCGACGAACATCAAGGAGCGTCGCGCCGGTCGCCCGCGCGACGCGATGAATCCGGCGGTTGATGCTGAGCCGTGAGCCCAAGTTACCGATCATCCGCTCTCGACATTCGGCGTAAGCAGTTTCGGCTTCGAGTGGTTGGGCAAGCCGTTCAAGACAATATCCCTTGAGATAGTGGGCAATCGGTGGATACGGATCGAGCGCAAGTGCAGCATCGATTGTGCGTAACCCCTGTTCATACTTCTTCGCATCACACAGTCCGGCGGTCGTGTGAATGGCCTCGCGGACCTGCTTGCATGAAACGGGATCGAACGACTCGGGCTGTGGGTGTTTCCAGGCGGGCGAGAGCTTGTAGTTGAATGGCAACGTCAGCAGGTAGACGCGCACGTCGCGCTTCTGGGCTGTCTCGACTATGTGCGTCAAATTGTTCTGGAAGACATCCAGGAAACGTTTCTTCGTTTCCTCCCAACCGCGGGCGTCGAACTTGGCGATGTCTTCCAGCGGATAGCGAAGCGCGTAGTGGTAGCCGATAAGTTGGTGGTCTGTTTGGTACTGGTTATCCTCGGATACTCCAACGCGCCGTTGATCGATGGCGCGTCGCAGCGCGATGTACTGCGCGAGGGCCAGCACGCGACTGCTGGCCAAAACGCGACGCAAATTCATGCCACGCATCGTCCGTTGCAATTCCGGATGGTTGACCTTCCAGTGCAGCCATTCGTTGTTGCCCGCCATTACAATCAAGTCGTCTGGCGAAAAGAAACGCATCGCCCGATCGGCTACCGCCGCCACTTCGCCCGACAACCACGCACGCTGCGCACAGTTGATAACGACGCAATCATCGCGACCTGCGAGTTGTTGTAACTTCCCCGCAAAAGAATCACCGTAGGCATAGGGAAACCCCAACGCCGCGGAGCCACCCACCACGACGATTTGCCTCCGTGTTGCCGGGCCGATCTCCTGCTGTCGCGGGTACATAACCGTCTGACGCGCATGGGCGTTGGAAATGGCCCGCCCGCCGACAATATATTTTTTGCCACCGTTTTCGGGATCTCGCTCGGAACGAATCGCGATCGTATCGGCAGGCCACGGTAAGCGATCTTGGCTCAGCACTGGGACAGGCTCACTCGATATTTCGACCTGCGAAAAGGCCGCAAGCAGTTCATTGTGAAAATGCCACCGACTGTCCAAATACCACGCAGCGGCTTCGGCGATCGCCAACAACACCAGCAGCGGTATGAGACCCATCCACAACTTGCGATGCCATGGGAGACGATCGTTGGATGAACGTGCTGGTTCGGATGGGTTGGTCAACGACATCGGCAACTGTTCGTCGGAGTGGAAAATTCATGAAGACGACAAATGCCCTCGCATGGTTCCATGATATCGACGAAACAACTCTCCCGCATAGCCGCGAGACAAACACCAAGCGCGAAACGGCCACGCCGGCGAGTCGGTTTACAACTGCCCGTCACCAAGCCGTGAACTTCGTATCCTGAATAGGTGAAGGAAACCCTACACCACCTAGAAACAGCTAAACGGGGCGAGTTTCGGAAGGAATTGGCCCGGCGAGGACTCTTGGAACGCCGATCTCTTCCGCAATCCGTTTTGCCTGTTCCAGGAGGATTTTGCAACCACCATGGCAGAGAAGGTTGATTCGTTGCGTTACCTCCCCTTGCTTGTATACCACATTGAGTTCATAGACCGGAATCTTGTAGCCCGTGTTGTTGTCACCCTTGAAAACCTGTTCCCCTCCATAGCACACTTGGATAGCGACGATGTGGTCGAAAGGGATCGGCGCGGCCCCATGAAAGCGAATCCCCGAGAATTGCAGTCGTCGATTCTGCCGATCGAATCTTAGTGTTGTGGCAATCACGCGCATCAACCCCCAACCTACAAATGAAGCGCACGCGGCAAACGCCGGGAACAACCAAGCCGCGAGCTTTAGACCCGGATCAACCCCGGCGTCCTTCGTCATGTACCACAGTGTGGGGATGAAGGGCAGAAAGAACAATCCCAGGTACAGAGGAAAATTCGAAGGGCCCAGCAACAGCCCCCGGGAAGTTTCACGCAAGGCGTGCATAGGGCCTTCACTGCAAATATCGGGCTTCAGCGGTTGCTCCGAAATATCTTCAAATTCGATCACCACTTTCTTTCCTTCCTCTCACACTCCCAAGACTTCGGGTGTCCGATCGATCCTGGTTCGATTCTCCCATGCCATCTTGCATCGGTAACAGAAGCCATTGCAGTGGTTGGCTCTCCTAGCGAACAAGCTTTTCCGGACACCCAGCATGCACGATGTGTTTGGACAAGTTCCGCGAACTTTAATCCGTTCCGACGAAGATGAAACTAGCCCAGAAAAAAGGATGGGCCACGCCTTGGGCTTCTCTTCGATCGATCATGTACGACTTCACCGCGTCGTGCAGTGCCTCTCGCGGGGACTGCTCTCGGAGATTCGTGTAGAACAGGGTCATCAACTCTTGGGTCGACGCATCGGGCACCTGATAGAGGCTCGTCACCAAGCTCTCCGCGCCTGCGTGCATGAAGGCACGCCTTAGTCCCGAGACGTTTTCGCCGTTGCGAATATCGGCCAATCCAGTTTCACAGGCGCTCAACACAACAAGCTTTGTACCACGCAGGTCGAGCATGGCCACTTCTTCGGCGGTGACCCAACCGTCATCGGGATCTCCATAGTAAGTCGAACCGTCGTTCTGGCGTTTCACCACGGCATTCGCTCCGGCGAGCACGATTCCAGAGCGGAATAGAGGGTTCCTTTGACGGCTCAATCGCCCCTTCAATTGAGAAGCCATCACATGGCCATCACTGGGAAACAGCGCAACTTCATCCATGGTATCGACATCGGAGGAGGGTTCCGGCAAATAGAATCCATGCGTCGCTAAATGTAGGAGTCGCGGTCGCTTGATTCGCTTGAGATAATCCTCCAACGCCTGGGAACCGGTGAACGTGGTGGGAACTCCGAAATCTGAATCCGCGAGAAGCTTCTCTAAAAGTTCGGCCTCTTTCGCGCTTGCCCGAAGCGGCGCCCAACTCAATCCGCGAGTCACATCCTCTGGCAACGACCGCACTGCCAAATCCGTTGCTTCGAGTTCCGACTCATCCTTCAACATTTCAGCCAATTGTTGTTTCCGCTCCACCAAGCCAAGGTTGTAGTCGGGGTTGGCAAAGATCACCGCTCCTTCACCCGGTTCGCTTGGTTGGCGAAGCAAATCGCTACCCGACGAAAGATAGGCGAATGTGTGGTTCTCGATCAGATACTTCCCCTGTTTATCGACCAAGGCCTCGAATGCAATTCGATTCAGCTCCCCGTCGGGCGCGATGAAGATTGTCTCGACCCCATCAAGTTCTTCATTCAGCGGCGCCATAATCCTCTGATAAAGCTCGTAGGCCTTTTCGCGATATTGTTCGACCAGTTGCTCCTCCGACGCGAACCGAAGCGACTTCGGAGCGTCGCGAATCTCCGTTCGGAGTTCCTCAATCAGACGATCGATGTCCACCGCTCGCCCAAGATCGACTATCCGAGGAGGCGTATCCGCAATCGGACTTACGACGAACGCCATATAATGTGTCGGTATTCTGCGGATTGATCCGACTTCCTTGGCGTTCAAGTCGAGCGGATTCATGCGTATGACATCGATCAAAACGGCGCCGTTTCGCCGCGCAAGCTCCTTCCGGATGCGATTGAGAGAAACCTGTCCCGACGGAATATTTCCGCCCCGTTTCGCAATCGTGAGCATTAGAGCGGTCTCACCATATTTCAGACGAGCCTCCCTCTCCCTTCTTGCATCAGCGATTTGTTCCGCCGTCCAGTCGCTAGGCGGGTTGAGCGCGAACTCCTGCATCGAACGGCGGATTCTTTCGAGATTGCTGATGAGGCCGGCCAATTCCTCGTCGTTTGCCAATTCACGCTGCTGCCGCCGGGCACGAATCAGCGTATCGAGCACAATCGTTTTCTGAGCGGCAATCCAACGGTACGCGATCTCCGAAAAACGGGGCTCCTGCTCTCGAGACACATACGCGTAGGTGAGCAGCCAATCGAGTTCCAGTTTGAGCATGTCCAATTCACCTTCCAGCGATTCGACATCCGACCGTGTCAATTCAACCGCCACATAGTTGAAGTGCATGTCAATCAGTTCGACGAGAAGGCTCACGGCTTCGGAATGATCGCTAGCGAGTGCCTTGCCTCGCATCAACGTTCGCAGCGCGGCCATCAGTAAGGGATGACCCTGTGGAAAGGTTTCTTTAGAGTAATACGCATGGGCGACATCAACGGCCCGTTCGAGATTCGGATACCATTGCTCCGGCGCTGCCCCGGCTCGCTGCATAGCCGCGCCGAGTTGCATCAATGCACGAATTATCTCTTCTTGTCCAACTTGCGCATTGCCGTTCGCAAGAACGCGATCGAGGATATCGACATCTTGTTGCAAGTACTCAATTGCCTTGTCGTACTGATGCTGCCTCAAGAAACTCAGCCCGAAGCTCCCGAGAGTCTGTGCCAGAGAGATCTCTTCTCGTGGCAGCGATTTGTCGGCCGACAATGCGCGATACATCTCGATGGCTTGTTCATAAAGTGGCTCGGCTTCCTCGAACTTTTCTAATCGGCTCTTTGTCGTTGCCAGTCGCGTGAGCATGCCTGCGATCTTGACATGACCGTTCGGAAATCTTTCTTGAGGATAAGCCTTGTGAAGCCATTTCATGGCCAGTTCGGCATAGCCTTCGGCATTGATGTAATTTCCTTGGCGAAACTCAACGGAGATCAGAACCCCCAAACAAACGCACTGAATTCGCAATTCTTCCGGCGAAGCTTCGTCTCGATTCTCTTGAAAATCTTGAAATAGGCCGAGGGCCCCATACACGGCCTGACGTGCTACTCCCAGGTTGCTTCTTGCGAGGGCTATTTGTGCCTTATTGAGGTAGAGCCGTGCCGCCCTTGCTGAACCGCGAGGGGAGAGATTCTTGCTCATCGCCAGACCTTCTTCCACAAGCGTACTCGCCGCGTCGTACGAGCGCAGGCCAGCCAGCGAGAAAGACAACCCGATCATCGCGTCAAGCAGCTTCTCGTGACCTTTTGGGAACTCTGATTCGGGATAGAGCTTTCGTTGTTCTGTAAGAACGCCCGAGAAAGCTCCGCGAGCTATGGCGAACTGTTGCATTTCGATGGCGATGGCACCCAAATTCTCGCCGACACTAGCAACAAGGGGATGGCCGCCCGGGCAGGTCTTCTCGGGTAGAATCTTACGAACCACGACCCAGGCCTGTCTGCTGTATTGCATGTATTGCAGCGCCTGGTCAAGATGCGCGCCCCCGGTCTTTGCCGAAGCGAGTTTCATTGCGTAGGACAACTTCATCAGATCGACAACATGAAGCGGATTGTCGGTTCCGAGAAGTTTCTCGCGAACCTCCAATACGTTCATGAGCGACTTGATCCCCGTTCGATAGTCTCCTTGCTTGAGGAGCTGTTCAGCCCGCCGCGAATCGCGTTCAGCGTTGGCCAAGCGAACGACATCGGCGCGCGGCAACTGCAGAATGGTTGTCAAGATGTCGCGGAGAAACCGTGCATCGTGAGAAGTCGCATGGTTTGGGCCGTGCTTTTGTTCGGCCACTTTGACAAAATTATCGGCCAGTTCGACGGCTTCCTCAGTGAGGCCGCCGTAGGCCATGATAGGAATAAAGACGGTTGCCCGTCCCTTCATGCGACCATCGTCATTTGGGACGAGCTGATGAAAGATATCGACCAATTGGACGCACATCTCTGCGGCAACTGCGTCGTCGCCCGCCATAAAACGCTGCTGCATGCGCTTTTCAAGTTCAATAAAGTCACGCTTCGTCACTTTCGACTGCTGCGCCATAGCAGCCGAAGGTTGAAGCAGTACCGTGACCGCTAGAAAGATAAAAAGAAACCGCCCGAACTCTGGGCACCCCGAACGCCGGTCATCTATTCCGCTTGAGGAGTGTTGTGCGATCATGGCTAACGTCACCTAAGACCCGATTGAAACAGCAACCAATAGGCGAGGGAAGCGGGAATACAATTCGCGATCAGTGTTACGTACGACTCCCGCGTTGCAACAGGAACGCTAACACAATCCCCCCGCGTTCCTCTTTGACGCATTCTATAACCCTTTCGTTCCTAGCGGTGCAACAATATTGGCGAGAATCGCCATTTGATCCGAAGGAGTGAACGCATTTCGTTCCACTTGCGATCTCCGAACGACCGCTGATCTTCGGCGCGGCCCCAAACAGACAGCCGTCAGAAAACTTTCGCTGGATACTACTGCCGCGGGCCGCCAGCATTATCACGCGCGTCGAAGTCTTGCATTGCCGAAGGGCCCGTGAAGCGGACCCCACCGGGACGATGTTCAGCGGAAACGAAGGGGCCGGCGATTCGGGCTCCTACTCCTTGCCCTGTCGCGAGGGGATCGTCGATTTCCAATGTCGGGGTGCCGTTGCGGTCGGGTTCGTTGTGAACATGCAACGTTCGCGTGGGAAAGGCGAAGGAGCAGCCTAATTGTTCGGCCAGTCGCATGATGTCGACCATCAGACGATGTCGCTCACGCAGTTCAACGCTCCAGTCGGGACATTCGAGAAAGCAATACAGAAGGACATCAATCGAGCTGGCGCTGAATTGGTTGAGATAGACGTGGTAGTAGTCTTTCCGTGTGTAGGCATGTCGTCGAATCAATTCGCGAACCCCTTCGCAAAACGCATCGACCTGTTCGGGACGGGTGTCATACTGCAACCCGATCATCAACTTGATGCGTCGGAAACGCCGCCGCCCCATGTTGTCGACAACCGCGGTGGTCAACAGGCTGTTGGGGAGCGTAATCAAGGAGTTGTAAAAAGTGCGAATCCGCGTACTGCGGAATCCAACGGTTTCGACCGTGCCCTCCACCTCACCGGTGACGATCCAGTCGCCGATTTCAAAGGGACGATCGACGAGTACCGTGAACGAGCCGAACAGGTTGCTGATAGTGTCTTTCGAGGCCAACGCCAGCGCGGCACCGCCCAACCCCAACCCGCCCAACAAGCCGGTGATCGGCAAATTGAAGGCTTCGGCGCAAGCCAGCGCGCCCACGACAATCGCCAGCGCTTTGAGCGACCGCGATACAAGAGGGATCAACAGGTCGTCGAATTTCGTGTCGGTTCGATTGGCTTGGGCCGCCAATTCCAGCGCGATCAAATCGATGAGACGATAGGCCGACCACACCGCGGACACCACGGCGAAGAATTTTAGCCCCAACAAGAGAATGGAAAGAGCAAAGTCGGGTAGCCCGATCAGCGTCGTGCCGCCATACCAAACCAGCGCTTGCACGAGCAGCCCCATTGGGCGGAACACCCCGTGTTGGGTATCGTACTTACCCTTTCCGCGAAAGAGCCGAAACCAGGTGGCTGCCAGGCGATGGAGGATGAATCGCGCGACGACGTCGGCCACGAATCCCAAGAAAATGAGAATCAGCAAGCAGATCCATTGATAGTCATGAATCAGAAACGTCTTGCCGTGCAGGCTCTTGGGGAATAAATCGCGGAGACGATCGGAAAACAATTTGGGTTCTTCGGTGGCAACCGCTCCGGAGAGTAGTGGACGGTCGTACCAGCGATCCCACAAATCGTCAATGATGGCAACGGTCTCAGGGCTGAAACGCCACAAGCCATCGCTACCCCGTGTGAGTTTGATACGCGTCGCGTCGGCCAACGCGACCATCGGCAAGTCGATCTGTACGTTGATGTCAAGTCCGAGAACGTAAGGCGACGGCGTCTTAGGGTCCTCTGGCAGCGCGTCGTAGTGGATATTCCACATCCGCCCCAAAACACTTCGCAGGTGGAGGGCATCCTGAGGGCCTTTGACCTGTACGATATTGGGACTGACTTCCGACAGATCAAGGCACATCATCGCCTGGTCCGCGTGACGGCCATCCACGCTCTCCACAAGCGTACGGACCGTCGAGCGCGGCGATCGCAGCAATCGCGCCCGACGCGCATCGGCCGCGGGATCCGATTCTTGGGCCGCCGCCTTGCCGTCCGGCTCTGGCTCCGTGGCGAGGGCCTGCTTCTTGTTCGCATCGAGTTGCCGGGCTTCGACAACCCCAGACAAGCAGTACATCGCCGAAAACACCAACGCCGCGCAGCTTGCCACCCGTCGAGGGCTTATCCGTGCCATTTGGGCATCCACGAGAATTCACTCCTTGAAATCCGTAACACCAGCGGCGGCATTCTTGCAAACATTGGCCGCAGCGAAAAGACAAGTCGACAAATACCCCGCCTCCAACAGGCGTCTGGGAGGGCTGAACCCGGGCGATGACCGTGGATTTTTGGCAATTTCCGCTCGAAATGGGTATCCTGGAGGCACCGTACGCTTGACTTCCCACAGCGTCGTGGGCGTGGGTGCGGTCAAGCGAACTGAACCGTTCCGCGGGATATTGGCCGATGCGATCATCAACTGACCGGCGCTGTCCCGGTCCGCCGAGTCGACGAGAGTTCTTGCGGTTGGGCTCCTTGGCCTTGGGGGCGGCCAGCTATCCCCAACTGCTTATCGCGCGCGAAACCGCCGGCGCCACCGCCCCCGATACGTCGGTTATCCTGTTCTACATGTGGGGCGGACCGTCTCACCTGGAAACGTATGACCTGAAGCCCGAGGCGCCGGTCGAATATCGCAGCTTGTTTCGGCCCATCGCGACGAACGTTCCGGGGATGGACATTTGCGAATTGTTTCCGCTCCAGGCCCAGTTGGCCGACAAATTTTCGCTCGTACGGTCGATGCACCATGAGATCAACATCCACAACGACGCGGCGATCGAAGTCCTGACAGGCAAACGCCCAAGCAAACTAGACCCGACGTCGAGCGCGAAGAGCGAGCATCCAGACTTCGCAATGGTCACCAGCGTAGTCCGAGGACCCCATGCGGACGCCATGCCGCGTTATGTGGGAATTCCCTCGGCGCTGCATATGACACGACCGACGTATCTGGGGCTTGAACATCAACCGTTTGTCGTGGGCGATCCTTCGGCAGAGAATTTCTCGCTGCCACAGTTTGGCGTCGCGGCTGGACAAAATGATGAGACATTGGACAATCGGCGAGCCCTGGTCGATCAACTTGATCGGTTTCGTCGTTCGTTGGATTTACACGGTGCGATGCAAGGTAACGACCGGTTTCGCGAGATGGCCTTTCGCATGCTTGAGAGCACCACGATTGTCGAGGCTTTCGATCTGTCGCGTGAGGACGACAAGCTGCGCGATCGCTATGGCCGGCATCTGTGGGGGCAGGCGTGTCTCATGGCCCGGCGGCTTGTCTGTGCCGGTACCAGCGTCGTCACGATCTATTCGAACACGCCGCGCAGTGGTCCTGAGTTTACGAATTGGGACGACCACCCTGACAATGCCGGTCGGCCAGGGCACTTCGCTGAATACATGCGCCGCCGTCTCCCGTTCATGGACCAAGCCCTCTCGGCGTTGATTGAAGACATCCACGGGCGAGGGATCGATCAAAAAATCCTCGTGGTGGCCGTGGGTGAGTTCGGGCGGACGCCACGTCTGAGCTATCGCTCGCAGACCGGGTCGACAGGCCGCAACCACTGGCCACAAGCCTACACAGCGCTGCTCTCCGGTGGCGGGCTGCGCATGGGGCAGGTTATAGGCGAGACCAACTCCAAAGGCGAGTATCCCAGCCAACGCCCCCTTCGCCCACAAGATCTACTGGCAACGATCTATCGCCACCTAGGTATCGACACAAGCAAGTCGTTCACCGACTTCGCCGGCCGCCCCATCCCTATCCTTTCAAGCGGCGCGCCGATCGCCGAATTGATCTGAATCCGTAAGGTGCCGAATTGATCTGAATCCGTAAGGTAGCGTCAAACAAACCGCGGACACACTCAGTTGCGTGCAGCGCGAGCCTCACACCTCAGTCGGTACCACAAATGGCTTGCGATACGGGGGCGATGCCATGGCGTTGGCCTCCGCATCATCGACAAACCGCTCTCTTTCGACGTCGACGGTGAGCGTCTTGCCAAGCCGGTAAGACATTTCGTCCAGGTTCAGTCCCACTCCGTCGCCGAGGTTTTCTTTTATGTTGGCGAACGTGTCGTGGACCACTGCGTTATCACCGAACGTCTTGGTCTTTTTATTGAAAGGAACTTCGGAGCCCAGGCGGTACGAAATATTCGCCAGATGGCACAGCGCGGCGGAGTAATGGCCTTCGATGGCTTCCGCGTTGAGGTCCGCCCTGTCATGACTCCGGACACCGTTGATGAAGCTGCCAAAGGGCCCCCCGGGAGCGACGTGGGCGTCGATGCCAGTCAACTTCTCAGGCGTTCCGCCACCTTTCGGGTGGAAGCGCCCGTCGGCGATCATACCCTGGTCGGTGTAATACTCGTTGCCGACTTTCCGCTTCGATTTCGATTTGCCTTCGACCAATCCGCGAACTTCAAAGACCAACAGCGTGTCACCGAATTCATAGACGGCCATTTGCGTATTGGGCGTCTGCCCTTGATCCTTGTAACCGAAGCGTCCGCCAAGGCTCCACACTTTCGTCGGCAACGTGGCGCCTTTAATCGCCCAGCGTGCTAGGTCCATCTCATGAACACCTTGATTGCCGATATCTCCGTTGCCCGTGTCCCAGAACCAGTGCCAGTTGTAATGCACCAGGTTTTCGTGATAGCCCTGTTCGGGCGCGGGACCTAACCACAGATTGAAATCGAGATATTTCGGCGGCTCTTTGATTTCTTTGAAACCAATGCTCCACCGGGGTTTGCAGCAGTACCCTTTGGACACCAGCAGCTTCCCATATTTGCCAGACTGTGCCGCGGCGATTTCTTTTGCCCGGCCGATATTGCTCCGGCTCTGCGTGCCATGTTGCACGATGCGGTCGTATTTCCTGGCGGCGGCGACCGCCTGTCGTCCCTCGAAGATATTGTGGCTCAGCGGCTTCTCGACATAAACATCCTTGCCTGCCTGACAAGCCCACAAGGTGATTAGCGAATGCCAATGATTGCACGTGGCAACCGAAACCGCGTCGAGATTCTTGTCGTCCAACGCCTCACGAATGTCCTGCACGCACGTAGGATCGTTGCCACCCTTGGAACGAACCATGCTCCCGCGCGATTCAAACAGGCTGCTGTCGGGATCGATGAGGTAGGTCACCTGAACGTTGTCCATCGGGGCAAAGGCGTCGATGTGCGAGCGACCACGCCCGTGGATTCCCGCCACGCCGATGCGGATCGTATCGTTCGCTCCGAGCACTTTTCCAGAGGCTTTCGTTCCCGCGATGGTAAACAGCGGAAAGACCGTACTGGCGGCAGCGGTATTCTTCAGAAAACGACGACGCGTCAACTTGGACATGATTCGGCTCCCTCTCCACTCGCATTTGGACACTAGTCAGCCTCAAAACCTGTAGCTTAACCACTGCCGCCTCATTTGTCCAAAATCACCTGTAAGGCTCTGTCGCGGGCGCTACACACTCAAGGGTTTCTTGCGCCAGGGCAAAAGAACCGGTTGTCTCGAATCGAGCAATCCATCGGATTGATTCGATCTTTCGTGCGAACATCGGTCTTCTACGATCCGGGGCTTCGCGTTGCCGATACCGAAGGGTGCGCGGCTGCGCCTGCAATACCCGCGCCGGCACGGGACGTCTGGGATTGGATCATGCGGATTCTACCGATCAGTCAGAACTTGGCATTCGCCACGGCGCGAGTCCCGTCGCGTTCCGCCACTGGAACGGATGATGCTGATTCTTCGCGAACCACGAACAACCCCACCAAGAAGGCACCTTCGTCGCAAGCGACGGACGAGGAGGCGAACGAGACATCGCGATCGCGGTCCTTGGAAAGCGGTGAGCAATCTGAAACGGCTGGAAACGGCGACTCCGCGGGGCCGTTCACGCAACTCTCGACCGAACAGCAGAAGGTGGTCGACAAGCTCAAGCAGCGCGACACCGAAGTTCGACGACATGAGCAAGCTCACTTAACCGCCGCTGGTCCCTACGCATCGGGTGGGCCTTCCTTTACCTATCAGAAGGGGCCTGATGGTCGAACCTACGCGACCGGTGGCGAGGTTCCGATCGATACGTCAGCGGTTTCCGGTGATCCCGAGGCAACAATTATCAAGGCGCAAACCATTCGCCGCGCGGCGCTCGCTCCGGCAGAACCCTCGGCACAAGATCGCTCCGTCGCCGCGGCAGCGACGAAGCTCGAAACGGAAGCCCGACGGGAGATTCGCGATCGGCAAGATCAGGAATCGGCTCCCAAGGACTCAAAAGCCGTAGCGGAATCCGCCTTCAAAGCGTTAGGTTCCATCGTCGATCAATATGCGTAGCGGGTGCGCGCAAAAACGCGGGGACCGGCGAACGGTGGCCGACCCCCGCGCAATGAAACCACGTTGATGTGAAGAGCCTAACCTTCGAGCGTCCAACCCTTACGGTAGTGGGGGTGAATCAACGCATCGAGTTCTGGTGCGTTGGTGGCCTTCAGGTTCTCGGCATCCCATTCGACCTTTCCGTCGGCCCACAGGGCCAAGTTGCCGAGCAAGACGGTTTCACTCAAAGGTCCGGCATAGTCGGTGAAGTTCGACATGGCCTTTGGTCCGCCCTCGATCGCGCGAACCCATTCGGCGAAGTGGCCTGGCGAACGCTCGAATTCGACTTCTGGCAGTTCGACGTCGCCAAGGATTTCGAACTCGGCACCGTAGTCGTTCGGCGAGAACAACTTGGCCTTGCTGCCGACCAACAGCGATCCGCTGTCCGAAGGCTTGCGACCTTCAAGCAGTTCGCTCGAAGGAAGTTTCCCCCCGTCGTACCACGTCAACTTCACGGCCGGACGCTTGTCGGTTGCCGGGAATTCATAGTTGATGATCGACCACTTCGGATAGCTTTGACGATTGTGGCCAGAATCTTTGGCTTCGACCGAGATCGGGTTGCGAAGCTCGCAGGCCTTGAATGCCATATTCATCGTGTGGCAGGCCATGTCGCCGAGTGCCCCGGTGCCAAAGTCCCACCAGCCGCGCCATGCGAAGGGGTGGATTTTCTTGACGTAGTGCCGTTTTCGAGCTGGTCCGAGGAAGAGATCCCAATTCACATACGGCGGGCACTTCGCGTCCTCTGGCCAGGATCCACCTTGTGGCCAGATGGGGCGATTCGTCCAGACATGGACTTCGGAGACGTCTCCGATTGCCCCGGCTTGCACCAGCGCGGCAGCTTTGCGCAGACCACTCTCGGCGGTGCCTTGATTGCCCATCATCGTCGCGACCTTCATGTCCTGGGCAACTTTCCCCATCAGACGTGCTTCGTACAGCGCGTGGGTCAGCGGCTTCTGGCAGAAGCAATGCTTACCCATTCGCATAACCAGCAACGAAGCGGGGGCGTGCGAATGGTCGGGCGTGCTGACGGTCACGGCGTCGATGTCTTTTCCCATCTCGTCGAGCATCTTGCGATAGTCGGAGTACTTCTTCGCCTTGGGAAATTTTTCAGCGGCACTGTTGAGGCGCTTACCATCGATATCGCAAATCGCCACCACGTCGCCGTTCTTGCCGGCATCTTCCGAATCGCTCGAACCTTTCCCACCCACGCCGATACAGGCGAAGCGGATTTTCTCGTTTGGCGATTGGCTGTCATCGGCCAGCGTGTTGCCGGCTACCCAAAACCCAACACCAGTGGCGGCCGTCGTTTGTAAAAAGCGTCGGCGATTTGGGCGATTTGTCTGTTGAGGCATGCGTATGGCTCCTAGATTGCAAAGAAAATGATTGATTGAATTGTAGGCGGGTTGATGTGGAGGGTGCGGTCAATCAAGGCGTGATCTCCTTCTACACGATAACGTGGAAGGATTCTGACCGCAAACTCACGCCGCAAGATATGTTCCACGATTGTAAGTGATTGCATGCGTCTCCCCGCGGGGGATAGCCTCCGCCGTCGTCCTTCGATACATTGGCGGTTTGGACATTATTTATGATCTTGGCACCATGGGCCGGCGGCGAGCCTTCGAGATGGCCGAGCGGTGACTTAGCTCAATTTACGGGAGAAAAGGGAACAATGTGGCATCGGTTGCTCCTAGGCGTGCTGGTTTCGAGCGTCTTTTGCAGTTTCTCCGGATGTCGCCCGGCTGGCGATTCTCCGCTGCCGCCAACTCCGAAAAACCCTGCCGACGAGTCACCATCGGATTCCGCATCCAGCAGTCCAGCCGAGGCAGATGCCGCGAAAACGGATGATCGGCCCGTGGATGATCCCGCGGTCGTGGAGGCGTTGCGAGCCAAAAAATTCGATCTGACCGCGGATGCCAGCGGGCGTATTGTCGCGTTTGACTACGCTCACATGCAGATCACCGATGACGATGTTGCCCAGTTGGCCAATTTACCGAACTTAGTACGGGTCGTGGTGATTGGCCCCGATGTGTCCGACGTGGCGGTCGACAGCCTGCTTCATCTTGCCTATCTGACGGATCTGACGCTCGAAAACACGGCCGTCACCGATGCTGGGGTCGAAAAGATTTCGACGATCCAGACACTTCGCAAGTTGAATCTTCGGCGGACGGATATTACGGACAAGGCCATGGAATATGTTGCGAAGATATCGGGCCTTGAGCAATTGATCTTGATGTACAACAACCTCTCCGACGATGGCCTGGAGCCGCTTGGGCAATTGTCCAAACTCAAGCTTCTCGATCTACGCGGTTGTTCGATATCCGACGAAGGCCTGGCCTATCTAAAAGGCATGACATCGCTGCGGGCGTTGAAGCTTCGCAACAGCGAAATCTATAACGAAGGGCTGGCTTATCTCGCCGGGTTGACGGAGCTGCGGTCGTTGATTCTTGAAGACTCTCAAATTTCTGGAAGCGGTCTGGTGTCGTTGGACGCTTTGGTGAATCTCGAGGAACTGGTGCTGTTTCGCAACACATCGATTCGCGACGGCTTGGAACATCTCGAACCGCTGACCAAACTTCGTCGCCTATCGCTGCGCGACACACGTATCAGCGACGATGAACTTGCTCACCTCTCGGGGCTGAAGAATTTAACCCTCTTGGATCTGAGTGAATCGCCTATCGGCGATGCCGGCATGGAGCAGCTTTCCGGCTTGAGCAAGCTCGAAAGTTTGCGGATGTGGAACACTCAGGTTGGCGACGCGGGACTGGCTCACCTAAGCCGTCTTACGAACTTGAAGGAGTTGGTGCTGGAGAACACTCCGGTGACCGACGCCGGCTTGGCCCATTTGGCCGGACTGACGAATCTGGAGACACTGAACCTCAAGGAAACGAACATCACCGACGAGGGCCTCAAGCAACTCGAAGGGCTCAAAAACCTAAAGCTTCTCGTGCTGAAGCTGACCCCGGTCTCGGATGAGGCCATCGCCCGACTCAAGAAAGTCTTGCCAAACACCAAGATCCAGATCTAGCGTGGATGGCCGTGGCGAAGCTGCATGCCAAGTAAGCATGGGCGTGAACATCTCACTCAAGGGCCTCTCAGTCCATGTCGGTCGAGAGAAACACTTCGTGAACGTCCAGCACGCTGGGACCACGGAACATTTCCTCTGGGGCGCGGTTCGCATGGGCTTCGGCGAACGCTTCGCTCCGTGTCCAGGCGACGAAATCATCCATGGTTCGCCACCACGTCTTGATTTCGTAATAGCCCTCCGCGTTTGAGTCGTCGACGAATGTCCCGGTTTCGTGGTTGAATCGAACCGGACGCGGACGATGGACTTCGTTGCGAATGAAGCCCGGCGACTTGTCGACCAGATGGACGCGATTGCGGAAACGGTCCTCGAAATCGATTTCGTGTCCCTTGGCGACTGCAATACGATTCGTGACGACAATCATTGGTCTGCTGCCCTTGGGAATTGGGAACGTGGCCGTGGGTACGCAAAATCGACCCGACGATGGATTGCCATCGCCTAGGTCGCGACTGGCTTGGGGTAATCGAACCAGGAGTCCCAGGTTCGGTCAAGTGTAACCAAGGCCTCCTGAAGTTCGACGGCGCGAAGTTTTCCGCTCGGAAGTGCTTCGAGGAGTTGCATTCGCGTGAGTTTCTCCACGGCATCGTCGGCCTCGAAATCGACAGGACACCCCGTGTGCCGGCGCAGAAACTTCTCAACACGTTCGTCAAGTTCCGTCAGGGTCAGTCCCTCCGCTGACACATCTCGCCAAAGGAAGAAATAGGCCAGGATTGTCTCGCGAAACTCTTGCGATTCGGCCTCATCAAGCAGGTACGATATCACGCCGGCGTTGTGCCCGAGACTTTGGAAGTACAGGCTTTGCGAAAGCTGCAATTGGTACTGTTGCAAGGTCTTGTGATAGCCGTAGACCGAACGCATTCCATAGCCCACGGCACCGGCGCCCAAGGCCGCGATTCCAACCGGTCCCTTGAGTCCCAGTAACACGAGTTTCGTGATCTTCGAGGCCGTCACTCCGATCCCGGAGACAATTGGCAACACAACCTTTCCACGGTCGCCCCATTTCATCGTGGGCCGTGAACCGGGCAGAAGCATCTCCAAATCGGCGTGCGGGATATTCTTGAACAGCTTGATGTAGATTGCGTTGGGGTTCACGAAGAACCGCAATCGCTTGTGCTGACGAACACGAAAGACCACGACCAGCCGCTGAAACGTGGGGATCTCGATTTCCTCTTCGCGGCGTAGATTTTTCCATCGACGCACCGATCTTCCCGTGTTGACGTTGCCGCGAGCGAAAACCTCGAGGCGATCAAGCACATCAAAATCGAAGTCGACCCGAACACCCCAATCCGATGCAACACCGAGCACCCTTTCGATATCACTTCGAGAAAGATGTCGAAAGTTGGCTCGCTCCATCAGCCACGCGAATTGGCTGAACAACTTCTCGGATCGTTGGTCGAGTTCGTCTTCGCTAGGCGGCTTGGCAACCGCCGCGACGCCGGTGTCGCGATCTGGATCGAAGGGGGCGTAAAGCTCTTTGAGCGACTCCAGCACCGCGTGATATTCAAAGTGCAGGGTTGCTTCGACCATGCGGCAAAGTTTCCGAAAAGCGTCCACCGAAGCGCCGCCTTCGCCCAGTTCTCGCGTCAAGAGTTCAACGAGATCGGATTTCCGAAGTGGAATGAACTCTTCGCGCTGGCTGCTCACGACGCGCCCTTGCTGGGCAATCTTCGAAGGTCTGACGCGGTGCTCACGTTGTGACTGCTTGGCTTTCGTTGCTGTCATGCCTGCACGATCTCCGGCCGAAACGCTGCCGATTAACCGACGTTACGGCATCAGTATCGGCCAGTCTTCGGGACCACGTCGATTAATTCTACGACAACCTCACGGAGCAGGTATATTCTACCGCCCCGTGCCATTCGCTCCGCGATAAAAATTATTCTTCGTGCAAGCAATAAAATAAGCCTCGATTACCGGCGACAAACGGCCAATCCACGTGTCGCGTGTAAAATCAGCCCGTCACTGGTTGTCGGTCGACATGAGCCACCGCACATCAACTTCGGCATACGTAATTCGCCGATAGTTGTCACGTTCGTACAGGCAGCCGATTTGCTTCTCCGACAGCACCGCCAGGCAAGAGTAGCCCGCGGACCCTTCATGGAGCATTCTCGCCAGCGGCCAGGTTTTTCCCCCATCGCGACTGATGCGAATCGTCAGGCGGTGTCGCTTTGTCTTCGAGGCAGGGTTCGAAAAGAACAAAGGTGCCCGCGATGCTCCTTCCATCGTGATTCCCGCGACGAGACTCCCCTGACAAATGGGTTCGATTAGCGCCTTGTCGAACTTGAGCCCCGACCAACTTGCTCCGCCGTCGCCGCTGTAGGCAATCGCCCGCATGCCGCCTTTCTTGGGCTCTCCTCCAGAGCGCGCCCAATAGTTTCGCATGTTGATCAGCAGGCGTCCGTCACTAAGTTCGACAACCTGACATTCGTCGGTATGGGGTGCTACGCTCTCGCCGAGCTGCCACGACGCGCCGCCGTCGTCGCTGTAAAAGCAATGCGACATCATCACCTGCTTGCCATCGATTGGCTCTCGATGGTCACAGGGAATGACAAGTCGGCCCGCGTGGGCCCCGTGGTGAAGTTGAATTCCAACTCCTGGTCCCGTGGCGTACCATCCCCAGCCGGGGCGTTTGACTTGCTTGGTGATATCGGCAGGTTTCGACCATGTGCGTCCGTCGTCGTTGCTGTGCATCATGAGAACGTTGTTGTTGTCTCGACAGAACGGAAGCCAAATGGTTCCAGTGCTTTCGTCTTGCACGGGACACGGATTTCCGATGGTTATTTCGGCGTCGCCGCCCTCTTCGTGGACCAGCATTAAATCGCCCCAAGCTCGTCCGTCGTCTTCGCCGCGTTTCATCACAAGATCCACATCGCCATGATCACCATCTCCCGTTTTCCGACCTTCGCAGAACGCCAGCAGTGTCCCATCTTGGGTTCTCAGAAGCCCCGGGATACGAAAAGTGTGGTACCCCTCTTGTCCGCTGATGAAGACATCGACTTGGCGAGGTTCGGCAGCGGTCGTGGTCGTGGAGGAAATGAGCAATGCGGCGCCGGCTACCAATGCGGCGGCGATCGTCCTGGCGGGAGCGAATGACATGAGCGGCCTCTAGGTTGCGAACAAAGCGACAAGCAAGGGGGGAAGACGAGCTTCAAGAAGCAAACAAGTCGATCATCGGGACTTCGACGCCGTGTGATCGAACTGCTATGACCGAGTTGTATTGCGCAGCATGAACATCGAGGCGACTACGAGCAATGCGATTCCACCGACGAAAACCGTGCCGCCAACCCGATAAAGGTAGTTCATCGAAGACAAACCGGGCGATGGTGGTGCCTGATGTTCGGTCGGATTCGTCGAGGGTTGCAATTCAGGCGATTGCCCAGGATTGCTTGTCGTTTCGCGCGACGCCGAAGCAGTTGGTTCGCCGCCGCCGGTCGCGATTTTCTCGAGATCTGGCGTGTGATCCGCAATGCCGGCGTCGGCGGAACTTTCTTGATACTCGAATGCCGCCCCTTGGAAACCAAGCGCGCCTTCCAAGCCGACCGTGACTCCGGTGATGGCCCCGACAGCCTCGGAATCTTCCGGATCGAAGCCCAGTTCCTCTTGCACGGCCTCCCGCATCTCGTCACCCCACTCCAAAGGAATGACCGGACCGGAGAGCCAGCAGTTGTCCGTCGTACACGTACAGCTTCGCCCCAACATCTTCAGCAGCCCGTGGATCGCTTCTTCCGTCGCATCTTCTCCGACAAGCACCGGCCCACGCACTTCACCACGCCCGGTGAGCATGACAAGGCGAACGGCCGTGGGGTCTGAATTCTCATCCGCAAGTCCCAAACTCCACAGTAGGGTTTGCTCTTTGGAATCATCTTCGTCAAGCACGACAACCACCGGAGGCTGTTGAACGATCTTATCCAGTTCCGTAGAGGTGCCAACGATGCGTTCACCAGCCCGATGCGCGTCGTCGGCAACTCGTCGCGTAGCTGCCTCGGAATCGCCATGGCTCACAACCATCAGTACGCACCAGGCATGGACGAGTTCCTCGCGCAAGCGTGTCCTCAGTGGAGAATCGACTGCCAAGGCGACCATTCTCATGACGGAATCGAGAGAGATTTGGTCAGCTTCCATCGAGCCCAACAACCGCGTCCCGCCTTGCGGAGAAACCAACACGGCGGTCAGCCCGTTGGTTGGAAAGTCTTCAATGGGCAAACGGTCGCTTAACGCGCGGACCGTGGCGCTGTCCGGCGGTACGATCTCCGCGACCACATTCGCATCGCTTAGCCATGCCGTTGTCGCGGTATCGATCGAATCCCTGATCGACTCATCGGTCGATCCCGTAATTAACAACAGTTGATAGCTTGGCAGGGAGTCGGCGCCGATGAACGCCGAATCGCGAATCGAATAGGGGCAACCCGCCACGGGGGTTGGCGAAAGATTGAGCAAGCCAACCAAAATGGCAAGGCTGAACGCCGCGATATTTTTGAGTAGCTCCACCATTAATCACACGACAGGTTGTGCAAAGGACAACGTTTTTTCTTTAGCGGATCATCGCATCCGTCCGAGGCACGCCAAGCCAATAACCCTTCGGCATTGCACTGCGTGCGTCCCGAATCAACCGGCTATGCCTCGAACGCGGTGCCTACAGCTTTCGGTCATGGGCAGACGACATACAAGTAGCCCAACTCTCTTCTCCTCAGTATAAGAAGCAGGCGGATGAAACGTCCAGTTCCAAGTACCCCAAGGGCGATCGTCGCGTGGCGGAATGAAGAAGGCGATTTCATGCGTCGCGAAGCACAATTGCTGGATCTTGCAGTACCGCCTTCAGCGCGGGCAGGTAGCTTGCCAGGGCGCAAACCACGGGCGCCCCAAGAATGCTCCAGGAGAGCATTGTGTAGGGAATCTGAAAGTTTGAAGGGGCGACTCCCATGGCGTCGATCAAAATAACCCGTGCCAACAGGGCGCCGACGCCAAACCCCAACGCGCCACCAACTACGCCCAGCAGCAATGCCTTGCCCAAGAACAACATGGCGATGCGCGCCGATCCTTTTCCCAACGCTCTCAGGAGACCGATTTCGATGTGACGTTCGCGCACATTCGACCATGTCAAGAGCCCGACCCATACCGCGGCGGCAAGAACGACCAACGGTGTAACGATCGCGGCAAAGCTTTCCATCCGTTGCTGTAGCCGATTGCGACCCGCGGACCAGTTGGCAAGCACTTCTTCCTTGTTCTTGGCAACCAGCGCCCTCTCTTCGACACGCGCCAAAGCCTTGGGGCCAACTTCGTAGATTTTTGTCTCGGGCAACACCGCTTCGAGTTGCTTGCGAACTTCCGGCAACAGTGCCGCCTTGCAGCGACATCCAATGGCCATAATCTGGTTTACCTTGCCAGGTTCGTCGAGCAACTGTTGCGCGTCGCCGAGATGCATGGCGAGCGTGATGTCTTCCACCGTTCCCCGTTCCGGAAGAATCTTGGCGATGGTGAACGATTTTCCAAGGATGTCGAGCGAATCACCCACTTCGTGATCGATCCCCATGTTATGTCCAACGTAGACGGTACCCGGGGCGATATCGAAGCCCATCGGCTTCTTTGCCTTCTCGTGTACCTTGGGCGTCTCCGGCAAGTAGCCCATGAGCAACGCCTTGCGATGGTTCCATGTGATCTTGCGTTGCAATGTGGCAACCAGATGGGTAACCAGGGTTAGCTGTTTTGAGTTCGCCAGCCGGTCGACGTACTCTTGCGGAATGTCATGTTCGCTGTACCCTTCGGACCAAAAATTGTCCATGTTGGTATCACGATGCAGAATCTTTAGATTGAACCCCAACTTGAGCATAATTTTGCGGGTTTCATCTTCGACCTGCGCGAGGGATTCTTCCGTCTCTTGTCGCATCTCCTTGAATTGTTCGATACTCTCCGAGTGATAGCCGTTGACCACGGCGCCGCTGGCCACGAACAAGCTAACGGCGACCGCCACGCCGAAGAGCATGAGGAAGAAGTTGATCTTGCGGTAGCGGATTTCGTCAAACAGCAGCTTGGAGATATTCATACTGGCTTCCCGCTGACGTACCGACCCGGGGCCGCTCTCTTGGTCCGGCACATCCATCGAAAAAAGACGCGTCTTGTTCCCCCCCTTCGATCATAGGAACCGTGGCACGCAGCGACAACCGGCTAATACGCTGCCACGGCTTGGATTTAGGCTTGCATGAGAAGCAAGCCACAATGGTGCGTTCGCCACAACGCTTGGCGATGGAGTTCGGCGCGATGGCATACGAACGGGTAGTTGGTCGGCATTCCCATTACCCGCCTTCGACAAGGCGAACGCGGCCCCTTGGGGCTCCGCTTCCCCGGTTCAAGAGCCGGGGAAAGGAAAGGGGGACATTCTAGCATGTCCCCCTTTCCTTTCCGAAGAAGATTGTCCGCAAGCCAGGTCTACAAAGCACCCCCCGCCCCCACGGCCGCCCCGCATTGCAGATACACGGTTCCTGACCCCTTTCGTCCAACCCAAGTCGGCCTCCGGCCGCCAGCGCTCCCGCCACCAAAGCCGCCCGTGGTGGCGGCTGGATTGCGGTGATGTCCGAGGAACTTTTCAACGCATGTCGCTTGAGAAGAGAGGACGGCTGATGGATTCGACACTGATGACACTCCTCGATCAGTACCATGCTTTCATGTCGTCCGATGCGTTTTTGAATGCGTCAAAGTACCCCCAGAGTCGCCGGGAGTTGTACCCGAGCAAGAACTGACCAGGCTCCAAGAAGTTTGACATGTTGTGACGGCTTTTGTACAGGGCGTGAAGAGCGCGTTTTGATCGTGCACTGTAGTGCGAAAGATAGTTCCGAATAACATAAACTTCATCTATGCGTTTCGCGTGTGCACTCTTTACGACCAGGAACGGATTGGAGCTGTCTGGCAGGAGCTTCTTGGTAAAGCCCTTAAGTTGTCCGAAGCTCGCGAAATCACGGTAGCCATCACCGAAAATAAGCGCCGTGCAGAGATTCTTGCTCGGATGAGTCGGCACCGATACACCGAGGAACTCCTCGAGCTTTGACGACTCGACATTGACGCAGTCGACAAGATGTTCGTCGATGAATGACTCCCAGTT
>Ga0114931_10001731_pt1 | contig 27706 bp, 24 predicted proteins | sample 2SBtaG_FD_89579 | JGI IMG/M metagenome (GOLD analysis project Ga0114931, IMG submission 89579) | Deep subsurface microbial communities from Kolumbo volcano to uncover new lineages of life (NeLLi) - 2SBTROV14_V59a metaG | ecosystem: Environmental > Aquatic > Marine > Volcanic | place: Kolumbo... | reverse complement strand
CTCCAGCGAGGATATCGGCCGGGGTGGCATGACCGGTATTGGCGCTGCGGGGGTCCCCGAGCTGCCCTTGGATTTCAGTTCCCTGGGGTTGAGCTTCTTCTTTGGTGTCGGTCAGCCATTGCCAGGCTATATGAGCGGTTGGGTGGCGGATCTTCCCTTCGGATTCCTTCCCAGTGACACTACGCCTCAATCCGGCCGGCATTCCAACATCGGTGCCTTCAAGACACCGGGTCTGCGCAACATCGAGCTGACCGGACCCTATATGCACAATGGCGGACTGTCGACCCTGCGCCAGGTGGTGGATTTCTACACCCGCGGGGGGGACTTCCCGATCACCAATGCCCAGAACTTCGATACCGGTGTTCTGCCCATCGGCTTGCTGAGAAGCGGAAATGGTCTGTCCACGGGTGAGCAGCTCAAGAGTGATCTGGTGAGGTTCATGTTGACCCTCACCGATATGCGGGTAAAGAACGAGAGTGCCCCTTTCGATCATCCGGAACTGTTCGTGGCCAAAACCGGCGAGGCGCCCGTGTCCCCCGGTGATCGTGCCGGGCTGATGGCGCTGCCGGATCAGTTCGAACGCCTGCCCGCCGTGGGTGTCGGAGGCCGTTTATTCGAAGGGCTGCCGCCGGTGGGGACCTTCCTGGGATTAAATCCCCTGTCGGTGGCCATCGCTCCCGATGCGGATCGGGATGGTATTGCTGACAGTGGGGACAATTGCCCCATGAAGGCCAACCCGGATCAGCTCGACAGCGACGGAGACGGAGTGGGGGATGCCTGTGACAACTGCACCCTGGTGGCCAACGCCGATCAGCGGGACACCAATGCCAATGGTTACGGCAACATATGTGATGGTGATATCAACACCAGTGGGGGGCCGGTTGGATTGGAAGATTATTTTGCATTTCTCGGTGAATTTGGGAAAGCGTCCGGATCCAATCCTCCTCTGTCCCAGAACGCGGATCTGAACGGAAATGGGGTGGTGGATCTGGATGACTACTTCAGATTCCTGGACCTTTTCGGCAAGCCTCCGGGTCCCTCATGCTGCGGTACTCCCTAACCAAACCGCCGGTCTCAGGCCGGCATGAAGAGCCGCATTTTTGCGGTCAATGATGAAATCAACCGCTCCGGGTGCAGGCCAGCCGGGCGGTGGAGGGCAAAAAAATGGATAACAAGATGAAAATGAAACTGCTTGGTAGTGCGGTGATCGTCGCTATGGCGCCGGCGGCCTTTGGGGATTGTCCCGATGACGGTGCCCGTCCCATGACGGTCGGTCCGCACAATCCACAAACCACCTTTCCCTTGTGGGTTCAGGATTCAGAAGGCCTGGGGCTGGAAATGTGCCCGGGCACCGATCAGGTCAATTGTATCTCGGTACCGGTCTTCACCCCTCAGACCGATCCGGGACTGACCCAGCATCAGTACGACCTGTCGCAACAGATCGGCTTTGGTGACGAGGGTTTCTGGGCTTCGGCCGATGCAATCATGGCTGTTCCCATGCCTGGCGGACAACCGCCTGGCAAGGCGCTGCTGGTAGCGGGTGTCGAGGCCGCCTTCCTGCCCGATTTTCAGGATGGCAACCAGTTCCCCTTCACCCGACTCAGGATCCGTATCGACATTCCCCAGGCGGGGACCTATGTGGTGACCCATCCGTGGGGAAAGATCAGCTATGACATCACCACGCCGGGCGTCAGAGCCATCAACGATTCTTTCGACATTCCCTTCCATGCCAATCAGACCGGTTACCAGGGAAGCATCGGCCCCATCCTTACCTGGGACACCTTTCCTGACGATCCGCTGCTCGATCAATATGGGCCTCCTTATCAATACGCGCCGCCCTATGGCCTGACGGGGCCGGATGGCAAGCCCGACTACATCGGCCTGCCCCTGGTGCAGCACCGGGTGAAAGGCAGTCCCTGTGGGACCAATCTCTTCCGGATTGAAGTGCCCAACATCGGCGGGCCGGGAATCAACGTGATCCAGACCGTTCTGTTTACCGTCAGTGGCAAAGTCTATACCGGAGCCCCTCTGCCGACGCCACTCCAGGTCGATGAAATCAGTTACAGCCGCTGGCCGTCGGGCAAGGCGCTCGTCAATGTGTTCGCCACTGCGCCGAAAGCCGCCCAGACGCATTTCAGCGGGGCTCCCAGTCTTCCTCCGGGGAACCACGCCATGGCCAACGATGGTACCGATCGCCACTACGGTTCGGTCGTTGTGGCACCCGATGCCTCTTCCCTGCCTGCATCCATTCAGGTGGTCGCCGACGGCTCGACAGTCAATCCGGGGGTCACAGCCAACACGGTTCAAGTGCCGCTGGTGGACCTGGTGACCATCACCCAGGCCGATTATGACCTGGCGACCCATACCATGACCGTCCGGGCCGGTTCGAGCGACCTGCTCAATCCGCCCACCCTTACGGCCTTTGCTCAGCCCCTGATCAACGGGGTCCTGTCCATCCCGTTGACTGCCGCGCCTGCCACAGTGACTGTCACCTCTTCGGCCGGTGGCACCGCCACCTATCCGGTGACCATCATCAACCCGGTGCCTGCCCCGTGAGGGGTGTGAATGGCCTGTATGAACCGACGAGAGGTAAGAACAATGATGACTAAACCCTGTAAAATCCTAGTCGCCGCCCTTTTGGGGGCCGCTATGGTACCCCTGGCCGATGCCGGTTGTACGGTGCCGGGTAACGCCGCCACTCCTTTCAATGTGGGGCCTCTCCATCCCGCCAATGGATTTCCCGAATATGTGAGAGATTCCAATGGATTGGCTTTGGAACTGTGTCTTGGCCCCAGTAACCCGACCATCGACCCGGTCACCGGGAAGCAGATTTCAGCGGTGGGAACGGCCCCTTTCTGTTTCTTCGATCCGCCCAAGGCAGGGAATGCTTTCTCTCAACAGATCGGTTTCGGGCTGGAGGGATTCTGGTGGCTGGCATCACCGGATACCAAAAGCTTTCCTGCCAACCTCAAGGCGGTGCTGGTGCTTGGCAGCGAGGCAGCATTTCTCGCCGACGTCAAGCCGGGGGGGCAGTTCCCCTTCACCCGCCTGCGGCTGCGGCTGGATGTGCCTTCCATTGGCTACTACCGGATCACCGAGCCCTATGGCCAGCATGTCTATCAGGTGGCCTTTCTCGGCCCCGGAAACGAGATCAACGACAGCTTCGATATCGAGTTCTCTCCCGGATCCGTGGACGCCAATGGCAATGTCACCGAGGCGGTTTCCAGCAACAACTGTGTCGGTCCCTGGCTGACCTGGGACACTTATCCCAGCGATCCGGGGCTGGATCTCAATGGGGATGGCATCGCCGATTTCGTCGGCGACGGAGCTACATCGCACAAAGTGAAGGGAAGTCCCACAGGGAACAATCTATTCAGAATAGAAGCCTTCTCCGACGCCGCCCTCACGGTACCCATCGATTTGAACGGGATCGTGCCGGGTGTTGCCTTGGAAACGGATTTGTTCCAGGTGGTCGGCAAGGTGTATGACGGCCGCCTGTCGGTTCCCATGGCTCTGAAGCGGGCCACCTATGCCCGCGATGCTCTAGGAAGTATTGCCCAGCTGGATATATTTGCCACGGGGAAATCCAGTGCCCTGGTCGATTTCAGCGGTGTGCCGGTGATGACGGGGCCCTTCGCCCTGGTTGGCGATGGAAACGGTGGGTTTTCCACCAGCGAGTTGTTGACGCCGGATGCCCTGAGTGTGCCTGCCCAGGTCCAGCTCGATGCGGTCGATGGGACCGCCACCACCGACCCCACCCATCTGATGGCTGACGTCACCGACCAGGTCATCATCAGCCGGGCGGAATACGATCTGAATTCGGGATTGCTGATTGTGGAGGCGAAGTCCAGTGACACCCTCAATCCACCCACCCTGCGAGTTGTCGAACTCGATCTTCCTTTGGTGAACGGGCAGTTGGTGGTTGGGGAAAGGTCGCCTGGCGTTCCCCTGACACCGCCGGGGGTTGTCACTGTTGCCTCCTCGGCCGGCGGCAGAAGTACTCACCTGGTCAAGGTGATTGACAGTGCCGACATCGACAACGATGGAATCCAGGATATCGCCGACAATTGTCCCACCGTTGCCAATGCCGATCAGGCGGACTCGGATGGGGATGGTATCGGTAATGTCTGTGATAATTGTATTTTGGTGGCCAACGGGGTATTGGCACCAGTTGGTAAGTATGCTCTCAGTCAGAGAGATACAAATAACAATGGTTATGGAAACATGTGTGATGGCGATATTGACAATAGCGGCGGTATTATTGGGCTGGAAGATTATTTTGCATTTCTCAATGAGTTTGGAAAGCCATCAGGAGCAAATCTTCCTTTTTCAGAGAACGCTGATTTCGATGGAAATGGGATAGTAGGTTTAGAGGATTATTTCGTTTTTCTAAATATGTTTGCGAAATTTCCAGGTTCATCCTGCTGCGGTAACTAACATTCGTTTTTATGGATCAAAAATGGCGGTCTTAGGGCCGCCATTTTTGACTGGCGGATTCACCTGGATTGTTTCAGATAGAGCCGCACGGCCCGGCTAACCTGTTTGCTTTTTCGGATTTCATCGAGCTTGGCGACAAGATCGTCGGGTAAGTCCACAATGGTACGCATCAGGGTACTATGATGACGTTATTGATATCGCGATATAGGATGCTACAGAAATGTACGTGCTGCGCTTTCATTGAGCCTGAATTTTTCTACTTGCCATGATGATTTCTTCTGACAACGTATGACGGACTGGTCTGACGAATTTTGTTTTTGCCACCCCAATTCAGTTTTACTCCCCCCGTTACTGCAGGATGAGTGAAGGTTGGCTTCGCGGGGGCGGAAAGTTGTGGAAGACGAACCCAGGCCAGGATTGTACTTATCAGTATTCCGGCTCGGTGATAAAGATCTGGGCGTGTCGGTGTTGAGATGGATCAAACCCGCTCTAGTTGGCACATCGCAAGAATCGCTATGCACCATTTTCAGAAACCGTGAAAATACGCGGTGCACGAGATGCTGTAAGCGACTGATATAAATGGTGGGCCGTGAAGGATTCGAACCTTCGACCAATGGATTAAGAGTCCACTGCTCTACCAGCTGAGCTAACGGCCCATGAGGGTGGGGTGGGTGACCGGACTTGAACCGGCGACCACTGGAATCACAATCCAGGGCTCTACCAACTGAGCTACACCCACCGCTGAAAGAGCTACGTATTATAGACAACCCTTGGCCAAAATAAAATAGGTTGTTGTGATAATCCCGTCGGATGGTGTGGGAAGACTTGAGTATTCATGCCACCTTTTCAATAGTTACGCCAGATCCTGTAACGATAAACCTCCATCAGTAAAGCTCTGGCGGCCATGAAGGCGGTGAATGCAATCCAAAGACCTTCATTGCCCAATGGCTGAAGCCACCACCACAGCGGAAGATAGCACCCCAAGACACTCAGGATGATGGCGTTTCTCATCTCCCGTACCCGGGTGAGGCCGATGAACACGCCGTCGAGTAGGAAACTCCATGAGGAGATAGGAGGCAGGACGATGGTCCAGATCAGAAAGTGTGTGGCTTTGGCCCGTACCTGGGGCAACGAGGTCAGGAGCTGGATGATCCGTTCACCCATGAGGCCGTAGGCGAAGCTGAAGGACAGGGCGAAGAACAATGACCAGCGACCGGCAGTACCGATGGTCTGTCGCAACAACCTCTTGTCCCGTTTGCCCATGGCCCGGCCGACCAGCGCCTCTGCAGCGTGGGCGAATCCGTCCAGGGTGTAGGCCATGAAACTCTGGAAATTGAGCAGGATGCTATTGGCCGCCAGCACCACGTCCCCCTGGCGGGCGCTTTGGGCGGTGAAGAAGGCAAAGCTGAAGATCAGCAGCAGGGTGCGGATGAAAAGATGGATATTGATGGCAAACATTTTCTTCAACGCCGACCAGTGAAGGATTCCCGACCAACCAGGAGCAGGAAGGTGTCGCCGGTGTTTCAGCACCCATAGGAGGGCAACCAACAGCCCCGTGTATTCGGCCATTACCGATGCGGCGGCGACACCGATCACGTTCCATTTCAATTGCCACACGAAAACGAAATCAAGGATGATATTGATGGTGTTGATCAGCAGGGTGAGATATAACGGAATTCGGGTATTCTGCATCCCAATGAACCAGCCGATACAGGCGTAGGTGGCCAGAGTGGCCGGAGCGCTGAAGATGCGGACATGGAAATACTCACGTCCATACCTCTCAGTCTGGGGGCTGGCATCCAGGAGGTTGAATGCCAAGGTTGCAATAGGTTGCTGCAAGGCTAGGATCCCGGCTGCAATGAAAAGTGCCAGCAGCAGGGCCCTGGACAGGGTGGCAATGATTTCGGGCTGGTCGTCGCGTCCCAACGCTTGAGCGGTCAGGCCGGTGGTCCCCATGCGCAGGAAGCCAAATCCCCAGTACAGAAAACTGAAAATGGTGCCCCCAAGCGCGACTGCTCCCAGATAGAAGGGCTGTTCCAACTGACCGACGACGGCGGTATCCACCATGCCCAGTAGGGGTGTCGAAAGATTGGAAAGAATCATGGGTCCGGCCAGTCGCCACAATTGTCCCTGGAGGGCGGAATTTGCTCGGGGGGTCATCGGGTTCCCCCTTTCATATCACTGTCCATGTACTACCCTTCGGTTGAATAGCCGGGTTTTTCAGGTCATGACAAAATACCATTATCTCGATTCCCCTGTTGAAACGTCTCCAGCAGCTCAATCAAGTGGAGAACTGGCGCTCAAAATTGCCGATGCCGAGGATTTGACGGCCTTGCTTCCGTGTATCGAAGAGCTGGCTGGCCAGCCCTATTCGAAAAGTGTTGAACGCCTGAGTCGCAAGATACGGCAACGCTTGCAGGGCAACATGAGAGAATTGTCTTTGCCTCGGCGATTTCCCGTGACAGCCACCGAATTGGAATCCTGGCAAAGGCTCGAAGCCGCGTGGAAGAGTCTGGCCCAGGCGCAGGGTGCATGGTTGATCGATGCGGGTGATGGGGTAGAGGCCAATCGTGCCATCGAGGGGTTGTATTGCCTGCGTCAGATTTTGTTGCTTAGGGGGTTGTCCCATAGACCAGTCCCCGAAGGATTGTGGTTGGATGTCCATTGGATCTACACGGCCACCCTGGAGGCAGGATCTGCCCGCCAACAAGTGCGAAGGTCTTTCCTGCGCCATCATTCCCGCACCACCATCGAATGGGAATACATCCACACTATCTGGTTGGCGCTGTCCGATCCTTTCAGTCTGACGGCTAATGAGCTGCTGGCATTGGATTCACTGCTGGAAAAGTGGGTGCCGATGATGAATCTCTACGCGGATGGCCAGACCGGGTGGACCATCCATGAAAAAACCGATGTACCTGCTCAGTGGTAGGCCGGGAAGGAGGGCATGAGGCTCGACTTCAGCCAATTCTTCGCTTTTCTCGAGAGTCGTCAGGACCTGGTATCCAGGCTCGGAAGATTCGAGTGGGATGAACATCCCGACGATACGCTTCCCGCCAGGTTGCTTGAACACTGGGAGAGCCTCTGGGAACACCATGCCTGGGACGGCCTGGCAGGGGTCGAGGGGCAACAGACCGCGGTGGAAATCGGCCTTTCCAAGCTGTTCGGGCGGTTGCAGGGTGAGCCCTCTTCCGGGGCTGTCATGACCGCCACCGCCAACCAGTGGTGGTGGTTGGAGGAAGCGAGTGGGGTGCGGGTCGGGGATCTCGTCGGACTCTTCGATGGCAATGATGATTCCCTGACACGGCTGGCAGTGGTTGCGAAATTGTCCCAGGAAACCGGCGATGACACTCGGGTCTGGCTGCAGTTGGTGGAACTGCAGGGGCAGGTGCTCCCCGCAGGGGTTCAACCCTTGTATGCGGGTGAGCGGCCTTTGACCTATCAGCGGGGGTTGTTACTGCAACAGGAAAAACGGCTGATATTGCTGGTCGCTCAGCAGCGCCTCGAGGATGGTACCGTCGTACGCCTGCTTTGCGGTGAAAAGGTTTTTCCGGTGCGGCTTTCGCAGCGCGACAACATCGCCCGGAACCTTCTCGCCTTTGCCTGTGAAAGCGTTGCCCGGGAATTTCAGAAGTAATACTGTAACTGGGCCTGGAGGTAATTCTCCTTACGGAAGACGTAAGCATCATCGTGGGGATCGGTGTTGACGAAGCCTCGAAATTCCAGATAAAGCTTCCAGTGATTGCCGAAACGGCGGCTGGCTTCCACGTTGTAAAATGTGGTGGCGTTATCCACGTCGATGGTGACCCCGGCCAGTAGTTCGGTACTCTGGACGTCATTCAAGGCCAGCCGGGTACCGAGGTAAATATCCTTCTCGAAGGGCACGAAATTGACCAGCGGCAGCGGATTTTCCCGGTTGTCGTACAGAAACTCGCCCAGCAGGCCAAGATCAGCGCCGGTTTCAAACACGCCGCTGAAGGTGTATTCAAAGCCGGCGGTCAGCTGCTGAAAGGTCTTTCCCTGCCCGGCCCGGTGAAAACCTTCGAACTTCCATATCCAGTTTCCGGTCACCCCCTGGATGTCGAGACTGGCTTGGTCGATGAGTTCATACAGGGGGGTGAGGTTGAGTGGTTGTCCCCTGGAATCGAAGTTGATCCGGAATCGCGGTCTGCGGGTGACGCCGTGAAAGTAGGCCAGCCCGATGTCCCAGTAGCCAAAGGTTCGTGACCAGCGAAGCGCGAAGTCGGGATGGGTGGTGCTGGCATTGCCTGCGTGGATGGTCGAGGCCGTGATGGGAAGGAAAGGCCGCAGCCGGCCCTTTTTCCCCGGGAAGGTGCGGATGCGGGAGACCGGGAGATAAAACAGGCTGACATTGCCCCATTGGGGATGGTTGTAGTCCAAGCGGAGCATGGGTTGACCCAGTTTTTCCTCGGTATCGGTGTTCTCTATCAAGTCGGTCTGATTGATGATGTCCACAGTGTGGCGGGATTCGGTCACTCCCCAGAATACGCGGTCGATGCCCACGTGGATGCTCAGGGATTGCCAGGTTCCATGCCATGCCAGTTCGCGAATGTCGAAGTGGGTGCGGCGGCTGTCGTGTTGATCGTAACGCCAGAAAGGGACGAAGACCAGCGATTGACGGTGGCTTCTTAAGTGGTAACTGAAATCAGGCTGGAGGTAGAAGGAAAGATTGTTGTGATAGTCCTGCCCCTGGTCGAGACCGTGATCATGGAAGAAACGGTATTCCAGCCCCACGTCGCCACCCATTTCGATCGGCCAGGAAGGGCCGGCCTGGGTCTCGAAAAGATCCAGGTTGTCTTTACCCTCTTGGGTTTCCAGCGTTTCACCACGGGTGTCCTCTTCCGGTTCCAGGAGGATTTCTTCCTCGTCCTCCATGAAGGGATCCTGCTCCAGCGTTTCTTCTGCGTGGAGATTGAGGGCGGCCAGCAGGATCAAGGTCACGCAGACGGGGTTTTTATTTAGGATCATCGCGGGTTCTGCTGCTTTCGGTCACTCCCTAGCATAGCCCATAATACGGTGAAGGGTGGGGAGTGAGAAGGATGGGCTATAATGGTTGTTTCGTTGAACGGGAACCATGATGTCCGAAACCATCGTTCTGGATCATCTTCATACGCTGCGGGATTTCATCCGCTGGGGCTCCAGCCGTTTCACGGCCGCGGGACTGCATTTCGGCCATGGCACCGATAATGCTCTCGACGAAGCGGCCGCGCTGGTTCTCGGGGCCCTTCATCTGCCCTACGAACTGCCGGATTTCTACTTGGAGAGCAATCTCATTCCCGCAGAAAAACAGCGCCTCGCGGAACTCATGGAACAGCGGATCGAAACCCGTCAGCCTGTAGCCTACCTAACCCGGCAAGCGCTGTTTTGCGGTTTGCCTTTTTATGTGGACGAACGGGTGCTGATACCACGATCGCCCATTGCCGAGCTGATCCAGCAGGGTTTTTCTCCATGGGCCGATCAGCTCGAGGTTACCCGGATTCTCGACCTCTGTTGCGGCAGTGGCTGTATCGCCATTGCCTGTGCCTATGCGTTTCCCGGGGCCGAAGTCGATGCAGTGGATATTTCCACCGAGGCGCTGGAGGTGGCCGCGATCAACATTCACCGCCACGCGCTGGAAAACAGGGTCCATCCGCTTGCATCCGATCTTTTTTCCCGCTTGACTGGACGCCATTACGACCTCATTGTCAGCAATCCCCCCTATGTCAGTCGGGAGGAATGGGAAGAGCTGCCGCCGGAGTATCATTCCGAACCCCGGTTGGGTCTGGAAAGCGGGCAGGAAGGCCTGGATTGCGTGATACGCATTCTGCGGGAGACAGGTGATTATCTGAGCGCGGAGGGGATTTTGGTGGTGGAGGTGGGGGCGAGCGCCCGAACGCTGGAGCAACGCTTTCCTGAGGTGCCTTTCCGCTGGCTTGAGTTTGCCCATGGTGGCGAAGGTGTGTTTCTTTTCACCACGGAGGAGCTGGCCCGCTACCGCTCTGTCTTTGAGAATTCATAGGAAAACGAGATGTCTGGCAATAGTTTTGGAAAACTGTTTACCGTCACCACCTTTGGTGAAAGTCATGGTCCCGCCCTGGGTGCCATCGTCGATGGATGCCCGCCTGGATTGCCTCTGAGCGAGGCGGATCTGCAAAGGGATCTCGACCGCCGGAGGCCCGGTAAGTCGCGCCATACCACCCAGCGGCGCGAACCCGATCAGGTGAAGATCCTCTCAGGGGTGTTCGAAGGTAGAACCACGGGGACGCCCATCGGGCTGTTGATCGAGAATGTGGACCAACGTTCCAGGGATTACTCCGACATTGCGGAAACCTTTCGCCCCGGTCATGCCGATTACGTGTATACCCAGAAGTATGGTTTTCGCGATTACCGGGGGGGCGGTCGTGCCTCGGCGCGGGAAACCGCGATGCGGGTGGCCGCCGGAGCCATCGCCAAGAAGTATCTCAAGGAGCGGTATGGGGTGGAGGTGCGGGGATTTCTTTCCCAGCTGGGTCCCATCGCACTGGAACTGCGGTCGTGGGAAAGCGTGGAGGACAATCCTTTCTTTTGCCCGGATCCTGACAAGGTCCCGCAACTGGAAACCTTCATGGATGCCCTCAGAAAATCCGGTGATTCGGTGGGCGCCAAGGTGACTGTCGTGGCCACCGGTGTTCCCCCTGGCTGGGGAGAGCCGATCTTCGACCGTCTCGATGCGGAATTGGCCAAAGCATTGATGAGCATCAACGCGGTCAAGGGGGTAGAGATTGGTGACGGTTTCGCCTGTGTGGCGGCCAAGGGCACCGAGTTCCGCGACGAAATGCGGCCTGAAGGGTTCCTGAGCAACCATGCCGGCGGGATTCTCGGGGGGATTTCCTCCGGCCAGGAGGTCGTCGCTCACCTGGCCCTCAAACCCACGTCCAGTCTGCGCTTGCCGGGCCGCAGTATCGATCTGCACGGGCAGTCGGTGGAGGTGGTCACCAAGGGACGCCATGATCCTTGTGTCGGCATCCGTGCCACGCCCATTGCCGAAGCCATGATGGCCCTGGTCCTGATGGATCATTGCCTGCGCCACCGCGCCCAGAATCTCGAGGTTGAGCCACCCTTGTCGCCGATACCAGCTTCCATCTCCTAACGCTCATGAAATCCATTTTTACCCTGGAGCATGAAAGTTTGTAGGCCCGATAAGCTAAGCGCAAGAGACACCCCCCGGCATCCACCCCGATCTTGCGCGGTATGCCGGTGAGCCACAAGATCTCCATACCCTACGTCAGACTGTCTTCCTTCTATTTTTTCTACTTTGCGTCCCTGGGGGCACTGCTTCCCTATTGGGGGATCTATCTCAAGGATCTGGGCTTGAATGCGACCCGGATCGGTATGGTGATGGCTCTCCTTTCCGCCACCAAAGTCGCCGCTCCCAACCTGCTGGGTTGGATTGCCGATGCCAGCGGACGACCCCTCAGGTGGGTGAGGCTGGCGTGCCTGTTTGCCTGCGCATTGTTCGTGCCGATTCTTTGGGCCGCTGACTATTTGCAAATTGTGTCTGTCATCGTGCTCTTCGGCGTGTTCTGGAGTGCTGCGTTGTCCCAGTTCGAGGCGGTCACCCTGGCGCATCTCCAGCAATCGGTTGAGCGTTACCCGTGGATTCGTCTTTGGGGGTCGGTAGGCTTCATTCTGGCAGTACTGGGTCTGGGTGCTGGCCTGGATCTATACGGCAGCCGGGGGTTGCCATGGGTGGTGGCTGTGCTGCTGGGGCTGATCTGGCTGACCACCCTCACGGTGCCGGAACCGGGGGGGCGGACCAGGAGGGGCGGCAATCCGGTTTCCTGGGGCAGGTTGTTGTGGCAGCCGCAGATGCTGGCTTTTCTCCTGGCAGTGTTTCTGATCCAGGTGGCCCATGGCCCCTATTATGTGTTCTTCTCCATCTATCTGCGTGAAACGGGTTATTCGGGGCTGATAACGGGAGGACTGTGGACTTTGGGGGTGGTGGCGGAAATCTTTTTGTTTCTTTTGTTTCCCGGGTTGTTGCGGCGCTTTTCCCTGCGCTCACTATGGCTGGCGAGTATCAGTCTGGGGGTGGTGCGGTGGCTGGTGATCGGTTCGGTGTGGCTAATCTGGGTTTACTGGCCGCGGCCCAGCTGCTCCATGCGGCCACCTTCGCCGTCAATCACGCGGTGGCGATCCAGTATCTCAGGAGTGTTTTCGGCACCCGCCATCAGGGGAAGGGGCAGGCCCTCTACAGCAGCCTGAGCTTTGGCTTGGGAGGGATGGTGGGGAGTTACCTGGCTGGTGCCTTTTGGCAAGACTGGGGACCTCAATGGGTTTTCGCAGGCGCCGCCATGGCCAGTCTGGTGGCGTTTGTGGCGGCGCTTTTGGTCAGGGTGCGTTGAGCCAGAAATGGATGGCGATGCTGGCGACGTAACCGAGCAGAATCACGGGCGTCCAGCGCAGATGGGAAAGGGATGTGTAATACTCCCGTGCCTGTCCCAGCATGGCGACGCCCGCGGCTGACCCCACCGCCAACATCGATCCACCCACGCCAGCGGTCAGAGTGACCAGTTGCCACTGGAACAGATTCATGTCCGGCTCCATGTGCAGGACTGCCAGCATGACCGGGACGTTATCGACGATTGCGGACATGAAGCCAACGATGATATTGGCGCTGGTGGCGCCCATGACATCATAGATCGCATGGGAGGCCAGGGAGAGGTAGCCCAGAAAGCGGAGGCCGCCGACGGCAAAGACCACGCCGAAGAAAAACAACAGGGTGTCCCACTCCACGTCCCGGACCTGATGGAACAGGTCGAAACTCTCGGGTCTGCGTCGCTGTCGCAGGCGATAGGCGAAGAACATCAGCAAACTCAGTCCCATCATCATTCCCAGGTAGGGTGGCAGTTCGAGGACCTGTTCGAAAGTGACGGCAATGACGATGGAGAGCATGAACAAGGTCAGAATGATCCACGCGCCGGTTTTGACATCCAGATCGGGCGTGTCGGTCAAGGGTGGGGTCCCCTTGGGGACAGCCAGATAGATGCACAATGAAGGAATCAGATAGTTCACCAGCGCTGGCAGGAAAAGGGGAAAGAATTGATCGAAATTCACCTTGTCGTCCTGCCAGACCATCAAGGTTGTGATGTCGCCAAAAGGGCTGAAGGCGCCACCGGCGTTGGAGGCTATCACGGCGGCCAGACAGGTGAGGGTGATGAAACGGGGGTTGTGTTTGCCGATGGACAAAACCACCGTGCTGACGATGAGGACCGTGGTGAGGTTGTTGACAATGGTCGATAGCAGGAAGGTGACGATGCCCAGGATCCAGAACAGACCCCGGTAACTCATGTTGCGTCGTGCCAGCCACAGGCACAATACCCGGAAGACGTTGCGTTCATCGAGGACATTGACAAAGGTGGTGGAAACCAACAGAAACAGGAACAGTTCGGCGTATTCCACCAGATCCGCACGCAGCAGTTTGTTCACTTCCTCCTGGGGGATGTCGAGGCTGCGGTTGAGGAGGGCAATCAACGTCCAGATGAGTGCAGCCACCAGCAGGACCGGCTTGGACTTCGAGAGTCCCAACACTTCCTCCAGCATCACCAGGATATAGGCGATGATGAACAACCCCAGGCAAAAGAGAGCCACTGGATGACCCGTCAGATCCAGCAGGGGAGGGAGGGCGGTTTCTGCCGCCTGGACTGAGATCGTTGGAATCGACAGAAGTAAAACAAGTAGCAAGTGACGCATGATCTATCCTTGGTATAATCTTGCCAAGCGGTTTGAATAATGTGCCGCCTGTTTCGGGCATGGGCGTAATATGCATTCTTTATCAAGTTTACCGGTCCCGGCCCGGGTCAACAAATGCAGCAACGGAATTGTTGATCGGATCGCTTAAATGATAGAGAGGCAGAAGAAATTCGTGGTGAGAATGTGCTTGTTGATCGTCACCTTGCTGGGGGGGGTGGTGACGGAGGCCGACTCGACAACCCTGAGCCGTCAGCAGCAGTGGTTCGAGAAGGCTGAGAAGGCGCTGATCAAGGGGGAGCGAAAGCAGTTCTGGCGCTGGTTGAAAAAACTGGAAGATTATCCCCTGACTCCCTATTTGCAATACCGATATTACCTGAAGTATCCCACTCAGCCGCAGCGGATCGCCGCTTTTCTCAACCAATATGCTGATACCCGTTATGCCAGACCCGTCAGGGCCGCCTTGTTGAAGTCCCTGGCCAGGCAGGGTCATTGGCAGGATTACCTGTGGTACTACCAGGATCTGGGGAAAGTGCCCCTCCAGTGCCATTATGCCTGGGCCCTTTATCGCCAGGGTTTGACTGCCCAGGCATGGCGTGAAGCCCGGCGTTTGTGGTTGTCCGGGCGCTCCCGGCCCAAGGCCTGCGACCGGGTATTCAAGGCGTGGAAGAAAGCGGGGAAACTGACCTCCGACCTCATCTGGCAGCGGTTCGAACTGGCGTTACAGCACAACAAAACCCGGCTGGCGGAATACCTTGCAAGATCTATGGATGCCTCCGGGCGACGCCGGGCCGCATTCTGGATCAGAGTCCATCGGAATCCTGAGAAGCTGCTGTGTCGCCAATGGCCCCAGGCCTATGCCCACGATGCGCGGATTTTTGCCCACGGGATCGTCCGCCTGGCGCGTAAGAATCTGGATGCGGCGATAGAAGAATGGAACGTGCGGAGAGGGGGTTTTGAGTTGTCTCCCGATACGGCAGCCCGGGTTACACGGACTATAGGGTTTCGCCTTGCCAAGCATCACGATCCCAGGGCCTGGCATTGGCTTTCTGCCATTGCAGGTCCCTATGCCGATGATCAGATACATGCATGGCGGGTCCGTAGCGCTTTGCGAAGCCGCGCCTGGTCCAGAGTGTCACTGGCGCTCAGGGAAATGCCGGCATTGCTTCGGCGGGATACCCAATGGCGCTACTGGCAGGCCAGGGCGCTGGGAGAACTGCAACAGCCAGATGCTTTCCGGCAGCTGTTCGAACAAGTCGCCGAAGAAACCAATTTTTATGGTTTCATGGCTGCCGATCTGCTTCACCAAAACTATCGCATACCCCATCGGCCCATCGGTGTTCCTGAAAAGGCTATTGTAGCCCTGGAAAACAGCCCGACGTTCAGATCGATCCGCGAATTTCTCCAGCTCGGACGATATTGGGAAGCCCGGCGGCAGTGGTAGCACCTCCTCGATCAGAGCGACCGGCAACAGTTGCTTGCCGCCGCCTTGCTGGCGCAACGTATGGATTGGCCCCACATGGCCATCTTTGCAGTTGCCAGGGCCGAGCATTGGCACGATTTGGAAATCCGCTTTCCGCTCCGCTATCTCGATCAGGTGCAACGCCAGGCCAGGCGCAGGAAGCTCGACCCGGCCTATATTTTCGGTATCATCCGCCGCGAGAGCGCTTTCGACGAACATTCCCGTTCACCCGTTGGGGCCCGTGGCCTGATGCAGCTGATGCCCTATACCGCCCGCAGGGTGGCCCGGCAACTGCGGGAAAGGTTGCATTCCGTTCGGGCCCTGGAGGATTCTGACCTCAACGTGCGTTATGGTACTGCATACCTCAGTTCGTTATTGAAACGTTTTGCCGGCCATTTCGTCCTTGCCACCGCCGCGTACAATGCCGGTCCCCACCGGGTCGAACGGTGGATGCCTCAAACAACCCTGCCTGCCGAAATCTGGATAGAAACCATTCCTTTCCGGGAAACCCGGCGCTACGTCAGGGCGGTACTTTCCTACGCAGTGATCTATCGGAAACGCCTGGATCAGCCTGCCAGGCACATCAGCGACTACGCCGCTCCAGTTCCGGGTTCGGGGGAGGAAATCAGTCATCAATCCCAGCCAATTTGCGAAAAGACACGGTAACTCCCGCTGAATTCCTGGTTCCACCCCGGAGTGTGAAAGATCCGCCGGGCTTCCTTAAACTTTCACGCTAATTGCAGCTGATTTTATTTTCAGCCTGTAAGATAATAAGTGACTTTTTCATGCTTTGGCGCGACTACATGCAAAACAAACAGAACAGCTACAGTTACGAAGAATTGCTTCAATGTGGCCACGGAGAATTGTTTGGGCCGGGCAACGCCCGTCTGCCCTTGCCGCCCATGTTGATGTTCGATCGCATCGTCCACATCAGCGAGGAAGGGGGGCGTTACGGTAAAGGTGAAATCATCGCTGAACTGGATATCAAACCGGATCTCTGGTTCTTTCAATGCCATTTCGAGACCGACCCGGTAATGCCCGGTTGTCTGGGGCTCGACGCCATATGGCAACTGGTGGGTTTTTTCCTCGGCTGGATGGGGGCACCGGGCAGAGGCAGGGCGCTGGGGGCAGGCGAGGTAAAATTCAGAGGTCAGGTGTTGCCGCATCATCAAAAGGTGACCTACACAATCGATCTTCGCAGGGTGATGCTGAGGAAACTGGTGATGGGAATTGCCGATGCCACCCTCGAATGTGACGGGAGAAAAATTTATGAGGCATCTGACCTCAGGGTCGGATTGTTTACATCGACGGAGGATTTCTGATGAGACGGGTAGTGGTAACCGGTATCGGTATCGTTTCCAGTATCGGTAACAACAAACATGAGGTGTTGGATTCCCTTCGTGAGGGCCGTAGTGGCCTCGAATATTCCGAGGAATATGCTGAACTGGGCCTGCGCAGTCATGTCTACGGGCCGATCCGGCTTGATCCAGCCGACATGATCGACCGCAAGATCTACCGTTTCATGGGTGACGGGGCCGCCTACAATTACATTGCCATGCAGGAGGCCATCGCCGACGCGGAACTGGACGCCGATGAGATTTCCAATGAGCGGGTGGGCATTGTGATGGGATCGGGTGGTCCTTCCACCAAGGATATCGTCGAAGCGGCCGACATCCTGCGTGAGAAGGGTATCAAGCGGGTGGGGCCCTATCGGGTGCCGCGGGTGATGTCGAGCACCCATTCCGCGTGTCTGGCCACCCCCTTCAAGATCAAGGGGATCAACTATTCCATCAGCTCCGCCTGTTCCACCAGTGCCCATTGTATCGGCAATGCCGCCTAATTGATCCAGATGGGCAAGCAGGATCGCGTGTTCGCCGGTGGCGGGGAAATGCTCCATTGGACCCTGACCCTCACCTTCGACGCCATGGGGGCGCTTTCCAGCAAGTTCAATGACCGCCCGCAAACGGCATCCAGGGCCTATGACGCCAACCGCGACGGCTTCGTGATTTCCGGCGGGGCCGGGGTGGTTGTGCTGGAAGAACTGGAAACCGCCCTGGCCCGCAATGCCAGGATCTACGCCGAAGTGGTCGGCTATGGGGCCACCTCCGATGGTTACGACATGGTCCAGCCTTCCGGCGAAGGGGCGGTGCGTTGTATGCGCCAGGCCATGGAGCGGGTGAGCGCCAAGATCGACTACATCAACGCCCACGGTACTTCGACTCCGGTGGGCGATATCCGTGAGTTGGAGGCAGTACGCGAAGTGTTTGGCGACGACATTCCACCCATCAGTTCCACCAAGTCTCTGACCGGTCATGCCTTGGGTGGTGCCGGTGTGATGGAGGCGATCTATTCCCTCCTGATGATGGAAAACAATTTCATTTGCGCCTCGGCCAACATCGAACAGCTCGATCCCGGTGCCGATGGCATTCCCGTCGTCCGTGAGCGCATCGACAATGTGGAACTCGGGACCGTGATGTCCAACAGCTTCGGTTTCGGCGGCACCAACGCCACCTTGATCATGCAGCGTTACCGGGGCTGATGACAGACACTGCCGCAGCCAGGCCTCTCTCTCAGCTGAGCGGGAGACAGCGCTACGAGTTCAACAAGTTGCAGAAGCGGCTGCGCCGTCAGGTGGGGCAGGCGATCGTCGATTACAACATGATCCAGGACGGTGACCGGGTGATGGTCTGCGTCTCGGGGGGCAAGGATTCCTTCACCCTGCTGGAGATCCTTCTCAACCTCCAGCGCTCTGCACCAGTGTCGTTCGAGGTGGCCGCGGTCAATCTGGATCAGAAGCAACCGGGGTTCCCCGAAGAGGTTTTGCCGCGTTATTTCCGGCAGCGGGGGATTTCCTATCACATCATCGAGCGCGACACCTATCGTGTGGTCAAAGAGATCGTGCCCGAGGGCAAGACCACCTGCGGCCTTTGTTCCAGATTGCGCCGCGGCATCCTGTATGGCTTCGCCGAGGAACACGGTTTCACCAAGATCGCTCTGGGACATCATCGTGACGACATTCTCGAGACCTTCTTTCTCAACCTGTTCTATAACGGCCGTCTCAAGGCCATGCCCCCCAAACTGCTCAGTGACGACCGCAAACATATCGTCATCCGGCCCCTGGCCTACAGCCGGGAGGCGGACATCGCCCGCTATGCCGAGCAGCTGGGATTTCCCATCATTCCCTGCAATCTGTGCGGCTCCCAGGACAATCTCCAGCGCCAGGCCATGAAGGCGATGCTGCAGACCTGGGAGAAACGTCATCCCGGCCGCAGCGAAACCATCTTCCGCGCCCTGCAGAACGTTTCGCCTTCCCAACTGGCAGACCTCGACCTGTTTGCTTGTCGACCTGGAGGAACAGCGGGTGGCTGAGCGGGCGCTGGATGGCACCCGGGGGCATGATGCCCCGTTGGACTGGTCTGACCTCTAAAAGCACCTGGGCCATGCTGGTCACTTTCACCGACTTCGGCTGTCATGGACCCTATTTGGGGCAGATGATGGCGGTGTTACGGCATTTGGCTCCCGGAGTGGAGGTGATCGATCTTCTCAACGATGCGCCTGCCACCGATCCCAGGCACAGTGCCTATCTGCTTGCGGCCCTGGCACGCTGGTGGCCGTCGGGGACGGTGTTTCTCGGGGTGGTGGATCCCGGGGTGGGTGGAGCGCGGAAAGCGGTGGTCCTGGAAGCGGATGGCAAATGGTTGGTGGGGCCGGACAACGGCCTTTTCAATGCCGTGGCGCTCCACAGTGACGAATGTGCCTGGTACGAGATTCTCTGGCGTCCGGAAAGGCTTTCATCCAGTTTCCACGGCCGTGATCTGTTTGCCCCGGTGGCGGCATCCATCGCCAACGGTAAGGCGAAGGGCCTGTTTGTTCCCTGGGATGGGCCTGAGTTGTCACAGTGGCCGCTAGATCTGGCAGAGGTCGTGTATATCGATCATTACGGCAATGCCCTGACGGGGCTGAGAGCACAGGACGGTTTCAAGGGCCGGGTGATGCAGGCCGGTGACCAGCAGATTCCACCCGCCACCACCTTCTGCGATGTCACAGAAGGGGAGGCGTTTTGGTATGTCAATTCCATGGGGCTGGTGGAGATTGCCGTCAATCGCGGCAGTGCCGCCCGGGGGTTGGGTCTTGCCATCGGTCAGGAGGTGCGCTGGTGCCGTTGATGGCGTGGCCACCAGCGGATGCCCAGGACGATCATGGTCAGAAGCAGGGGAACTCCCAGGATGTCGATCAGCTTGATGCGTACGCCCAGGCGTTCGATGTCCTGATTCAGCCGGTGTTGTAAGCGGCGGAGCTGCTTGCGGATTCTGAGCCGTGCGGCGCGGTATTCTTCGATGGTTTGCCGCTGTTCAGCGGTCAGGACTTCCTGGTTGTGGTCGGAGCGGGTTTCCAGCTCGGCCAGCTTGGTTTCGGTGTCTTTGAGGCGTTTCTGCAGGCCTTCGGTCTCGGTCTGGAAGTGCTGCCGGGCCTTCCGGCGCATCGCCTCGACCACGGTAAAAGGGCGACCGAACTTTCCCCGCCCGCGGATGGAGATGAGATCCGGATGGCCGTTGAGCTGATCGATGGCGTTGATGAGAAAGGCGCCGTTGTCGGCAAAGGGAACCACCAGCCGTTCGCCATCGGGGCTGGTGTCCAGGCGGGCCCAGAGTCGGTTGGCTAGAATGTCTGTGTCGGCGACCACAATCAGTCGATTGGTGAAGGTGGAATGAGTCCGGTGTTCGGCGTTTTCGATGCCTTGCGGTGGCTTTCCCTTGAACGCGCTGCTCAGTTTTCCTTCGATCCGGGCGATCAGGGTGAAGCGTTTCCCGCCGGGTTTGAAGGCTTCATAGAGCATGTTGGGATCGAATAGATAATCGAGGGCGGCGGTGGGAATCAGCATCGAATCGGGGCTGGATTGGACCAGGGGGTCGAAGCGTATGTTTGCCTTGGGCAGCGGGCGCAGGGCACCGGCGGAGGAAAGCACCAGTTTGTCGAGATTGGCCAGTGTGGGATCGTCGTCCTCCCATGCGTCCCGGTCCAGGGTCAACAGCCCCAGGTGACGTGCCGAGCGGTTGCCAACGGTCACTCTCGAGGCGTAGTGGGCATCGCCCACGAAACCACGTTCGGTCTGCTCGAAACCCCAGGCCCGGAACAGGCGGTTGAGGTCCGAGTGTTTGTCCCTGCCGGGCTGGACGAAGGCCGGTGGACCGTCCAGCTCAGCGTAGGGGTCGACGAAAATCAAGGCCTTGCCGTCGGCCATCATGAACTGATCAATGGCATAGAGGGATTTTTCCGAGAGGGCCTTGGGGTGGATCAGGAGCAGCAGCTCGGTGCCCTCAGGGATCTGCGTGAATTCCTTCGCCAGCCAGCGGATCTGATAGAAGCGACCCAGGGATTCGAGTGCCACCCAGGGGGGCTGGGATTGTTGGTTGTAGGGATTGATCCCACCCTGAACCAGAAGATCGGGTTCGGCATAGATGGCAAGGTGCGGAGGGTGGTCCCGCACCAGCTGAACCAGCAGCTGGCTGATGTCGTATTCGAGCCAGGTTTGTCTTTCCTGACTGAAGAAAGGAATGGTGGCCTTTTTGCCGTCACTCAGGGCCGCCAGGCCGAAGTAAACCTGAGGTGCGCCGGGCGCCAGTCTCACTCCCCGGACGCCCCGGCTGACCGCCCGGTCTTCGGCCTCGGAGAAGGGTTCGGGATCGATGACCTCCAGGCTGATCTTCCCCCGCGAGAGTCGCTGGTATTCTTCGAGCAGGGCGCGCACCCGGCGGGCATAATCGCGCAACAGAGGCATATCCCGGGTCCCTTCGTCGGAAAAATAGAACTCCAGGGTCACCGGCTGGGGTAGGGTATGGAGAATGTGACGGGTGCCGGGAGACAGGGTATACAGCTTTTCTTCGGTGAGATCGATTCTCATATCCGGCAGTTGATTGACCAGCCAGGCCCCGCCCAGGGTCAATAGAAGAATCAGCCAAACAGGGAAGCGTGTGTTCATGGGTTCATCCCGCTTTCTTGTTCTCGATCACAACCGTGCACGCCCATAACCAGCCGCAGGAGACCAGGAGGAAGAAAATTATGTCACGCATTTTCAACACCCCGCGGCTGATGTCACGGAAATGGGTGAGAAAGCTCAGGGAGGCCACGCCATCGACCAACCATCCTGGAGCCCAGCGGTAGAAGGCGTCGAGGACCACAGGGGAACCGGCGGCGACGAACAGCAAACATACCACCACTGTGAGAATGAAGGCAATGACCTGATTCTGGGTGGCCGCCGACAGGCATTCACCGATGGCGAGATAGCTTCCCGCCATCAGCAGGCTGCCAAGATAGGCGGCCAGGATGACGCCGTTGTCCGGCTCACCCAGCCAGTTGACTGTGATCCACAGGGGGAAGGTCAGCCCCAGGGCCAGGGCCACGAAACCCCAGGCAGCAAGAAATTTTCCCACCACCGCGGCACGTAGGGTGACCGGCAGGGTCAGTAACAGTTCGATGGTGCCGGTTTTGCGTTCCTCGGCCCAAAGGCGCATGGAGACTGCTGGGATCAGAACCAGATACAGCAGTGGATGGTAATTGAAAAAGGGTTCCAGGTCGGCCTGGCCCCGTTCAAACCATCCGCCCAGATAGAAAGTGAAGACCCCGCTGAGGAGCAAAAAGATCACCAGAAATACATAGGCCAGGGGGGTGGTGAAATAACAGGCCAGTTCACGCCGAAAGAGAATCCAGGTCTGACGCATCAGTCGCTTGCCTCCGTGGTCAGATTTCTGAAGACCTCGTCGAGCCGGCCCCGCTCGATACTCAACTCCAGCACCTCCACGCGATTCATGGTGATCCACTCGCGTACGATCGGAAAAAGATCGATGCCGGGTTCTGGCATCAGCAGCAACCGGCCGGGGATGCGGGGATCTGCTTCGATTTCCGCGATCCCGGGCAGGATCGCCACTTCCGTCTGCAGCGCGGGGCGGGGTAAATGGATCAGCACAGCACGGTGATAACGGGAACGGCGTTCCAGTTCCGCTGGCGTCGCGTCGGCGACGATCCGCCCGTGGGCGATGATGACCGTGCGGCTGCAGATCGCCTGGACTTCCTCCAGGAGATGGGTGGAAATGATGATCAGGCAGTGGTGTGCCAGTTCGCTGATCAGCTGCCGGACCTCGTGTTTCTGGTTGGGGTCGAGGCCATCGGTCGGTTCATCGAGAATCAGAGCCGGTGGCTGGTGAAGGATCGCCTGGGCCAGACCGACGCGGCGTTTGAATCCTTTGGAAAGGGTTTCGATGGGGCGCTCCAGGACTGATTCCAGCTGCAGACGCGCGATCATCGAATCGAGGCGCGTTGTTTTCTCCCCCCCCGTCAGGCCACGGATGTCGGCGATGAAATTGAGAAACGAGAGAACGCTCATCTCTCCATAGGCAGGTGCGCCTTCCGGCAGATAACCGAGGAGCTTTTTCACCGCCAGGGGTTGGCGGTGTACCTCGTGGCCGAAGACCCTGACGGTTCCCCGGTCGGGATTGAGGTAGCCCGTGAGCATGTGCATGGTGGTGGTTTTGCCGGCCCCGTTGGGGCCCAGGAAGCCAAGGACCTCACCGGGTCGGACAGTGAAAGAAATGTCTTCCACTGCCACGAAGTCAGCGAAACGTTTGTGAAGATGTTCGATTTCGATCATGGTCGTATCGCCTGAATCTTGCACCCGTCGGATCCGGGTTGCCCGCCAAGGTTCCAATAATCCACGGGAAGACAGGTTGCTGCACGGACGCAGAGAGCCGTTTCTCGCCGTTGGGCCAGGGGCAAACTCAGGATTGAAATGGTCGTTATGGATTCAACCGTTGCTGCAGCAGGGGGACGATCTCGTCCTGAGTGACCTCCGTCGCCTCAGCATCGCAGCGTCCCTTGAATTCCACCTTGCCGGCATCGAGAAGACGGTCGCTCAGGACTACCCGGTAAGGAATCCCGATGAGTTCCATGTCGGCGAAGATGACCCCGGGTCGGGCCTTGCGATCGTCGAAAAGAACCTCGATTCCTGCTTGCTGCAATTGTTCATACAGGGCCTCGGTGGCTTCTTGCAAGCGCTGGGATTTGTGCATGTTGACCGGGACCAGGGCCACCTGGAAGGGGGCCAGGTGGGCTGGCCAGATGATCCCCCGCTCGTCGTGATTCTGCTCGATGGCGGCAGCCACCACCCGGCTGATTCCGATGCCGTAACAACCCATGATCAGTGTCTGTTCCCTGCCATTCTCATCCAGGATGGTCGCATTGAGGGCTTCGGAATAGCGAGTTCCGAGTTGGAAGATGTGGCCCACCTCGATGCCTTTTCTGATCACCAGGGTGCCTTTGCCGTCAGGGCTCGGTTCCCCTTCCTGAATGTTGCGGAGGTCGGCGGTCTCGGGCAATGGCAGGTCGCGTTCCCAGTTCACTCCGGTATAGTGTTTTCCTTCCTGATTGGCACCGCAGACGAAATCGGCCAGGACTGCGGCGCTGCGATCGCAAACCATGGGTAGCGAGAGGCCGAGGGGACCGATGGAACCGGTATGACAACCCACCTCTGCATGGATTTCGGCTTCGGAGGCGAATTCGAGCGGTGCCTTGACCTGGGGCAGTTTCTCGGCCTTGACCTTGTTGAGCTCGTGATCACCCCGCAGCAACAGGGCCACCAGTGTCCCCTCCTCACCCTTCACCACGAGGGTCTTGAGAATTTTCTCCGGCGCGACCTCAAGAAAGCGGCTGACCTCCTCGATACTGTGTTGATTGGGGGTGTCTACCAGTGTCAGTGGTTGGGAGGGGGCGGGACGGGTCTCGCCGGGCGGTGGGGCCTCGACCATTTCGACGTTGGCAGCATAGTCGCTTGTGGTGGAAAATGCGATGTCGTCCTCGCCGGCATCGGCAAGAACGTGAAATTCGTGGGACAGATTGCCGCCGATGGCGCCGGTATCCGCCAGGACCGCCCGGAAGTCCAGATCCAGGCGGGTGAAGATCCGGCAGTAGGCATCGTACATGGCCTGATAGGTCTGCTGCAGCGAGTCCATTTCGGTGTGGAAGGAATAGGCATCCTTCATGATGAACTCCCGTGCCCGCATGATGCCGAAGCGGGGGCGGATTTCGTCGCGGAACTTGGTCTGAATCTGATAAAAGTTGACCGGGACCTGTTTGTAGCTTTTGATTTCCGTGCGCACCAGGTCGGTGATGATCTCCTCGTGGGTCGGTCCCAGGCAGAATTCGCGCTCGTGGCGGTCCTTGAGGCGGATCAGCTCCGGCCCGTACTTATCCCAGCGTCCCGATTCGCGCCACAGTTCCGCCGGTTGCAGGGCCGGCATCAGCACCTCCAGTGCTCCGGCGCGGTCCATTTCCTCGCGGACGATACGTTCAACCTTGCGGAGTACCCTGAGTCCCAAGGGCATCCAGGTGTAGAGGCCCGCGGCCAGTTTGCGGATGAGGCCCGCCCGCATCATCAGCTGATGGCTGACGACTTCGGCGTCGGAAGGATTGTCTCTGAGCGTATGTAATTGAAACTGACTCGTGCGCATGGATGTTGTTCTGCTTTGATGACAAAAACATTATTCTAACCGAATGGATTACTTTGAAGCTTCTTTACGTGCTGCGCTGGGTTTGATTTTTTCCGGGGATCGTGAGGTTTTCTTCATTGTCTTCACTTCCCTGAAAATTTCCCTGGCAGCATTGCTGCTGGCGGGTCTGCTGGCGTTACCAGCGGGAGTCCTCATCGGCATGGCAGACTTTCCCGGGCGGCGTTTGTTACGCCAGATGCTGGGGGCCCTGATGGCCCTGCCCACGGTGGTGGTGGGGCTGTTGTTATATGGTCTCCTGAGCCGCAGGGGGCCTTTGGGAGAGCTGGGATTGCTGTATACCCAGGGAGCTGTGGTGATCGGGCAGAGCCTGCTGATTCTGCCGTTGCTGGTGCATTTGGTGAGCACTTCGGTAATGGCGGCCGATCCCCGCCTCCTGTTGACCCTCAAAAGCCTGGGAGCGAATCTGTGGCAGCGTGGCTGGTATGTGCTGAGAGAGACCCGGGCGGGAGTGCTGGCGGCATTGGTGAACGGTTTCGGGAGGGCAATCGGGGAAGTGGGGGTGGCGATGATGTTGGGTGGCAATATCGCCGGCTATACCCGTACCATGACGACTGCCATCGCTCTGGAAACGAGTAAAGGAGAATTCGAACTGGGATTGGCGCTGGGAACGATTCTCTTGGCAGTGGCCTTTGTTCTCAATTATTGTGTCCTGTGGCTCCAGAAATGACACAAGCCTTGTATGAGTTGCGACATCTACGCCATGGCTATGGCGGTAGAACCGTGCTCGACATCGGGCAGCTGCGGATTGCCGGTGGAGAGATTACTGCTTTGGTTGGCTCCAATGGAGCCGGGAAGAGTACCTTGCTGCGCCTTTTGGCAAGACTGGAAAAACCCGTGTCAGGGGAGGTATTGCTGGCGGGAAGAACTCTGAATTCAGTCTCCAGGGAGGCGATGCGGAAAATCGGCTGGGTGATGCAGCAGCCTTATCTATTCACCGGAAGTGCACTGGGTAACGTGATCCTGGCTCTGAATCTGTGTAAGGCCAAAAAATGTCGGGCCAGGTCGCTGGCGGCATTGGATACAGTGGGATTCGATGCGGATCCCCTGATGTCTGTCAATGAACTGTCGGGGGGGCAGCGGCAACAGGTGGCGTTGGCCCGATGTCTGACCCAGGAGCCGGAGATACTGTTACTGGACGAGCCCTTCAACCATCTCGATCACAGGGCCTCAAGAAAGTTGGAGGAGCTTTTGCAGGTAGTGGTGACGGACAAGGGAGGGACAGTGATTTTCAGCAGCCATGACATGGAACAATCGCGATGTCTGGCAGACCGGATGATTGCTCTGAATGCCGGTCGTTTGGCGGTGCCGCCCTGCGGCAATATCTTTGTGGGATCGAGCAAGGGAAAGAAATTCGAATCGGGGAAAATCACAATTTTGTTGCCCCGGGAAGGCGATTGGCAACATGTGGTCATCGATCCGACAGATATCGTGCTTTCCAGGGATCCTCTGGATTCGAGTATGCGGAACCGCTATCGAGGTGAGGTGGTGGCAATCGAAAGGGATGAAAGGGGGGTGAGAGTCAGCGTATTGGCGGGGGAAAGATTTGAGGTGGCGGTGACCGCCGAAGCATTCCGGGAAATGGGGCTGACGATAGGTCAGCCCCTATGGGTCCAGTTCAAGTCGACTGCAATCAAGGTCTTTTGATGCGGGATCACTCGAAGGCCCGTTGTTCCCTTTCGCGCCCCAGGACTTTGGGGGTGTTCTTGATCAACTGCTGGACCATATCATCCCAGGATTTGTATTTGGCAAATCGCTTGTCGCCCTGGGCGATCCGCGTATCCACCTCGGCTTTCGCCATGGCGATGATTTCATCTGCAGTCTTTCCGTCAATGGCATCCAGGAAGGCCGATGACCCGCCTTCTTCGGTCTTGATCTTCTGCAAGGTGCCGAATGCTATCTGGAATTCGAGCCGTTTGGCATCATCGCGGATGTAGTTCTTCATCAGGCGCGCCGACTTGTAATCTGAACGCAGCGACGAGGCATGCATTTTGCCTCGGCCGGAACAAGTCACAGGCAAGATGAAAACGATTGCCAAAATGATGATGAGTGCTATCAGGGCTTTCATATGTCTCGGGCTCCTTGGTCAATAAGGCTAAGTTTGTTTTTTGAAATCACGAACCGGGTCCCTGTGTAAATTCTGTCAACCACCCGCAATAGTGTTCCCTGACATAGCGCAGTTGTAAAGACCAATATTCCATCGTGAAGTGAATGATCAACAAAAAAACGCGAAGCAGACCACGCGCCTCATGGATCAAGCCGTTAGCTGTTTAGACGCAGTCCTGTTCCATCGGGGGACACAGAGCACGATGGTGAAGCCTCTAAGACAGTAAAGAGTCCTTAATTCAATAAGACTTAGGTACTTTATAAAGATAAATTGCGAGTAATCTAAAAAACGTTGACAGTCATCAGGGGTATGTATAGAATTCCGCTTCTCGTTTGGCAGGGAGCCATTGGGCCTCCGGGAAGGGGGTTGTCCAGGGAGGGGCGGGAGTATTGACAAGGGAGGTTGATGTGCTAG
>Ga0114931_10001730_pt1 | contig 27709 bp, 26 predicted proteins | sample 2SBtaG_FD_89579 | JGI IMG/M metagenome (GOLD analysis project Ga0114931, IMG submission 89579) | Deep subsurface microbial communities from Kolumbo volcano to uncover new lineages of life (NeLLi) - 2SBTROV14_V59a metaG | ecosystem: Environmental > Aquatic > Marine > Volcanic | place: Kolumbo... | reverse complement strand
TAAGTTTAAGTAAAGGAGCATTGTATTTTTCTCCTGCAGTAAACTTAATGTTGGCTAACACTTTTTTGATAGGTGTGGTTTTAATTTGTTTAGGTCTTGTAGCAATCTACGTAAGCTTTGTTTATAATCAGGTTATCCAAAGGCCTCTTTATATTGTTTCTAAAACAGCTAACTTAAAAGAAGTAAAATGAATGTAATAGTTATCTCCCCATTTTGCCCTAAAGATAGAAAATCTGTAGAATTTTCAGCATTGGCTACTTATACAAAAAAACTTTTACAATTATTGCCAAGTGAAAACATTTATAAAGTCTTGTCACAAAATTCTATAAATTCGTATTCTTATAAAAATGTTGAGGTTTTACCTACTTGGAGCAGGAACAATGTATTTTTTGTTTTTCAGATTATTAAACAAGCTTTTTCTGTAAAATCAAAAGCAGTTTTTTTAGAACATGAGGTATATGCTTTTGGAAAAAATCAGTATGTTTTTCCATATCTAACTATTTTACTAATTTTACTACTTAAGATTATTGGCAAAAAAGTTGTTGTAAGTGTGCACGGGGTTGTACCTTTAAAAATGCTTAATTCAAACTTTATTAAAGATTCTGGCGTAGTAAATTTATCTTTTTTAATTAAGTTAGGAATGTTTGTTATGTACTATTTTACTTGTTTATTTGCAAGTCAAGTATTGGTGCATAATAAAAAATTAAAGGAGTATTTAGTAAAAGACTACATGGTAAGTAGTAAAAAAATACATGTTATACCTCACCCGTTGTATAACTTTAGTAAACCGCAAAAAATTAGCAAACAGTTTAAAAAATTAACTAAGGGCTACAAATATATATTTTTATATTTTGGGTTTTTAAGTATGTATAAAAGCTTAAATATTTTAATAGACGGTTTTAAATTAGCAAAATTAAATAAAAAACCTACTTGTTTATTAATAGCTGGTGGTGTACCTAAGAGATTAAGAAATGAGGGTAAATATTTAAAGTACATAAAAAAATATAAAGATTCTACAAAAAATTTTGATATATTTTGGGATACTAGGTTTATAAAAGATAGCGAGCTAAAAACGTATTTTACTAAATCTAGTTGTCTTATAATCCCGTATAAATATTTAGTATCAGCAAGTGGCCCTTTAACTCTTGCTGTCAATTCAGCTTTACCTGTTTTAGCCTCAAGCGCTTTTAAAGGCATTATTGCAAAAGACTTGATATTTGGAAAAACTAGCACAGAGCTAGCAAGAGCGGTAGAAAAATATGTAAATGACAGGGCTTTTAGAGATAAGGTTACTAAATCTGTAATTTATCAAAAACAGCTTTGGTCAGATGAACATATTAAGTTAAGTTACCAAAAACTTTTTGATAGTTTATGAATATTTTATTAGTTGTTCCCGAGTTTCCTCCAAATACAGTTGGGGGTGGAGGAGTTGTGTTTGAAAATTTAGCAAGAGAGTATTTTACAAAGGGCCATAAGGTTACTGTAATGCATGGTAATTATAAAGCAGCGTCGTTTTTTAAAACCATAAGTAAAAAAACTTATAAAGGTATTAAATACATTAGTGTTCCTTTAATGCCTTATCCAAAGTTTGAAAACTTTGTTACAAGTACACCTGCTAGTATTAACGCAACACTTAGTATTACAAATATTATCAGAAAAGGTAATTTTGACGTAATTCATGCTCACGGTATTGGTCATATTTTTGTTGATACATGTGTGCTTGTATCAAATAAGCCGGTTGTATTTACAGTTCATGGTGTGCCTGATCCAGCAAATATTTTTGCAAGGATGACCTATAGTTTTTATAAGCAAATTATTACAAGATTAGTGCTAAAAAAAGCAAGTTTAATAACGGCTGTTAGTAAATATACAGCAGATATGCTTGCTAGGCTTACTAGTAAAAAAGTTGTGGTTATAGAAAACGGCTTAAATACATCAGCCCTAACAGTTGAAAATAACAAAGATTCTAATTCCACTTTTACTATTCTTTCTGCAGGTAGAATTATTGATATGAAAGGTTTTGACAAGGTTATAAAGTTACTACCGCAGTTTATTAATGAATATGGCAAGGTTAAATATATAATTGCTGGAAGAGACGCGGGAGGTAAAAAAAATTTAATCAAGTATGCCAAGACACTTGGTGTTGCTAAAGAGGTTGAATTTGTTGGTTTTGTAAATAGACGCAATCTTTCTAAACTTTTAAATAAAGCTAATATTGTTGCCATTACATCTAGCAAAGAGCCTTTTAATATTTTTGCTCTTGAGTCTATGTATTTTAATAAAGTGATACTAACAACTTTTGGTGGTGGTTTAAAAACAACATTAAAGGGGTACAATAAATCTATAGATATAACCTCGTCTAATTTATTTAATCAAATAAAAATGAAACAAAGGCTTAAATCCAACTTTAATGCAGAAAACTTTTCTTGGGTTAGTGTGTCTGATAAATACTTAAATTTGTTAAAAAAATATGCCAAAAAATAGTTTAAAAATGTCAGTTGATTATATTGAAGATAAAATTTTTGACCAGCTTAAAGGTGTTAAAGCAAACGCAAAATTATTGGATATTGCTACTGGGAAGGGTTACCTAGTCGGTGATCTTGATAAAAAAGGTTTTAAACATATTTATTGTGCCGATATTAACCCAAAAAATTTCTTGTACGAAAAAGATAAGTTTAATTTTAAAAAAGTTGATGCAAATAAGAAGCTTACGTACAAAACTAATTTTTTTGATGTAGTCATATCTAGTGAAACTATAGAACATTTAAAAAACCCAAGAGATTTTATGGGCGAGGTTTATAGAATTTTAAAACCTTCTGGTATTTTTATTCTTACAACACCTAATACAGATACTATTTTTTCAAGGTTGTTTTTTCTTTTTACAGGAATACTAGCAGCTCACACAAGAAATAATTATAAAATCAGTGGTCATATAGCCGTTTTACCTGGTTTTTTAATTGAGAGATTTTATAAAGAAGTTGGTTTTATTAAACTAATAAAAACCTACAATTGCGGATATATTCCAGTTGTTAGGGTAAAATTAAAAAACCACCTATTAAATCCTTTGTTTGGGTGGATTACAGTTTATAAGTTTAAAAAACCTAGTGAAAAAAAATAAAATTGACTTTATAGGTATTGGTGCTATGAAGTGTGGTACCACCTGGATTGCAGACCAGCTACAAGATCACCCCGAAATTTCTTTTTCAAGAGAAAAAAGTCTTAAAGAACTACATTTTTTTGCAAGTGACACTAAACAAAGTTTAAAAATCCACGGTCCTAGTAATTATAGTAGGGGTTTAGACTGGTATCTTTCACAATTTCCTGATGTGCAAAAAGGTAAGATAAGAGGTGAATATTGTAATAGTTATATAAGTGATACCAAAGCAGCTGACCGGATAAAAAGTTTTGATCCTAATATTAAGCTGATAGTGAGTTTAAGAAACCCTGTTGATATGGTCTATTCACTATTTTGGTATCTTAACTCCTCTCTTAACTCTCCGTTTTTAGATACTTTTGAAAAATCTTTCTCTAAGCTTTCTTGGTATAGAACAAAGGCTTTATACTACGAACAGTTAAAATATTATTTTAGCATTTTTCCCAAAAAGCAAATTCATGTAATAATATTTGATGACATAGTTAATAACCCAAAAAAGGTTTGTAAAGACTTATATAAGTTTTTAGAACTTAAAAATGTTGAATATGTCCCAAAAACACTAAAGCAAAATTCTAGAAGTGCAGTTACTAAAAGATTTGGTGTTTTAAGCAAATTTTTCTTTAGTATAGCTAAGTGCTTGCAGAAGTTTAGCCCCAAGTTATATTGGGATATTACAAATAACAGAATGGTCTATAGTTTTTATAAAAAAGTTAATAATAAGTCTTTTAAGTATCCTAAGATAAATAAAGATACTGAGCTAATGGTTTATAATTACTATTCAAGTGATATTAATAAACTTGAAAAACTTATAGACAAGGATTTATCAGGTTGGAAAAAAGTATGAAAATAGGATTTGACGCTCGTTTAATAAATGAGACAGGTGTGGGTAGGTATATTTCAAATATCTTACCACTTCTTATAAAACAAAATAAAAAAGATAGCTGGGTTATTTTAGTTAGAAAAAAAGAAAAACCAGACTTAATGAAGATTTTGCCCGCAGGTTATAATGTTGACTTGGTTGAGTTTAACTTTAGGTGGCACGGGTTTTTAGAGCAGATTTTTTTACCTTTAGTACTTTACAAAAGGCACCTAGATATCTTTCACTCACCATATATCAATGTTCCTGTTTTTTATTTTAAAAGAAAAGCAGTGACGATTCATGATATAACTGTTTTTACTTTAAAGACCGGTAAGGCTTCTACTAAAAACCGACTTTTTTACGGCATTAAAAGGTTGGGTTACAAAATTGCACTAAAAAGTGCTCTTAGATCTCAAGTAATTTACGTAGTTACAAATAGTGTACGCAATGACATTATTTCAAATTTCCCTAAAGTTGATAAAAATAATATTGTAGTGGCACCAAATGGCTTTACAAAACTAAAGACCTCTAGGTCAAAAACAAATCTAAACACAATTAAATCTTTAAAACCTTATTTTTTATATGTTGGTAACGCTCACCCACACAAAAACCTAGAATTTTTGGCAGATAGTCTAAATAGATTTTTTGATAAACTTCCTCGCTACAAAATAGTTTTTGCAGGAAAAAACGATTTTTTTATGCAAAGGTTAAAAGAGCATGTTGCTACGCTTTCTAATAAAGAAAATTATGTATTTATAGATTCTCCTAGCGATTCTTTTTTAGCTTCTTTATATTCAGCAAGTACTGTTGTTGTTCTTCCTAGTAAAAAAGAAGGGTTTGGTTTACAAATTTTAGAAGCTATGGATAAAAATGCTTTAATTGTTGCATCTAGAATCTCAGCTTACCAAGAAGTTGCAAAAGATCTGGCCTTTTATTTTACTAAAGACTCGTCAAGGTCTTTTTATATTGCCTTAAGTAAGGCCTTAAAAATTAAACCTTTTGAAAAAGCTAAATTGTTCAAAAAATACAAAACAAATATTAAGAGGTACTCTTGGCAAAGGAGTGCTAAAACTATTTATAACGCTTATTTTACACATAGAAATAAAACAAAGACTTTAATTTCTAAAAACTTTTAAAATGAAAGTTGCAGTTGTTTATGATGACCTAAAACAAAGAGGTGGGGGGGAGATTTTCTTAAATAATATTTTAAAGGTCGTAGGTAATTGTACCTTTTATACACCTATATACTCACACCAAGATTCTTTTTGCAAAAAAGTAGTATACTCTAAACCACTTACATTTTTGGCAAAAAGCCTTGGAAAAATTGGTTATTACAGTGCATCTTTACTGTCGGTTTATTGGTTTGAAAACCAAAGATTTGAAAAATTTGATATTGTAATTAACTTAAGTAACAGAAATTCTATTTCAATCATTACACCTACAAATACCACTTGTATAAATATTATAACAACTCCGTTTAGACTACTTTGGGAGAAAAGCCCTAATTTATTTATGAATGCTTTTTTAAACCCTTTAAGATGCTCTAACTTTATTTATAGTAGAAGATCCGATTACACCTTTACTATAAGCAGTTATGCCAGAGATAAAATTAAGAAATACTGGGGGATCGATAGCAAAATTATAAGATGTCCTTATAAAAAACTTTTACCTGTTAAACCTAAAGAGCCTGTTAAGTTTGATCAGTATTTTTTAATGGGTGGAAGGTTTAATAGATGGAAAGGTAAGTACTTTCTGCAAGTTTTGGATTATTTTAGTAAAAACCCACAATATAATCTTATCTGTTTTGGTAAAGTAAGTTCTAATAAATTTAAGATTAATACATATAAAAAGTACAAAAATATTTATTTTGTTGGTAGGGTTTCTGACAATAAATTATCAAATTTGTACAAAAACTGTTTAGCTTTTATCCATCCCCAAGTTGAGGATTTTGGTTTAACTCCTTTTGAGGCTTTGCAATTTTACAAACCTATAATCGCCCTTAATAAAGGTGGGGTATGTGATTATCTAAATACTAACATCTCTATACTGTATAAGGACTTTAATGACTTCGAATTGGCGATTAAAAAATCTTTTGATTATAAAATTGATAGAGAAAGAGTAAATAAAATATTAGATTTATACTCTTTTGAAAATTTCGAGTATAATTTTAAAAAGTTACTAAAAAAGTATGCTCAAAAAACAAACGGATGACTTTTATGATTTACCTACAAAAAGAAAAGCTCCCCTTTATTTTTTTCTTGTAAGAATTCTTGATATATTTGTAGCTGTAGTTGGTATAATTATACTTTTTCCTTTGTATGTTATTACAGCTATGGCAATTATGATCGAAGATCCTCACAACCCTTTTTATACACCAAAGCGTGTTGGGAAAAACAAAAAACTATTTACCTTTATAAAATTTAGATCTATGTTACATAATGCTTGGGAGTTGGAACGCAAAGATAAAGAGTTAATGAAAAAACTTAGAGGTGGGAAACATAAAGTAGAAAATCACCCATATGTTACAAAAGTTGGAAAATTTATTAGAAAATACTCAATTGACGAGACCCCTCAATTAATTAATGTACTTGTTGGTCAGATGAGTTTTGTAGGTCCCAGAGCCCTTTTTCCTGATGAAATAGAAAAGTTTTATAAAGATTACCCTAACCATAAAAAGTATATGGATGCTTTATTTCAGGTTAAACCAGGAATTACGGGATTTTGGCAAGTTAGTGGTAGAAACAAAATTGATTTTGATAAAAGAATAAGAATGGAGGCCTATTACGCTCGTAACTACAATATTTTTGACGATTTGTTAATTATATTAAAAACACCGTTTGCCGTACTTAAAGCAGAAACACATTAATTAAATTAATTAAATATTGACTGCCAATTGAATATTAATTACACTGCCTTGTCTTTTATTGTCTAAAGTTAGTATCTCGTGTAAAATTTTATGGTTATGGAAAATATATATACGCCCAAAAAAAGATTCTCGTTACCGAAATTTAATTTTAATTTTTTTAAAAAGGAAAAGCAGGTTTTAAATCCACAAAGCACCTTTACCATAAACGAGTCCCCAAAGAAAAAGTTAAATTTCAAAATTCCTTGGAAACCAATATTAGGAGTTTTGGGTGGCCTTATTCTGATTGTTTTAGTAGTAGTTGCTTTTGCATGGTTTTATTGGGGAAAAAACGCTTACGCAATTTATGCAGCAGCCCTTAATTTAAAAGCCTCAAGCTCGGATATGCAAGTTGCCTTAAAGACACAAGATTTAGATAAAATTGATAACAGCCTAAAAACTTTTCAGCAAAATTACGAAGACTTTAAAGTTGTTTATTATGAAAAATCTCCTAGGCTAAAATCACTTCCTATTGCAAAAGATTATGTAGGTGATGTTGATCACTTTATTGTGGCAGCTGACAAAGGTATTGATTTAGGATTTCTGGTCATAAAAACACTAGATCCATATGCTGCTGAACTAGGACTTAAAGAAGGTTCTACAAAATTTAATAATGAACAAAGAATAAAACAACTTGCCCAAGTACTTCCAAAATTTTCGGAAGATGTTGATGAGATAAGCAAACTTTTAGGTGAGATTGATAATGAGCTTTCACAGATTGATTCTACAAAATACCCGGATGAGATTAGAGGTGTTCCAGTAAAAAGCCAAGTAGAAAGTGTGCAGATTGTATTTTCGCAGTTAGCACAAAAATCACCTAAGTTTAAGGGTTTATTTGAACAACTACCTAATTTAATAGGTGTTGATGAGCCTAAAAAATACTTAGTTTTAATGGCAAATAGTACAGAACTTAGAATGGGTGGTGGTTTTACTACTTATGCCATAGTTGTAGAGGTTAAAGATGGTGTTCCAAAAATATTAAAATCCGTAGATACTTACATGATTGATGTAGACAATTACGAACTTGTACAGCGAATAACTCCAGAAACAGCCTTTATGCAACAGTACCTAAAGGTAAACAGAATTTATGCTAGGGATGCCTTATCATTAAGTCCCGATTTTGTAATTGGTGCTGATTATTTTGTTACAAGATACTGGGATAGGCACCCAGGTTACGGAGAGGCTGGTGTTCTTCCTAAGGTGGACGGTGTTATTAGTGTTAATACACACTTGGCTGAATCTATGCTCAAAGTTTTAGGACCGGTGGAGGTAGGTGGTAGATCATTTTTGACAGATCAAGGAACCTATAAAGGTTTTAGTGATACAGAGTTTAATAGTGAGAATGTAATATATAATCTTGAGACAATTGCTAATGCACAGCTTAGCGAGATTGCTGGTAGAAAAGATATAATTCAGTTTTTGCTTGAAAGCATGCTTGATAAAACACTTAATGCAAAAACAGAAAATTTAGCAGATTTGGCACGTACATTTATTGAAGCATTAGGTAGTAAAGACTTAATGGTTTATGTTTTTGATGATAATACTAATCAAGCTATGATTGATTTAGGTTACGCTGGTACAATTACACAACCTAACTCAAATAAAACCGACTATCTTTTAGTTTCCCACAGCAATTTTGGTGCAGGTAAAAGAGATTGGATTGTTACAAGGGATACAACAAAAGAGGTTTATACAAAAAACGGCAAAAAAATTAGTAAAGTTACTATTACATTAAATAACCCAAAAGCTCCTGAGTGGTGGCAACCAAGCTGGCTATATACATACAAAGATTATTTAAGGTTGTATGTTCCAAAAGGTTCAAAACTTGTTTCTGCAAAAGCAAGTGACGGCCAAAATTTAAATGAGGTACAAAAAGAAACTGGCGACATATTTAACCCATTTGATCAACTTACTTACATAGAATCTTACTTTACCATTGAAGAAGGTAAATCTTTAACTGTAACTTATGAATATGAACTTCCAGATACTGTAGATTTAGATAACTACACTTTGTATTTACAGAAGCAAAGTGGTACCCACGGCGATCTCTACACTATAAAATCTGGAGCAAAAGAGCAAAGATTTACTCTTTCAGAAGATACAACATTTAAGTTTGATTAATGACAAAGAGATTTATAGGGGTTGTTTTATCTTCAAATAATTTTGGAGATAGTGATAAGTTTTTTGCAGTTTTCACAAGAGAGTTAGGTTTGGTGAATGTTGTAGGTAAGGGTGTAAGAAAGTTAAACTCTAAAAGATCCCCTTCATTAGATACTTGTAACTTAACTTTATTTAGTCTTAAACAAACAAGAGATGGTTACTATTATGTAAATGAAGCAAAACTAGTTGACGAATTTTTTAACATAAAATCAAACTTAGTGGTTTCAGGTTGGGTATACTACATTCTTGAAGTGCTAAAAAATGTTTCTGTTGCAGGAATAGAGGATCTTTTAATGTTTGATAACCTTGTTAATACATTAAAGGTTTTGAACAAAAAACCCAGCAAGCGAGTTGTTTATGTTTTTTTGCAGCATGTGATAGTTTCTGCTGGTGTTTGGGACGAATCGTTTTATAAAGACTACCCGTATTTAAAATATATTAATTCAAATATAAGTGTTTCTAAACAAGACCAATCAAAAATAGACATGTTTTTTACGGATGTAATATCGGATTTAATTGAAAAAGATATAAATAGTAAAAAGTTTTTAAGCTCTTTATAATTTTTGTACTATAGAATATAATTTGTATATACCTGCTTAAGAAAGGTTGGCATCTTTTTAGGGTATAAACTAATTGAGAGATAGGCTTTAGCCTATAATTAGGGTGGAACCGCCCGTGTTGGGTCCCTAAGTAACTATTAAGTTATTTGGGATTCTATTAAAATCCTACATTTATTATGGTAGAAATGCAAAAAATAGTGAGCCTTTGTAAGAGGCGTGGTTTTGTTTATCCAACTAGTGAAATTTATGGAGGTTTAGTAAGTAGCTACGATTACGGACCCCTTGGTGTAGAGTTATTAAACAACTTAAAAAGTTTATGGTGGAAGAAGTTTGTAAACTCAAGGCCAGATATGGTTGGTATAGACTCCCAGATAATACTAAACCCAAAAACTTGGGAAGCTTCTGGACATGTTTCAAACTTTAAAGAAGTTGTAGTGGAGGATAAAAAAACTAATAAAAGGTACAGGTTGGATCATTTGATAGAAGATTGGGTTAAGGATAATCCAAATGAAGTTAGTAAAGATTTTGTTGTAGAGGACTTAACTTCGGACGAAATGTGGGATTTTGTAGTAGAGCATAAAATTAAATCCCCTTTTAAAAATGAACTGTCTAAGCCTAAAAAATTTGATGTTTTGTTTCCAACTAAGATTGGTGTGGTAGAAGATTCCGTGTCAAAAGTTTATTTAAGAGGGGAGACCGCACAAGGAATTTTTACTAATTTTAAAAATATATTAGACTCAACTCGTCAGACATTACCTTTTGGTGTTGCTCAGGTTGGCAAAAGTTTTAGAAATGAAATAACTAGTGGGCAGTTTGTTTTTAGAACGCTAGAGTTTGAGCAAGCTGAGATTGAGTATTTTTTTAATCCTAAGCAAACTGATTGGAAAAAACTATTTGATGAGTGGAAGGATCAGATGTGGCAATTTGTAACTTTCGATTTAGGAATAAGTGAAAAGAACTTAAAATGGAGAAGGCACACTGATAAGGAAAGAAGCCATTATAGTAAAGACACTTATGACTTAGATTATAATTTTCCTATTGGATTTAAGGAATTATGGGGAATTGCGTACAGAACAGATTATGATTTAGCCCAGCACCAGAAACACTCAGGTGTAAGTTTAGAGTATCAAGACCCATACACAAATGAGAAATTTATTCCCCACGTAATTGAACCATCTCTTGGGGTAAATAGAATGTTTTTAATGGTGCTTTGTGACGCTTATATTGAAGATAGTGACAGGGTTTATCTAAATTTATCTGGTAAGCTTGCCCCTTACAAAGCTGCTGTTTTTCCTTTAGTTTCAAATAAACCAGATATTATGAACAAAGCCAAAGCGGTGTTTGGGAGTTTGCATGGTAATTACTCTACGTATTTTGATGATCGCGGAAATATTGGAAAACGTTATAGGTATCAAGATGAGATTGGTACACCTTTTTGTATAACAATTGATTATGAAACTCTTGAAAATGATACTGTAACGGTAAGAGATAGGGATAGTATGGTTCAGGAGCGTGTAGAGGTTAGTAAGCTTTCTGATTGGATTAAGGAGAAGCTAAAGGGGTATAAATAGTTTTTTTATCTTTACATAAAATTATCAGTAACAACGTAATTACATTTAATTCCTGTGTTATTTGCACTTTTAAAGATTAATTTTCCTAAGCTTTAATTTAAAATCTTTCAAAAGAACTAGTTTTAACGTGAAGATATTAGTATTATTTTGTTAGTCTAATTGTGTCTGCTGGTGTAAAATATAGCACATTAATCTGCTACTATCTGGTTAAAAACATAGGGAAGACTTGGCAACTTAATATTTTTTAATCGCCAGGGTGATGAAACTTGGTAGACATGCGGGACTCAAAATCCCGTGGGCTAAACACCCGTGAGGGTTCAAATCCCTCCCCTGGCACCAGTGTTTAAGTAAATATAATTACGATTATATTTTTTATAAAGTTAAACGGTTTTTATTATGATTCTTTCTCAAAATCTTAGAAAAGGTACTGTTTTTGAACTTAAAGGTAACCCTTTGTTAGTACTAGATTATGCTCACATTAAAATGGCTAGGGGTGGGGCTACAATTCGTGTTAAAACAAAAAATATTTTAAATGGTGTGATCGAAGAACACACTTTTAACTCTTCCGAAAAGTTTGACGAAGCCGATTTAACAAATACTAATTATCAGTACCTATATAATGATGGTGAGACTGCCTTTTTTATGGATGCTAAAAATTATGAGCAGGTAAGTTTTCCACTAGAATCTATTGCAGATCAAGTAGTGTTTTTAAAAGATGGGGAAACATACCAGCTTAAACTTTATAATGGAAAATTGGTTGAGGTAGAGCTCCCAAAAACTATGGAGTACACAGTTGAGTACACTGAACCTGGTTTTAAAGGGGATACCAGTGGTACTACCCTTAAACCAGCTAAGCTTGAAAATGGGGTAGAGGTAAAAGTTCCTTTATTTATTAATATTGGTGATAAAATCAAAATAAATACCGATACATTAACATATAAGGAGCGTTCCAAATAAAAATGCAAAGCCCAATTACTTTAAAACTAAACCAATCAGGTTTTTTTAAGGGTGACTCCACGTTTGCTAACTTACAATTCTTAAACCTTTTGGCAGCCCAAGCTTTAACCCAAGTTGGTGTTAGGTTATTTGACTTTGTTTTGGCAATTCAGATATTTAATGTTACAGGTAGCAACGCATCTGTTTCTTACTTAATTTTATCCTATGGATTACCTGCTTTACTTTTTAGCTCTATAGCCGGGGTACTTGTTGATAGGTGGAATAAAAAAGGAACCTTAATTTTAATTAATCTGCTTAGGGGTATAGTGGTTGTAACTTTTATAGTTGCAACAAAATCTTTTTTAATCATTCTATTTTTTGCCTTTTTACTTTCGCTTATTACCCAATTTTTTGTTCCAATTGAGGGTTCCCTAATCCCTATGATTGTAAAGCGCAGGAATTTACTTTCTGCTAATTCAGTTTTTACTTTAACATTATATTCTTCTAGTGTTTTAGGGTTTATGGGGGCAGGGCCTTTAATAAAAACATTAGGAGATAGGGGGGCTTATATTTTTGTTGCCGGTGTGTTTTTTATAGCAACCCTTTTAGTTGTATTCCTTCCAAACAAAGACAAAAAGCAGCTGTTTGGATTTTTTAAAAAAAGCAATCATATAAATGTTTTTACTATTGCTGATCAAATAAAAGAGGGTCTTAAAATAGTAAAATCCTCTAAGTACATTAAAAAGTCTATAATTTTTATGGGTATGTCGCAGGTTATTGTTGGTATGTTTATGGCGTTAATGCCTGGATTTGCTGTTAGTATTTTAGGTCTTTCAGCAGAGGATTCATCTCTACTTTTAATTGGCCCCGCATCTATTGGGATGGTTGTGGGTGCAGTTATAATTGCTAAATTTGGAAACGGGCATAGTAAATCCAAAATAGTAAGCTTGGGTGTTTTTATGTCTTTTGTGTCATTTTTGCTTATGTCTTTTTTACCTGAATTTAACCGAAATCATATGTTAGATAGTTTTGATTTTACTTTTCCAATTAATAAAGGCTTTATGCCTGTTGATGTAAGGAGTGGTATAGTTTTGTCTGCAATAGCCCTTACCTTTATTACAGGTATGTTTAATAGTTTTATTGTTATTCCTTCAACAACACTCTTACAAGAAAAAACTAGTTCAAAAAACCGTGGAAAAATCTATGGATTTTTACAAACTGTAATTACAGCAGGTGGTGCTCTTCCTATTCTATTTGCAGGAATCTTTGCCGATTTTTTTGGAATTTCGTATGTTCTTAGAATTATTAGTATAATAATACTAATAATGTTTATATTTTCGCTTTCTTACAATGCAAGAAATAATAAATAACTTACTTTCTATGATAACCTCATACGACTATTCCGTAGTTTTAAATATATATGTTTTTGTTGGGATAATGTTTGTTTTATCTGTATTTTTTGTGTATGGGGTTTATAGGTCTATGCCCCAAAGTGGTTTCAGTAAGGAATCAACAGTTGATTTTGTTAGCGTTGGTATTATTGCATATTTGGCATCGGCCTTGCTTTTAATTGGGAATGTATCAGATTTAGTAAGTATAAAGTTTTATTTTACTAATCAGTTTTGGTATGTAAGTATACTTTCTGCATTCTACGTAATTTTTTTATTATCTCTTGCAAATAGATGGTCAAAGTTTAAAGTGTTGGATGTGTTTTCACCAGCAACCCTACGATTTTTGGGAAGGTTATTTATAGTTGTGTTTATATTTTTTCAAATACCTTTCTTCTTGATATCTGGAATATTTTTGGTCTTAGTTTCAAGATCTATAAAAACCACGCTTAAAAATAAATTTACCAGCCTGTTTGGTTTAATAAAAGTTGAAAAAGCTGACGAATATTCATTTATTGGAGGTGCTTTTCTTCTTAGCATATTTTTTATAACAAGCATTTGCTTAGTTGGGGTGTTTTTAATGTATAGTGGCAGATTTTCTTATTGGTATTTGGTGGTATTAATTGTATTATTGTTAGTACAACTTTTAACATTTGTTAAAAGATCTAGAAAGTTTAAATTAAAATGGCACTTACAGATCAATTTATTAAAAAGCAAAAACAAAGACTTAAAGAAAAAAGAAGAGAAGCAGTTGAAAACCTTGCTAGACTAAACAAAGAAAGTATAATTCACCAACCAGACACAAATGTTGTAGATGATGAGGATGATGCCTCAGAATTTGTAGAAATTGATGAGACAAATCAACAAATAAGCGAACTTCAAGCTTTAATTGATCAGATTGACGATGCTTTACAAGCCATAAAGGTTGGTAAGTATGGGTTGGACAAAAGAACAGGTGAACCCATTTTGCAAGAGAGATTAGAGGCCTATCCTGAAGCTACAACAGCAGGATAATAAACTACCTTAACTTGTCTTTCAATTCTCAAAGAATTTTCTTTAAAAAGTGTTTTATTATGCTTGCTATTAATCACAAGTCTCAAACTTTTTAACAATTGCTTTGGTTTACTACATCAAATACACTTTAATTTTAACAAAATTTAATATTTTTTGTGATACCTTATACCCTTCGTTATGTGATGTAATTTAATAATTTTTAGTCGATATCATTAATTCGTTTATTTTATTTTTTATTTCTTCAAAATTTATCTTTTTTTGATGCTTGATGTGAAGAATTTTTATTCCCGACGTATTTAAAACCCTATCTACAAAGCTATCTCTTTCTCGTCTATTACTTTTGTTATGTGTTTTTCCATCATATTCAATGCCTATAATTGGTTTTAAATATTGTTTTTCAAAAATAACAAAATCAATCGTTTTTCTATTTATCTTATTTTGATAAGTCCAAAATTCTTTTTTTGATAAAGTAACTTGAACGATATTACTTAATACAATTTGTGGAAAAACAACATAGTCACCAGAAATAATTTGTTGCAAACCCTCAAAAAAATGTCTCTCTGGTATATTTAATAAAAAGTCTTTTCTTTTAAACGGTAAATTCTTTTCTTCTTGTTGGTAACCGGTAGAAATTTTATCTTTGTAAAGATAAAATAAGATTCCTAGAACTATAATGACTGTTGTTAGTACCAGTATTAGTAAGATTTCCATATTTGGTAAAAAATTATTAAATTATTTCATGTAATATTTTAGTATATAAGAAATTTTGCATAGTGAAACGGGGTAAAATCATTTGTGGCTATTTTTTCTCCACTCCCTGTCCGTTCGTGTTCTAAAAATTTTGTCCAGCCTGCCCTGTTGTTTTATTAATGACTGATAATAGTTTTTAATCAAACTCTTTTTATTCATCTCGACATTGTCTCTAAAAAAGTTATATATTCCTAACCACTGGTTTACTGACAAGTCTGAAGGTTTACTTTTGATATCAAATTTTAGGTCTTTTGACAACCTGAGAAATTGTTTGTCGGTAAAAATATGCTTAAAGCTTTTCTTGAGTGACGGTTTGGATTGGCTGAATCCGTAAACTACAAAATTCTTCCACTCAATATCATTATTAGTACTTATCAAAGGATTTGCAATCTTCTCCAATCGTAAAAGTACAACTTCTACACGGGGAGAGGGTTTAAAATCATTCCGACTAAAGCGATAAAAAACTGATGGGTTAAATTTTGATTTTATAAACAGAGATTTCAAGCTTTCCTTGACTTTTGGCAAACCTAAATAATTTAGAGTTGCTTGTTTCTGAGCGAATAGATAAGTATCATCTGCTAAATGCTTTTGCCCACTTAGCTTGCGAATAATATCAGCAGTATAGTTGAACGGTATGTTAGAAAAAATTTTGTAGTTTCTATCAGCAGGAAAGTTGTATTTAAGGATGTCTTGATTTACAACTTTTACATTTGAAGCCAACCCAAAATGGTTTAATAACTCATTGTACAATTTTTTGTCCTTTTCAATTGCGACAACTTCTTTGGAATACCTTCTCAAAACTTTTGTTATTTCACCATGACCGGCTCCAAGATCAAATACTAAACCCTTATTACAAATACTCGAATTTTTAATTATAGATTCTAATAAGGCCTGATTCTTTACAAAATTTTGTGAATGTTTTAATTGTCTCATTGTATTTTAAAAAAGATAACCTCAAACAAAAACCACAAAGGAACAGACAGATTTTGTTTTTAGATATTTTTGCTAACATACCACAACTATAGGTAGTTTATCACAAAACATAAAGTTTTTACGTGATATTTTGCGAAGTTTTTGGTAATTAATAATTGCGTAAGTTTGATTTCTTACAATAACTTTTTTATTTTATTAGTATTTATAAACCAAACTCTTAAATTTACTTTCTGACTTTTTGCTTTCCTAACGCCTTTTCGGGTTTCTTTTGTGTTGCTGTATGGCAGAAAATGGTGTTAGATATATATAAATGGTGAAAAATGGTGAAAATAGGAAAAGTAGTAAAAGCAACCTACGGCTTTTTTTAGGGGAGTACCAACCCAATATTACGGGAGGGGCTAGAATAGCCCTTCCCAAAAAAATAAGGGAAGTTATAGGTAGTGAAAAGGTAATAGTTTTAAGTAGGGGTTTTGAAAAATGTATTGCAGGTTACACTACTAAGTACTGGCAAAGAGAAAGTAAAAAAGCTTTAACAGCTAACATAGGGGACAGAAAAGCAAGACTTTTGAAAAGATACATGTTTTCAGGTGCTTTTGATTTAGAGTTTGACAGTCAAGGTCGAGTTGTGATGCCAAAAAGCTTAATGGAGTATGCCGATATAGGTGAAGGAGATGAAGTTTTACTTGTTGGTGCAGGAGATCACTTTGAAATTTGGAATAAAGCAAACTTTGAGGAATCAATGAGCCAGATTGAATCAGAGATTGTTTAGAACATTAAAAATGAATGATAATAATAGTCACAAACCAGTTCTTTTAGACGAAGTTATAGAGCAAGCAAAAGAGGTGCAAGCTAAAACTTTTGTTGATGCAACACTTGGAAGAGGTGGTCATTTTTTCGGATTACTCTCAACTTGTACCAATGGTCTTGGTATAGATCGAGATAAAGAATCTATTGAATTTGTATCCAATAAGCTTACGGATCTTGGTTTTAACTCTTGTGACCCTTTTGTTATGGGTAAAAAGCAAGTTTTTTTAAAACAAGCTAATTTCACCCAAATTAAAGAGCAAATAGATTTAACGCTACAAATTATACCTAATATTATTCTTGCTGATCTTGGTGTAAGCACGTATCAGATAAAACACTCAGTACCTGGTTTAAGCTTTGGCAAACCTGATGATTTTCTTGATATGAGGCTTGATAAATCTGTTAATGTAACCGCTGCTGATTTATTAAATGCTTTATCACAAAATGAACTGGCTAAATTATTTTCAAACTTGGGGGAAGTTTCAAATAGTAAATCATTGGCAAGAAATATTGTTGAATATAGAAAAAACAAAAAGTTTGAAACAGTACAAGATTTTATAAAAGCTGGAAAGTTTAGCAAAATATTTGGTAAAGCACACACTGGTACAAAGCCTTTTATGGCATTACGAATTGCTGTAAATAGTGAGCATACTAATCTAAAAAATTTTCTTACAGAAAGCATAAGTTACATTAAAAAAGGTAGCTTGCTACTTATTATTACTTTTCATTCTCTAGAAGAAAAACAAGTTTTTAAATTTGCCAAATATAATAATTTTAAAATAACTAAAAAAGCACCAACCGCTAAAGAAATAGCAAAAAATAGGAGTGCTAGATCTGCTAATTTATTAATAATAAAAAATGACTGAAAAATTAAGGAAAAAATTAATACTCGCATCCTGCACACTACCTTTTATATTAAGTGTGGTAGTACATGTTGTTGTTATTAATACATTAACTATTGATGGAAAAAAACTAGATTCAATACAAGGTGAAATTACCCAAATTAGTAGAGAAAATCAATTTTTAGAATACAAAAAGTCTCAGTTAGGCTCTATTGAAGGTGTTAGTAAAAAATCTGAAGAGCTTGGTATGAGGCCAGTTGAGGTTTCATTTAGTAAGCCTGAAAACAAAGATATTGCACTTTCTCATTAACTATGAGACCTACAAATGTTCAAAAACTTTGTACCACAAGAGTAAGTATAATTTTTATTGGCTTTCTTCTTTTATACTCTTTAGTCTTAGTAAAGTTATTTAATACTCAGGTAATCAACAGAAATTACTGGAAAAAGGTTGCATTTAAACAACACTTTGGTGAAAGTGAGATACCTTCAAAAAGAGGGGACATTTTGGCAAGTGATTATTCTATTTTAGCAGCATCCTCTACCACATACGATTTATATCTTGACCCCTACACCTTTAAAGGTACTTTTGACGACTTAAAAAAGATATTTGATTACCTATATAAAAATACTAACACCCAATTAAAGAGAAAAAATGATGACAAAGAAGTTAATGACAAAGAAGTTGACCTTGATGTTTATAAAGCATATATTTCTCAAAAAGAAGCTCAGTGGAGAGATGCAATTAACGATAAGGAAATGAGATTTAAATACTTACAAAAAGGATTAGATGAAAATCAAAAGTCTTACATAGAATCATTAAAAATCCCCTCACTTCACTTTAATGCTGTTGGTTCACGTTCATATTCAAGTGATAGTATTTATAGCCATATTCTTGGTTTTGTAGGTAAAAATGAAGACGGTGATAATGTTGGATACTTTGGTATTGAGGGTTTTTATAATGGTGATCTTAGCGGAGTTAGTGGTAGCTTAAAACAAGAACGCTCGGCTCTTGGGTCCCCTATTATTTATGCAGGTTTTGATAGTGTAAAAAAGTTAGATGGTAGTACTGTTGTTACTACAATCGATCGAGCAGTGCAAACAATAGTGTATAACGAACTTTCAAAGGCAGTAAAAGATTTTGGAGCAAAATCTGGTGTTGTGATTGTTGTTAACCCCAAGACTGGCGCTATTATTTCTATGGTTAATTACCCAACATACAATCCCAATCGTTTTGGGGAGTATTACAACGATAATCCAGATATATTTGTAAATAACGCAATTTCATCTACTTATGAACCAGGATCAGTTATAAAAGCCTTAACAATGTCTTCCGCAATCGATTTGGGGATTGTGACCCCCAATACAACTGTTTTAGACACCGGTCCTGTTGAATACTCAGGGCATTTAGTTGATAACTGGGATAAAAAACATCATGGTGAAATAACAATGACTCAAGTTTTGCAGCTTTCAGACAATGTTGGTGCAAGCATGGTAGGTAGTAAGGTTGGCAGTAAAAAACTATACGAGTACTTTCAAAAGTTTGGTATTGGAGACAAGCTTGGGGTCGACCTTGAAGGAGAAGAAGCTGGTGAATTTAGAAACTATAAAGATTGGAGCGACATTGATCTTGCAGCTGCCTCCTTTGGTCAGGGTTTTAGTGCTACACCTTTGCAAGTCTTAATGGCATTTTCTGCAATTGAAAATGATGGGATATTAATTAGACCCCACATAGTAAAAGAAATAATATTTAACGGACAAACTGTAAGTTATGAGCCTAAAGAGGTTGATAGAGTTATATCATCAAAAACCTCAAAAACTATGGTAAAAATGCTTACTAAAGCGGTTTCTGGCGGTGAGGCAAAGTACTTTGTAAGTAAAGGTTACAACGTAGCCGGAAAAACTGGAACTGCTCAAATTGCTGAAAATGGTGAATACCTCCCAGACAAAACTAACGCTACATTTGTTGGTTTTTTGCCTAATTACGACGAATTTGTTATGCTTGTGAAATTAGAAAGGCCAAGTAGTAGCATTTATGCATCAGAAACCGCTGTTCCTTTATGGATGACAATTGCAGAAAAGCTAGCAAATTACTACGGTCTTCCACCAGATAAATATGAATAATGAATCTGAAAATCTAATACTTTCGGGACAAACCCCGCTTAGAGGGCAAGTTAAAGTTCAAAGTTCAACCCCTATTACAATATTTTTGCTTTGTTTAAGCTTTATATTAAATAAAAAAAGCAAACTCCTTGGGGACTTTAATAGTCAAGTTACCCTAGACTTTTTAACCAAAATTAGAGTGTTTGGATTTGAGGTTATGAATACTGGAGACACATTAGAAAGTCTTAATTATAGCGGAGATAGTGATAATGTATTTTTCTCTGGAGCTGATTTTGCATCCAGTCTAATACTAACCTTAATGCTTGCAAAAAGAGGTGGAGTAGAGGTGCTAAATAACAAGGATTTAATTAGTTTTTATAACTATTTAGGTTTTGAAGTAAAGGGGGAGGAAGCTAAGTATTTTGTTTCTAACAAAGTTGGTAAAGATAGTAAAAGCAGCATTACATTTCACACTTTAAACGAGCAGTATTATTACATAGCCATACTTACTTTATTACTTAATAATAAAGAGTTTTCAATAAGCAGTATTGATTTAACTTATGAGCTTAATATTTTAATTGAGTTATTAAAAGAGCTTGGTTTTGTAAAAGATGTGGTTTATGGAAACTTTATTACAGTAAATTTTGATTTTACAAACGTTGAAAAAAGCGTTTTTGAAAAGCTTAAAGTACCTGGAGACCCAAAGGAATATATTTTTTACTGTGTTTCAAGTATTGCAACTGGTGGTGAGATTGAAGTAGTTGGCCTTGATCCTAAAATGGTTGCAAGTACTCTTAAAGTATTTTCTTCACTTGGTGTTGGGTTTGAATCAATAAGTGAGTCAAGCTTAAAGATCTGGTGGGGAAAAGATAGTAAGTTTGAGACTGCAAGTATTACCGATACAGATGAATATTTGGATTTTACCAAGCTTTGTCTGATACCTTGTATTGCTACAAGTCTTAGAAAAGAGGAGCAACCTATATATGTTTCCTTAAATACCGAAAAGTATAGATCTTATCTTCAGGATATAAATATTTTGGGAGGAAATATAGAGATTGATGAAAAAGGTGTAACTATAAACGAAGTCTCCAAAATTAAGGGAGGTAAGTTGACACTTTCTGATACAGGGGAAATTGAGAATTACGCAAGATTAATTATAGCCCTAACTTCCAGAATAACTATTAAAGATTTTACCAATTTAGTTTATTATAATCATGGTTTACTTAATAAGTTGGAATCCCTCGGGGGAAAAATAGAGTATGACATTGCAAACTGATTTATTGTGGCTGTTTTTTTCGCTTATAATTTCAGCACTTATTTACCCATTTGTAATAAACCTTTTATATAGATTTCAATTTAGAGAAAAAATACGAACTTCTGGACCTAAAACCCATATGGCAAAGTTAGGGACTCCAACCATGGGAGGTATAGGGTTTTTTATTGTCACTTTAGTAATCAATCTAATTTTTAATTTTTCGTACTCACAAACTGCTTTAGTTTTATTTGTCTTTCTAATAGCGGGAATTTATGGTTTTATTGAAGACTGGTTTAAAGCTTACTCAAAATCAAAGCTAAGAGAAGATCTTAGAATAGAGGTCTATCAAGTTTTTTCAAAATCAGACACAAGGTGGGGGTTTTACAAACTACTACTTGTACCCTGGAACTTGTTTAGAGAATTTGCACGAGTTGTAGGAAGTAATAAAAGCAATACTAACGTAAGATTAAAATCGCATTACAAATTTTTAATGCATTTAGCTCTTGGTATATTTGTTGCTTTTTGGGTTTACTTTAAGCTTGGGTGGAGTACTATGGACGTTCCATTTTTAGGCGAGATAGAACTTGGTATTATTTACCCATTATTTATAACAGTATTTTTTGTTTTTACGTTAAATGCGGTAGCTATAACTGACGGCATTGACGGATTGCTTACTGGTGTGACTTTACAAATTTTGATTGTTTACTGGATTATTGCAATTATATTAGGATATTTTTCTCTATCACTTTTCATAGCAATACTTTTTGGATCGTTAATTATATATTTATACTTTAATGTTTTTCCTGCAAGAGTATTTATGGGCGACATAGGATCATACGCTTTAGCTTCAGCGTTATTCATGATACCTCTTTTAATGCGTGTTGAGTTTTTAATATTTATAACTCATGCCTTGTGTCTATTTGATGGAGGAGTATCAGGTATTTTGCAACAGTTATCTGTAAAGTTTAGAGGAAAAAGAATATTTAAAATGGCACCTATTCACCACCACTTTGAGGTCTTAGGGTGGCACGAATCTAAAGTAACAATAAGGTTTTGGGTTGTTCAAATAGTACTTTCTCTCTTAGGTCTTCTTTTGTTTTTTTATTTATAACAAATGTACATTAAAAGAAGAAAAACTGCCAAAAATAATCTTCTTTTAGTTTCTATATTGGTAACTTTAGCTATAAGTTTGTTTTTGGTATATAACGCTTCTAGTACTTATGCCTACAACTATTTTGGATCAAGCTACTATTTTTTGATTAACCAATTTGTTTGGGTGTGCGTCGGGCTACTAGCTTTTTTTTTGGTTCAGATTTTGCCCTTTGGGGCATTTAAAAAAATCTCTTTTTTAATGTATGTAACATCTATAATTTTTTTAGTTATAGTTCTTATACCAAACCCCTTTTCACTTGAGGTATATGGTGCCAGGAGATGGATTGTGCTAAACCCTAAGCCATTTCCCATACTACCTTTACTTGGCAGACTTTCTTTTCAACCAGCGGAATTTACAAAGTTAGCCACTGCTCTAACGCTTCCTTTGGTGTTTTTATCCGCAAGAGAAAAAACAAGCCTAGGAGCGATTGCAAAATTGGCTGGGTATTTTTTGTTACCTGCCCTTTTAATATTAATAGAGCCTGATTTAAAGGATGCTTTAATTTTGTGTGTTTTGGGTGCAAGTATAATTTTTGCAGGGGGAGTAGAGTTTAAGTATTTTTTATATGCTATACCAGTTGGAATGCTTCTATTAATTTTTTCTATATTATTCTCACCTTACAGAATGGAACGTGTAAAAACTTATTTTTCTTCAAAGCATAGTGGTGAATCCTCATACCATGCTAAACAACTGAATATTGCACTTGGTTCTGGTGGAATATTTGGTGTGGGTGTTGGAAAATCTAGACAAAAAAACGAATATTTACCTGAAGTTGTAGGGGATTCCATTTTTGCTATTTTTGGAGAGGAATTTGGCTTTATAGGTTCAACACTAATGGTGTTTTTAATAACTTTAGTTTTTTACAGTATCTATAGATCAACTTTAATGATTACCGACATGTACGAAAGGTTATTTAGTATTGGTGTTTTAAGTTGGTACGGGACGCAGGCATTTTTAAATATGGGGTCTATTTCTGGGCTTATCCCCTTAACTGGTGTTCCTTTGCCTTTAATTTCTTACGGTGGATCTTCACTATTATTTATGTTAACTGCTCTTGCTATTGTTTATAAGTACTCTAAAAGCTAACACAACCTTACACTAATGTGTTATTCACCCAAGCTTTAGCAAAGTTAGGTTGCAATACGAGATTGATTTTTTTAAGAATACTTATAGATAATACAATAAAGTCAGTTTCAAAATTCTTGTTATATAAACTACAAATCTCGTGTATAGTATTATTATGGCATCATACGATTTAGTAATTGTTGGTGGGCATCACAGCTCTGCTGTACCTATCATTAAAAATATTAAGAACACGCATAAAATTTTATTTGTAGGTCATAAATATGCCTCTGTTTTAAATAAAAATATTAGTAGTGAATACAAAGAGATAACCAGTTTAGGTATTGATTATATATATTTAAAATCCCCTAAATTTTATAACGTTAAAGGTTTTTTAAAGTATTTAAAACTTATTAAAAGTATTTTTAGGAGTCTTACAATTCTTATAAAAAGTCGCCCTAAGTTAGTTCTAAGTTTTGGTGGTTATCTTGCTGTTCCGGTAAGCATAGCGGCTAAAATTTTATTTATACCAGTAATTACTCACGAACAAACTCTTGAAAAAGGTTTGGCTAATAAAGTTGTTTCTAAGATGTCAAGTAAAATTCTTCTTTCTTGGCCTACTGAAAGACTATCAGATAAACAGGTGGTTGTGGGTTTACCGTTAAGGGATGAAATTAAAAAAGTAGGGATTAAAAATTTAGGTAATAGTTATAAAGTAAGAACTGTTTTTGTTCAGGGTGGAAAACAAGGTAGCCACAAGTTAAATGAATTTATATTTGAAAATATAGAACACTTAATAAAACAGTTTAATGTAATACATCAAACATCAAATCATTCTGAGTATGATGACTATGAAACAGCTAAAAAACTTAGTAAAAAATATGTTGGTAAATATAAGTGCTTTGACTTTATTTTTGGGGATGATTATACAAAAGTTCTTAAGAATTCTGATTTGTTAGTTTCTAGGTCTGGAGCTCATATTACTTATGAAATTTGCTACTTAAAAATGCCAAGTATACTTATTCCAATCCCGTGGGTTTCTGGAAACGAGCAGTATAAACTTGCTGTAAATGCAGCAAAATATACACCAAGTGTTGTTTTGCAAGAAAAAGACTTAAACATAAGTAACTTTGATAATTCTTTAAGTAAAGTTAAGTCTAAAATCAGAGAAAATAAAAGATATAAACAAGTAATCGAAAATTCGGATGAAAAAGTAGTTGAATTAATTCTTTCATACCTAAAATGAGAAGTTTGTATATAGTATTTATAATAATATATTTGACCCTTTCGGTTTTTATTGCTGACTCAAAAGGTTATTTTGCTGTCAGAAGTTACAGCGTTGAAAAAAGAGAAGACATACAATCTTATTTAAATCAAAACTATAAGGGTCATTCTTATATTTTGTTAAATAAAAAGGCCATGGCTGCAGACTTAAAAAGTAAGTTTTTAGATATTAAGAATTTACAACTAAAGAGAAATCCTAACATGACTTTAAGTGTGGTTGTTGAAAATAAAGAACCAATAGCTAGAACCAAATCTGGTAAATATATTTCTAAAGACGGTATTCTTTATTCATCAATTTTAAATTACCCTACAAAAGTAGAAGCAAAGGTTGACACCCAATATGTTTCAAAACATGTTTTGTCAGGAAACCAGGTAAGTTTTATATTAGAATTATCAAGTAAATTTGACTCAGTTAGTATTGAAGTATATGAGCCTTATCATTTTGTAATATACTTAGACTCTATTCCGGTAGAAGTACAACAAGATTATGAAAACATTGCAAATATGACTCGTGTGGTGGAAGATATTATAGTTAAATCAGACAAGAATATTAGTAAGTTAACCGTATTAAACACAAGAGTTGTACTAAAATAGCACTAAAAGTATTGTACAAAAAAACATTTTGGCTCTAAAGGGAGTTATTTGTTTTAAGATTATTATAGAAATAATACTCAAACTGCTGTAAAATTTGTAAATACCATGCCTAGAGAAAAAATAATTACTTCCATAGACGTAGGGTCTTCAAAAATATGTGTAATAGTTTCAAGTATTAGTGGGGGTCGAATTTCAGTAATAGGTAATTCTACAGTTGTTTCAAAAGGTATTGATAGAGGTGTAGTTAACGATATTGATAGTGCGGTTGAAGCAATTGCTGGTGCAATTGAAAAGGCAGAAAAAATGTCAGGTCATGCTATTTCTAAGGCGATTATTACAGTAAATGGTCAGCAGATACAAAGCGAGAATAGCACCGGTGTTGTTGCTGTTACTGATCCTCAAGGTGAGATAAGTTCTCAAGATGTTCTACGCGTAAATGAGGCAGCACAAGCAATTACTATTCCCTCTAACCGAGAGGTTATACATGTTATTCCAAGAGATTATGTTGTAGATGCTCAAGGTAATATTAAAAACCCCGAAGGAATGAGCGGCATTAGACTTGAAGTTGAAGCTCACATTATTCATGCATCATCTACAGTTTTAAAAAACTTAATAAAATGTGTAAGACAAGTTGGGGTAGAAGTTTCTGACTTAGTTTATACAGCTCTTGCAAGTAGTTATTCTGTATTAACTGACACAGAAAAAGAGCTAGGAACTTTAGTCGCAGATGTTGGAGGTAGAACTACAAGTTGTATAGTTTTTCAAAATGGGTCACCCGCATATAGTTTTGTGGTGCCAATTGGAGGAAAACATATTACAGGAGATATTGCAGTTGGTTTAAGGTGTTCCTTAGATACCGCTGAAAAAATTAAGTTAAGGGTTTCTGAAGACGAAACAAAGCATAATATTCCTCAGGTTTTAGCTGGCAAAAACCCCGACATTAAAAAAGGAGAACTTTATGTTGGGGATATTGATGCTGATCTTGGAAGCGTTCCTAAAAAGTTTGTCGAGAAACTTACAAGAGATAGGGTAGCCGAAATTGTAAGTATGGTTGAAGCAGAACTTAAAAGAGCTGGTTATTCTGGAAAAATTCCTGCAGGAGCAATTGTTACCGGTGGGGGTAGTTTAACTGTAGGATTTACTGAGGTAGCTCGTGATATTTTAAAATGTCCAGTTAGGGTTGCAAAACCAAAAGGTCTTACAGGGCTTGTTGATGAAATCGAAGGCCCAAGTTATTCTGCTTGCGTTGGTGCTATTTTATTTAAGGACCAAAGTGCAAAAGAAGAATCTTCTTTTGCAACACCAAAAGGAATGGGTACTGGTGCAATCAAAGGGGTTGTTGATAAAGCTAAGGGTTTGTTTAAATCACTAATGCCATAGAGCAGAGTTCTTAATTTTTACTGTAACCAACCTTATAAAATATTTTGTAAATTATTTAGAATTTCTAATAGTCTATTTACTTTCCGGCATTTTCTATTTAAACTTTGCATAAATATGCTTATTAAACCTAATATAGAAAAATTTGCAAAAATAAAAGTTGTTGGGGTTGGTGGTTGTGGTAGTAATGCCGTAAATACAATGATAAGTGGTAGAAATGTATTGGGAGTTGATTTTATGGCAGTAAACACAGATAAGCAGGATTTAAACTTAAGCAAAGCTGATGAAATTTTACAAATAGGTGTTCAACTTACAAACGGTTTAGGTAGCGGTGCTAAACCTGATATTGGTAAAAAAGCTGCCGAAGAATCAAAAGAAGAAATTAAAAAGCATTTAGATGGTTATGATATGGTATTTATTACAGCGGGTATGGGAGGTGGTACAGGAACTGGTGCTTCACCAATTGTAGCCAGAGTAGCTAAGCAAGATGTGGGTGCTTTAACCGTTGCAGTTGTAACAAAACCATTTAATTTTGAGGGTGGTCAGAGAATGGAACATGCTGAAGAGGGTATACGAGAACTTAGGGATGTTGTAGATGCATTAATAGTTATTCCAAACCAAAAGCTTTTAGAAGTTGAGCAAAAATCATTACCGCTTAAAGAAGCTTTTGCTTTTTCTGATAGTGTTTTAACTCAAGGTGTTAGAGGAATTTCCGATTTAATTGTTCACCCTGGATTAATTAATGTTGACTTTGCTGATGTTAAAACAATAATGAAAGAAGCAGGGAGTGCTTTAATGGGTATAGGCGAGGCATCTGGGGACGGTAGAGCCGAAAAGGCAGCAGACATGGCTATTAAAAGCCCTCTTTTAGATGTAGATATTAACGGTGCAACAGGTGTTTTAATTAATATCCAAGGTGACGAGTCTTTAACCCTTTCCGAAGTTGAAATTATTTCAAAAAAGGTTTCTGACAGTGCTGGTGTTGATGCAAATATTATTATTGGGGCAAAT
>Ga0114931_10001729_pt1 | contig 27712 bp, 19 predicted proteins | sample 2SBtaG_FD_89579 | JGI IMG/M metagenome (GOLD analysis project Ga0114931, IMG submission 89579) | Deep subsurface microbial communities from Kolumbo volcano to uncover new lineages of life (NeLLi) - 2SBTROV14_V59a metaG | ecosystem: Environmental > Aquatic > Marine > Volcanic | place: Kolumbo... | reverse complement strand
TGCCCTTTGGCAATCAATTTGGGTCCTGGCAATTCTTTCCGGGCTTTATACTATTGCGGGGGGACTGACCGCTGTCGTCTACACGGACGCCATTCAAGCCGTTCTCTTGATCGTCGGTTCGATTACAATCACTGTTCTGGCTTTTCTAAAGGTGGGCAGCTGGGAAGCCGTGCAAGCCGTCACACCGCCGTCGCACTTCAGCATCATCCAACCGGCGGACGACCCTTTTTTGCCGTGGCCCGGTCTGTTTACCGGTGTCTTTCTCCGGGGTTCTATTTCTGGACCAACAATCAATTCATTGTGCAGCGCGCTCTTGGGGCGAAGAGTACGAAGCAAGGTCAGTGGGGGTCGTTGTTCGCCGGCTTTCTGAAGGTTGCGACGCCACTCTTCATCATGATACTGCCGGGCGTCATGGCACGGGCGTTGTACCCTGACCTGGAAAAGGCCAACCTGGTCTATCCCATGTTGATGTTCGACTTACTACCGGTTGGTCTTTTGGGACTCGTCCTGGCGGGCCTCCTCGCGGCCATGATGTCCAGCATCGACTCGGCGCTCAATTCGGCCTCTACCCTGGTGACGATGGATTTTTTCCGGAAATTGAGACCAAGGACCACCGAAGAAGGGCTTATGTGGGTTGGGCGTGGCGTGACGTTTGTGTTCATGATTCTTGCGGCTCTTTGGGCACCCGAGATAGACAAGTATCCCACTCTGTGGGAGTACTTACAGAACGCGCTTTCCTATATTGCACCGCCAATCGTTGCCCTGTTCACATTAGGGGTTTTCTGGAGACGAGGCAACGCGCAAGGTGCGGTTGCGGCCTTGATAGTCGGGGTGCTGGCCGCAGCCTTCTTCTTATTGTTCCGTGCGGCCGAATGGATGCCAGAGATTCATTTTCTCTACATGGCAATGATCCTCTACGTACTTTCCAGCGCCACCCTCGTGGTCGTCAGCCTTCTCAGCTCCCCACCGCCTCCGCACAAAACGGAGACACTCACCTGGACACGCCGATCATTCCAGGGTGAGACGGAGACGCTGAAAAAAATGCCGGCCTACGCCAACTACCGCTACCAGTCTATGGCTTTACTGGTTTTTATCGGGATTATTCTGGCTATTTTTTGGTAGGATTACATCCGTTTCTAAGAACGAGTGTTTGACCGAAAACTCAGGAAACTAGTCTGAGGCGTCTCGCCGAGGGCGCACCTAAGCTCAACGCAGTGAACGAAATGTTCGGCGTGGACGCCTTCGTACTAGGTTTCGGTCAATCACTAACGTAGACTAATTCAGCCGGGCTGAACAAAGAAGTGTCATCTGTTTGACGCTGTTGATTTCAAAATGGATTTTGCTATGCTGCATTTCTGGCCCAGAAAAAACACCCCGGCAAAATCCAGTGTTACAAACTGTATTCGAAGCATCGAGTAGCAGCTAGCTCAATCATCATCCCTCTCGCCGTCATCATCTTTGTCCTCAAATGCATCGATGGAGTTCTTAATATTGCCTTCGATAGCGCTTTTGTTTTCCTGTAAACGGGGGTCGAGAAAATTGCCCTTCTCATCGACAAACCAGAGATCCATATTGAGCGTCAGCACGATGTTGGTGGCCGGAGAATTTTCGTCGAGCACGATGGGGGGCTCGAATTCCTGCTCCTGCTCCTCCTCAAGGTCTGAGACAAATCTAAAGGTATCGGCGGGTGTGTCAACGTAACCTCTTACCAAAACGCTGCGGCCCTGCAACTCAGGGTTGGCAGTGTAAACGGCGCCATCTTTAGGATTTAATTCATCTATTTCGATTTCGAGCTCTTTGTAGCTTCCGGCCGGGACCTGAACAGTCTGAATGACCTGCGTCCCAGATCCCGCCATCAAATCCTTGATAAAGGGCTGCTCCAGCTCAAAATCAAGCGTGTCCCCGACACTGCTTTCCAGTTCAACTTCGTCGATGACAATTCGAACACTGGTAATCGTGACATTCGCAGCGTTTACCTGTAACGATTGCACCGCCGAACCGCCGGCGTTGCCAATGCCTTTCACACTGAGCTTGACCGCGCTACCTGATGAAGAATTTGGGTTGCTGCTGCACGCAGTTATTATCAAACTGGTAACGAATAGCAGGGCAGTCGGTGAATGTCGGAATAACATCATTGAAATACCTCCTGGTAAATAGAGAACGAATGTACGCAAAAGTAGCGCTAAAGGTGAAGACGATTTGCAAAAGCTATGCCAGCAACCATAGAATTAGAATAACGAATTGTTCATTACGGCTGACACCTATGGGTGTTACTTCTCCATCGTCATGATTTTGGCGTTACTTCAGCGTGAACAAGCGAGAGGGTGATAGACAAAGGACAGGAGGTTTCCCCCGACTTATCCGGACAAACCAGAAGCGGAAGCCTTCGATACGGTCGCTGTTAAAGGCGGCCTACTGAGGGTGACTGGGCTTGAGGAGGCAGTTTCTATCCGCCCGCAACAGGCAACCTGTCGTTCCGCGCCTGACGCGGAATCATCTGAACGAACCCAGTAACCATTAGACTACTTTCGATACCAAGTCACCCTGGGTGCGACGACACTTTTTGTCGTGATGTATCGAAGGGGTGACGTCGGGCTAGATAGGTACATTGTCATTCGGTGGGCACGTCTGGTCACCTCCCCGGGCCGAGGCCTTCGCTACGGTGGCTGGGGAACGCGACCTTAGTCACAGGGGACCGGGGTTGAGTAGGAATCTCGTGGTATCGGCACCAACGCGCCTGTCCTTCCGTAAGACTCCCCATCTGTCCTGCCGTAACAACCCCAGGTGTCATTCCGCACTTGATGCGGAATCCATCGAGGGCGAACCCCCTTCAGCAGCTTGAAGGATAGTCCCTAACCCGCGGCCGCTTTGATTTTCAAGTCTTCTCTTAGACCCGAATCCTTGCTGGGGCGCCAAATAAACTGGTCTACGAAATAATGGTGCATCGAAAAACCTAACAGGAGTCCCGCCAGAAGATCCTTGGTAGACATCGTACCAAACAGCATCTGCTTGCTGGTCAGCACCAGTACACCACAGCCGGGGTGAAGTTCAAACGAACAACCAAACAGGCGGAAGATGGCGCCCATTGCGATGGCGCAGCCCATGAACGTGAAAAAATTGGTACTGATTTTGGCAGCCAGACCATAACGGCTTGCATCTGCTCCGGCTTTGTGGTACCGGTTCTTATTGTAGAACCAGACGATGGCCAGATACTGCACGTCGTGGTAGATGGTCACGAAGGCTGAAAACGTGATCAGCGGCGCGGAAAATACGGCTGGACTATAGCAAATATAAAGGTACAGCGGAATCAAGGCAGTCAAGAAAAGCAACTTGGGCAGGTTCAAAGGCTTGCCTTCACGCCAGAGATGGAACTGCCGGAAAAAGAAGATCAGCGTTACCGCTGCCACCGCAATCATAGTGAACACCGTCACCACGTGTTCCCATCTAAGGTGTTGCCAATAGGAGGCTGACAGTAACGTGCTCAGTCCGAAATCCGAGGGGTAGGGAGCCAGGGGCTGCGTCAGTCCTAGTATTGCACGAGCCTGCGGATGGCGAATCACAAACGCAACAAAGGGTGCGATCAGGCCGACGTAAAGGACCGCCTGGTCAATTCTCAAGTCCGTGAGACTGAAGTCACCATTTTTGCGTTTGTAAAGTGACATGATACCGTAGTGCTGCCGCACAACATGCCAGTAAGCCCAGAGATTGAAAAAGACGATAAATGCAATATGCGGGAGGCGGTATCCGGACATGTTCGCAGAGTACAAGAAGTAGGATAGCAGAATCATCGCGGGCCCGACGAGAAACCATGCCAGGCTGCCGATGTAGAGTTTCTTTCTGTGTTGCCACTCTTCTTTGTCGAAATAGGTGCGCGAGTACGTGCCAAAGAAATGAGGCGTATCGATGAACATAATCCAGAGAAACCATACCGTCAGCATATCCAGGTGCAAACCGGCGTGCAAGAAAAACATCGCATAGCCCAGAAGGGCGCCGCCGATAAACCACATGATGTCGGAATGCCGGTTGACAATCCAATTGACCTCAAAACGTTTATCGTTGAGCGTCGAAGCAATCGAACCTGAATATGCCATTTTTCTCCACTCCCGGGATTTTGGATGAATATACAAAGGCTAACAAGACGCGCCCGCAGGAACACGTAAAAAAGGATGAAATTCTCCTAATAAACAAAGATAGAATTCTGACACCTGCAAGGCAAGTATTTTCTTCGGATGATCTTTGTTTGCGAGGGTTCGTGAGGGCAATTACCACACTCTGCAACCGACCGTACAGATTTTTTTGCAAGAAGTGAAGCGCTCCTGGTGCCCTCGTTCTCCAAGGTCCGGCTCCTGGCAAAAAACGGAAGCTTATTCAGCAGGTATGTGGCGAATCCGGTCTCTTAGCATGAGTGCGTAAAACATCTCAAGATACCGGCGGGTTTCGTCGCGTTCGAGATTGGTGACGTATTTCCAAAAACCATAAATACGGGACAGAGTCATGAGTCGCGAGGCATAGAGCCGCCACGTGTACTTGTCTTCCACTCTTTGAATGGCGCCTTGAGATGTCCGATTCCAAAGTTGCGTCTCGGCCCGGCATTTTTCAAAAAAGTCAACCAGCATTTCGCTAACCGCCTCACCATGGTTGGGGTCGATGTGAAAACCTGACTTGCCGTGCTCTATTATCTCAAGCGGACCTCCATATTGCGTCGCGAAAACAGGCAACCCGGAAGCCATGGCTTCAATCACGGTCAATCCAAATGCCTCGAACACAGCCGGCTGGACGAACACGCCGCGTCTATCGGCAACAAATCGGTACAGCTCGCCGGTAAAATTTTTCTCAAGCTGCCGGCCCACCCATCGTACCTTGCCCTGTAAGCCAAAGCGCTCGATGCCGTCGTGCATTTCCCTGATCTGAGCGCGCTCTTCTGCATCGCGAGATTGGGTTTCATCGACAAAACCTGCGATGAGGAAGAGGTTTGCAAGGTCCTGCAACGTCTTGTTTTCACCGTACCAGGTGAGCAACCCCGTGATATTTTTGATGCGGTCTAAACGGGCCATCGAAAAAATCAGCGGTTTGTCATTGGTTGCCAGCTTGCCGACCGAATCTTGCCCTGGTTCGCCGTAAATCAGATCATGGATTTCATCATGCAGATCCTCGAGGCGCCGCTTTTTTTCGGTAAATGGGAAGTAGACATTTTCGTCCGCACCCGGAGAGACGATGTTGAATTTTGGATCGAGAATATCGATGCCATTCACCACCCGGTAAAGACCCGGCATGGTGAAAGACGTGTAGCTCTCATATTGCCCGACAGACTTCTTGTTTCCGGCAATTTCCTGATAGGTGCTGGTAATAATGAAATCCGCGACATTCATAGCGATGAGGTCGGCCGTGAATTGGGTGCTGAAATGGTAGTGCCCTTCATTCTGCTTCCAATAGAGGGCAGAGAAAAGATACTTCGTTTTTTCCAAAGCATGCGCGATGTTGCATTGTGTGACCCCCAGGCGGTAGGATAGGAGAGAGGCGACGAAATTACCATCGGAATAATTGCCAATGACCAAATCGGGCCGACCACCTATTTCTGCCAGAATGCACTTTTCCGCTTCGGTCGCAAATCGTTCCAAATAAGGCCAGACCTTGAAGCGTGAGTGCCACTGCGGCAGGATGTCGCCGTTTTGGCTGCGAAAAGGTACACGTACGATCTTGGCATTCTGAGCGCCGATAATCTTCTCTTCCGGTACATTGCAGGTTGTTTCGCCGGCATCCGAAATCAAGCGGGTCAGGACCAAAATTTTCGGCTCGATATCCAACCCCTGTTCGCTGAGATTGCGACGCATCTCCCTCTCCAAAGCGCGTACCTGATCGAGGATGTAAACGACCTGCCCGCCGGTGTCGGGGAGGCCCAGAACGTTGGATTGGCCGAAATAGCCGTGTGGCGAGATAATCACCAGACTGAAAATCATCGGGATGCGACTTAATAATTTTTCGAGGTTTTGCGGGTCCGGCGCCTCCAGGATGTCAGACAGCAAGCTGAAGGAGTCGAGGATGCGCCCGCAATCTTTTCCCCAACCGGCTTCGAAACCAAGCTCTTGCAACAGTGGCTCAACTTCTGCGAAGCCGGTGTCGGGTGGTCTGGAGTTGAGAAGGTCCTCCGCTTTGTGCAGATTTTGTTTCAGGTCATCCACATCGCAGATGCGTGAGTTCACCATCAATTGACGATCGCGATATTGGTGAACGCGCAGAAAATCGAGCAGCATCTTGTCACCTTGCGAACCTTGTGAAAACAAGCGGTTTGAGAGATGCCGGTTGAGGAAATCGACTCCCCTGCCAATGAAACGCTTGTCTTTTAGTTTGGGAAAACTACGATTGAAAGGTTCGGTATCAAATTCAAGCACCCAATCCTCTTCGCCCTGCGCTGTTTCCACCAGTCGTTCCTTGAATTGCATAAAATCACTAACTCGGATGGCCTCGGCCAGAACATCATTTATATGAAAACGAAAGTAGCCCCAACTGCCCACTCCGAATCGCACCGAGAGAACCATCCAGGGGTCAGAGATGGCTGCCTCCTGGGCGTTGAAAAAGATGGACTCAAGGTCAGTGCTCCTGAGCCTGGAGTCAGGATGTTCGTCATAAAAGCCATGCAGCTCATCGCAGATATCCGAGGTGAGCATGATCGGCTTGTTCAGGTTCAGAAAGCGCCGAAAAAGCAAGTAGATTTCTTTGCGATGTTCCGTCAGTTCTTTTTGTAGTTTCGGTGTGGCCATTGTTTCTCCGGCTCAAAGTGCGGGTTCTTTTTCAATAACACCATTTGCGTGTCTTTGGTCGCCGTTGGTCGACAGAAAATGATAATGTTCGATCCCCTCGATAATGCCACCGGCATGGGCGCTTTCAGCAAAATAAACTTTTGGGCTCTCGCGCAGGTGCTCTAGCTCGGCGCTGTAGTTTCCTACCACGACGCCAAGGATGTCTCCCGAAAGCATTTCTTCGTCATTGCCAGAATCGCCCGCCACGAGAATGTTCTCCGGTCGCAGGCCCCATTTCATGGCCAGGTACCTGACGGCCAACCCCTTGGAGGCTCGGATTGGCAAGATGTCGAGGTAGGCCTCGTGCGAATAAATGACTTTTGCTTTCAAGCCATCCTGTCGCAACAATTTCACGATGTCGCGTCGGGTCGGACCCTGATCCGGTTCCATATAGTAACTTATCTTGTAGTGACGCTGATTGACTAACGGCTGCAATTTGAGCCCCGGCCACCTCTTGAGAAGATGGCGTATTCGGTCGGGCTTCCAGTGATAATTGAGATGCCGTTCCCAGCTTACATCCTTCACGAGTTTCGGACCATAGTAAATTTCGGAACCGACCGACGTGATCAGAATTTCCGGTGGTGCGATCCGCCACTTTTTCAACACCTCTACGGCGCTACGGATGTGACGTCCGGTGGCGATCCCGAAGCCTACTTTGGGGCTGGTCGATTCGATCAGATGCATCAATTGGCGCAGACCTTCTTGGTCCCCTATGAGCGTATTATCAATATCTGAAATGATGACACGTTCGACGGTCGGTAGCTTGCTGACATGCCGTTTCATCAAGTTCCTGCTATAGTATTTTTTCTTCATGAGATTTATAGCTTTGGGAAGATAGCTACGAACATGACCTTTCCAGGTGAAATGTCTTTCTACACCGCGTAACCCTGCACGTGAATATCGCCGCCAAAGGTGGCGGTCTTCAATCACCGTCCAGATGGCATCACCCATTTGCTCCGGGTTAAGCGGATTGACGAGCAGGCCGTTGCGGCATTTTGCAATGATGTCGTTGGGTCCACCATCTTCCGTCGCTATGACCGGCAAGCCGCTGGCCGCTGCTTCCAACAGAGTCAGGCCGAAAGGTTCCGTGAGGGCCGGATTGACAAACACGCCATGTGAGCTGGCCGCCAGTCTGTAAAGGTACGGTACATCTTCGGGGGTATGATGTTTTGGATAAGCGACCTGGCCATACAAATCATACTTGTCAATCAGCAACAAGAGATCTGTCAAGACTCTCTTGCTTCCTCGCTCCATGCGGCCCACGTCATCACGATTGCCTGCGAGGATGACAAGGTTCGCGCGTTTGCGCAAATCGTCGTTTCCGGCGAACGCCCGAACCAGTGTTTCGATGTTCTTTCTTTCGTCCGCACGTGAGATCGCAAGAACCATGGGTCTTTTGGGATTGACAAGAAATCGCTTGAGCTCGTGCCAAATGGCAGGCTGAAAGATTCCCCAGCGCGGTGGATAGAAGATGCCCAGGTCGAGACCAGGAGGGATAACGGTCATCTGGCGCGCGCGATAGTTTTCGTAAATGCGATATTGTTCGTCGATTTCCTGTTGCGTGCTCGCGATGACGGCACCCGCAATATCCAGCGCAAATTCCTCAGCATCAATGCGTGTGGCGATATTGTAGCGTCGCTCAATTCGCTCTTCACTCAGCCCGCGTTCCAGCAGTCTGGCTCTCTTCACCCGGCCCAGCGAATGGCCCGTAAAAATAAAGGGGATACCGAGGAGCCGCGCGAGTTGCGCTCCGACATAGCCGCCGTCAGCGTAGTGTCCATGAATGATATCCGGAACACGGCCGAGGGTGCGTATGTGCTGCAGCACTTGGTCGACAAAAACATCGAGGTAAGACCAGAGAGCTTCCTTGCGCAAATAACGTCGGGGACCGCAGCTCAGACGGACGATACAAGCGCGTTCAGAGATCTGCTCGCTCGGCTTCGAATAGCTGTTGTCGACGCGAGAATCCCTAACCAGGCGAGTAAGCAAGTCAACGCGCCGTACCCTCGGATCTTCAGATAGGGCCCTGGCCAGCTCCAAGACGTACTTGACTTGACCGCCGGTATCTGCATCCCGGCCTAATTCGGGTTCTTCCCCACGTACCAGTCCATGCACACTGATCAGCATGATGTATAGGCTGTGCATTTGGTTATTATCCTGGTTCACGCTTCCACCTTTCTAGTAAGTCCTTGTACAATTTGCCATCCTGAATAGTTGCGCCGCGCCAGCCGCAGGCGAGCGCAGCGAATTGTGTCGCGCGAGTGAGGGCCGTTTCAGGGGACCAGCCCCCTATCTCCGCTAACAGCAGAATGGCGCTGAAAGCATCTCCCGCCCCAACAGTATCAACTAAATCAGGGACAGGTCCTGCGGCCGCTTGTAGAGCAGGCCCGTGGGGGCTGAAAAGGGTGGCGCCGGAGTCACCTCGCGTCACTATCAGTGCTTTGAGAGTATATTGGCGCAGGAAAGCCGGCGCCGCCTGTTCAAGGCTCGTTCTTTCGTTTTGGGCAGCAATCTGCTGAAATTCCTCCTGATTACACTTGACGACATCTGCTAACTCGATACATGCCCGGACGGTTTCCGGTTGCCACCACGGCGACCGAAGGTTTAGATCGAGAAATACTTGATTTGGTCTCAGCTCCCGGAGGCGCGTGAGAGCCGCGCTCGAATGACCCCTCAAGGCCAGCGTACCGTGGTACAAAATGCGGACTCCGGCTCTGCCAACTACAGTCGTGGAATCGGCATCATTTATGTAGTCGTAGGCCTGCTCGGGCACAATTTGATACTGCGGCTGCCCGTTGCGAGTTGTGATGGTCACGATGCCGGTCGGATGCTCTGAATCCTCTTGCAGGCCGTCGGTTCGCATTCCCCAACGTGTCATGGCTGCCCGGACTTCCTCTCCGCGAGCATCTTTGCCCACGCGGCTCACGAAGAGGGGATTGGCCCCAAACCCTTGCAAATGCCAGGCGACATTGAATGGGGCGCCACCAAGAACAGTTTCACCGTCGGAGAATACATCGAAGAGTACTTCACCAAACACCAGAACATTCTTCGTGTTCAGTCCCTTTTGCATGCCTAAGCCACGTTCCTAATTGGTCATAAATTCAATTATAACTAAGGAATATGAGACTTACATTCAAGCAATATTCCCATATGTTGCAAATCATTCACGAACTCCTATATTCGGCAGAGCGGCAAATTATGTTGGTGTTTCGCAATATATGCGCCCAGAGTTCATGACCTGAGCGCTTAAAACGAAACGTGGAACCTTGGGCAGATGCTTAAGGTTCACCTCTTGGAAGCTTACGATGCTAGCACGACTTTGGCTCGATCCCGACGTTGACTTGCCAGCCGTTTCTTAAGGTTCTATGTTGCGTTAGCACAACAGATGCTGAATCTATCTTATCAGTAGACGGAGGAAAATGTCCAACATAAAGAAAAAAGGGGTTATCGGCATCTTAACCGGTGGTGGAGATGTTCCCGGATTGAACCCGGCCATCCGCGCCGTGACGATCAGAGCCAGGCGAGAAGGCTATGAAGTTATCGGTATTCGACGAGGTTGGGCTGGGCTGGTGGAGTTAGTGCGTGACGACAAAGCCGATAACAGCGACAGCTACCAGATTTTGACCGAAGAGATCGTGAACAAGGCGGGCCGGACCGGCGGTACTTTCCTGCACACTTCGAGGACCCAGCCAAGCCGCGTCGCCAGGGATAACATTCCGACACATTTGCTCGATTTGTACAACAACGACGTGAATGATCTGACACCTGAAGTCCTCAAGAATCTGGACTATCTCGGGATCGATTATCTTATCCCCATCGGAGGGGACGACACCTTGAGTTATGGCGTTCGTCTTTTCCAGGAGGGTGTCAAAGTCGTGGCGATTCCGAAAACGATGGACAACGACGTGCCCGGCACGGACTATTGTATTGGATTCAGCACGTGTGTGACGCGCACGATTTCCATGACAAACGACCTCAGAACGTCCGCCGGTTCGCATGAGCGATTTCTGGTGCTGGAAGTGTTCGGTAGATACGCTGGTTTTACGGCAATGCTTCCCACCATGGCCGGAGCCGCTAATCGGTGCGTGATCCCGGAATACAAGTTCAACATCGAACGGCTAACCGATCTGCTCGCAAAGGACCGTCACAAAAATCCCAGCCGCTATTCGGTGGTTTTGGTATCCGAAGGTGCGATGTTTGAGGGAGCCGAGATGGTTTTTCAAAATGTGGCTATGGATGCCTATGGCCACAAGAAATTGGGCGGCATCGGTGAGCTTGTTTCAGCAGAACTGAGGCGTCTTGCGCCGGAATTCAATAGTGGCAGGCCCATCAATATAATCAATCAAAAGCTGGGATACCTGGTGCGCTGCGGCGACCCCGACGCCATCGATTCAATCGTGCCCATGGCCTATGGCAATTTGGCGCTGGACCTCATTCTTGCGGGCATCCACGGCCGGCTGGTCGTCCTCCAAAATGGCCGCTACGACAACATGCCGATCGATGTGGTGACGAGTTGTCAAAAAAAGGTGAACGTGAAAGAACATTACAATACCGAACGTTTGCGACCGCTGTATAAAACTTTTGAAATGAAACCACTGCTCATCATGACCGGCGAATGAGGGGTCTTCTCATTGCTATCTCTCGGTAGGCCCAACATACCCTAGCAGTCTGAGCCAGGATTTCATTCAAAGCACCACCCCGACTCCTTCTCTGTCAAACGAGCAAAAAACACTGTTTAGTCTGGAATACGTAACCCCGTATCGATGTTAGGATTTTCGGTAGTCCACATAACATTCAAGACAGGGAAAAATATGTTCGGCATAAAGAAGGCAGACTTAGTTCGAGTCATTATCATGGCGCTGCTGCTTGACTCTTATTTCATCCGGGAATCGCATGCGCAGACCGTTGAAGAGCCAATCGATATCAAGATGAGCGCCGCAACTGAGCCGCTTGCCCCGGGCCAGACCTCAGCGCTGACCATCACCTTTCGGATTCCAAGCGGTTTCTGGTTGGGGTCAAACGACCGTGGTGCCCGCACGCCTGCCTCCACGGTGATCGAGATGGAGGCCGATCACCATTTTTCGTTTGAACCGCCAGAATTCCCGAAACTGGACGTCAAAGGCGTGCCCGTACATCTTGGCATAACAAAAGTCTTTACCGGCGCAATCACGGTCGTGATTCCTTTTGAAATAGACCAGGCAACTCCCGCGGGTGAGTATCATGTTGTCGCAAGAATCACCTATACGCCAGGGCTGAACGCCGGGCACTTGACAACCCACGTGAGAGAGCCGTATCACACCAAGATCATGGTGCAAGCCGACAAGGCAGCAGATCCGAAACCGTTGCCGCAACCAGCCAGACAACAGGTTCCTTCAACTTTCCTGGTCCAGGAAAAGGTACTTCATTTACCCCAACCGCTGCAAACCATGTTTCATCGTTGGGATGAAAATGGCGTGGGCGCGAAATTTCTGCATTGGTTGTTCACTGACCCGCCTAATCATGGTAAACACATTCAAACCGTCTGGCACCCCTTTGTGGGTTCGACAGAAAATAATGGGCAGACCCTTGGTGCGGCCATGGCACTTATGAATGTCACGCGCGAAGGTATCATGACCGGCACCTTCGATGTCCGTGCTTACTACAACGAGTATGTGGGAGCCAGCGTGGCTCTTGACGTAATCAGTTGTCCCGCTGCCTATCACAACTTCTGGTTCTCTGCAGAGCTTTCTGAGGACCGCAACCGGCAGGTGAAATTTCATACTGAAAATCTCACATTGGGCGCCGACGATCGGTTCGGCTATGAACTGCAACTAAATGCCTTTCAAGACCCGCGCTACCGTTTCTACGGCCTGGGGGGCGGCACAAACGAGGAAGATGAAACGGACTATACGCATGAAGAATTTGGCGGTGCCCTTGACTTCTATTTTCTGCCCGTTGACCATTTCCGCGTTGGCGTAGGTGGCACGGTTCGTTCCGTAGACGTGAAAAGGGGGGCAGACCGCTTGATTGGTGATGTCCCATTCACGATTAACCAGGCCGGTTTTGCCGCTGTGCCCGGTATCGACGGGGCCACGGTTGTCGGAGAAAGATTGAATGTCGTGTTTGACGCAAGGAATTCGGAATTCACACCATCATCAGGCGGATATGTCAAGTTTACCGCGGCTTACAACCAGGTCACCAGCGGCGTCACATCAACATACGGCAAGTTCAATCTAGACGTGCGAAAGTATTTTTCAACTGTCAATCAACGCTATACCGTTCTCCTGAGAAACGGCTGGACGCTGACGACCAGTGATGATGTGCCATTTTTTGACCAGGCGCAATTGGGCGGCGTTTCTACTTTGCGTGCCTTCGATGAAGGCCGCTTTTACGGGCAACATTCGGTTTTTGGCAGCGTCGAGTTGCGCATCCAGGCGATGCACAAGGTGCTTATGGGCTTTCCGATGGATCTCGAAATCGCCCCTTTTATTGATTTCGGACAAGTGTCCAATGGCACCGACTTCGATGGTGAGTTCAACTTCAATCCCGGTATGAGTTTGAGACTGCTGAACCGCCCGAACATCGGCATGGTGGGCAACGGCGCTATCGGCCAGGACGGGATTATGTTTACCGGCGGCGTTAGCCTGCCCTTCTAACTTTCCACAGACATTGTTCTGCCCGCAGCGACCAGACAATCGTTGCGGGCAGCATTTTATCCTGCCACTTATCTCAATCCCTTGAGTGGGTATGACTTTGACGAGGTGCTCTGGAACGGGCGGCACCCTGAGATCATCTCATGCACGAATCGCTCTCTGGAACATCGCGAGTCTCGTTTCGTTGAATCAAAAAAGCTCACCTGACGTACCTCTTTTTATTGAAGCTTCTACTTACTTTGCTATATTGATCGGATTATGACTTTCCCCTATCGCTGGAATTCGCATGATTCAGATTAGCAGGCGGGACACTATCTTATTTGGTGTTGCGGGGTGCTTGCTTGTTGTCCTCTATATCTGGGTCGCTAGCCACATGCCGATTGCCGGGTTGGTGAGACCATCTGTCACCAGAGCCGAAGTTTTGGCCCTGGCTCAGCGTGCCTTTGACAGGTCCTATCTGGGTGATTATGACCTCCAGCGCCAGACCAAGGTCAACCTCGATAAGAATCTGCTGACCTACGCACAAATGCACTTCGACAACCGTCTACCTCCCGATTTTTACCCGATCGGGGATTGGGAAATTTCGTGGCAGGGCGACATCGAGACAAAAAAGGAAGGTTTGCAGCCGGCCTCCTTCTTAGTGAAGTATGATTTTAGCGGGAAGCTCGTTGAGCTGCAGCAGGATTATCCCGGTCTGCAGCAACCGCCTAACTACAAGGAATCCGAAGCCCTGCGGGTTGCGCAAGAATTCTTCACAGAGCAGTTTGTCGATGCCGGGACTTTGACGAACAAGTCAATCAACCGGGATAGTCATGTTCTGACATACGACCTAACCTTTAGCAAACAGTCTCGCACTGCGCCCGAACTATGGGAAACATATGACATCCGCCTAACCGGGAGAAACGTGGCGTATTATCGCGCGAGAATTACTTTCGATCCCGAGGTTGTCATTTTCCCCGAAAGCTACCAGACCTCAGAATATGCCTCCTTGATCATGGTTGGCATCCTTTGGGCCTCGATGGTAATCCTGATCCTCATTACGTTCTTCAAACGGCTGCGACACGATGTCTTAGAATTCAGGCGGGCGTTTTGGTTGGGGTTTCTGGTTTGCTTTACCTTGTGGCCCGCCCTTGCTTTGCAGGGTTGGCCGGACCCTCAAGTCGTTTTGTTGGGTGGTGGCATTGCGGGCACGCTTGCGGGCCTCTCGTTTCTAATCGTCTATGCCACGGCCGATTCCCTGACACGTGATAGCTTACCAGAGCGATTGGCGCTGACTGACCTGCTATGTCGCGGGTTTATCCGTGTTCGTGAGTTGGGGCAGGCCCTGCTGCAGTCGCTGACCTTGTCAGGCGCATTCTTGTTGTCTCTTGCCGGCGTCTACTGGTTGACTGGCCACGTCGGTTCGTCGTATCTGAAATTTGAGGGGGAATCTTTGGTGCCTTTTCAGGGCGCACGCTTCTTAGGAGCCGCCTTGCTAGAAAATGTGACGGCTGCCTTTTTCCTCTGTGCCACTCTTTTCCTTTTTGCGGCAGTCAGTCTGCGAAGGTGGTTGCACGCGAGCAGATGGTACATTGTTGGCTTCGCCCTGCTGCTCGATTTTGCCGGGCTGCACTTTTATCATGTTCAGCCGACTTTTCTATCCTTTTTGATTTTTCTGCCATTCGCATTCCTAATCGCCTGTATGGTGTTTAGAGTAGATATCGTGGCGATCTTTCTGTCGCTCTTTACAGTTTATTTCCTACACGACCTTGTTTTAATTGGCTACCTGAGCAGCCCGTTGCTTTCAATGCCATCTCTGGTAGCCATGGGATGGGTTGGCACTCTTCTGTGTGGCGGCGTTCTCCTCATATTCAGTGAGCGCTCAGTGTCGGACTTTCAAAACTATGTGCCGTCCTATTTGAGCCGGATAACTGAGCGCGAACGTTTCTTAAAAGAACTCGAAATAGCAAGAACCGTGCAATTGCGCTTCTTGCCTCAGGCGATTCCCTCTTTGCCGAATCTGGATATCGCTTGTATCTGTCAACCAGCCATGGAAGTAGGCGGTGACTACTATGATTTCGTCCAGAATGGCAACGGGTCGATCGGCGTTATCATCGGCGACGTGTCAGGCAAGGGCGTGTCGGCGGCGTTCTACATGACGATGGCCAAAGGAATTATCAAGACTATTTCCAAAACGGTCAGCTCCCCTAAAGAAGTCCTCTCCAGAATGAACACGATTTTTTATGAGAACGTGCCGAAGGATGTCTTCATCAGCGTCATATATGGTGAGTTTGATCTGGATAACAAGGTGTTGCGGTACGCCCGGGCCGGCCACAATCCGTTGATCGTTTTCAAGAAATCAAAAGGCATGACTGAGCTCCTGGTGCCTAAAGGGTTGGCGATCGGGTTGGATAGCGGGACCATTTTTTCACAGACCATCGAACAAATCGAGATTCCGCTTGAGAAAGATGACCTGTTCGTGTTTTATACCGACGGCATTTCGGAATCGACGAACAGCCGTGGGGATGAATTCGGTGAAGAGCGGCTGACGGAGGCAATTGCAGCCAATAATGCGGCGTCTGCCAAGAAGTTAACGGAGAGGATTCATGGGGCCATTAGGACGTTCGCAGCCGGAACGACACAACATGACGATCTGACGATGGTCGCGATTCGCGTGCGGGATATTTAGGGTTACAGGTATGGCCGGATTAACCGGCAAATGAAAAGGCAAGACGCTGAGTTCTCTTGTGGCTAAATTCGCAAACGAACCTAGCCAATCTAAGGTTGTTGTAAGTTACCGCTCCCTGATCTCGATGTTACCACCCGAGGTCCGCAAGCGGATGCGCTGCCCGCCGCCGTTCATCTGACCCCGCAGAGACCGTTTCGAAACCAAACCCGTGGTCCCTCTCACCAATATGGGTAGATCTGTTCTAATACGTCCGCCCGAGGTTCTCGCATCCAGATCGCCTTTAAAATTGTCCGGGACGATCAAGTCGATGCTGCCGCCTGATGTTTGCAGCTCCAGGTCGCTGTCAATCTGGTTCAAGAGCTCGGCGGTGATCGACCCGCCAGACGTTCGGCCGCGCAGGTTGCCCGCTATTCGTTTTAGCTTCAATCCACCGCCAGAGGTAATTGCGTCCACGTCACCCTCAGCGCCGCGAAGTGTTATGGAGCCGCCGGATGTACGGGCCTTGATGGAACCGTTAACTTCCCCGATGCGAATGGCACCGCCAGATGTCTCAACTGTCGCGTCATGCCCGCAGCGGACGAGCGAAACAGGTCCGCCCGATGTTTTCAGATCCACGGTTCCAGAAATCTCACCCACCGAAATGGGTCCGCCGGATGTATGCAAGTCGACACGGCCGTTGAGATCGCCGACTTCAATACTGCCACCGGATGTTTCGATGTTAAGATTGTAGTTCATAGGCACGACAATCTCGTAGTGAACCCGTAGCCGGTTGTGGCGCCGGAATGACCGATCTGACCACTCACCGCGAACCTGCACATCGCCGGCACGTTCTTCAAGAGTGACAATGAAATTCTCTATCGCATCATTTCCCCGAAAGCCTTCCGCAGTCAAGGTCGCCACGACTTCCACGTTAAGCGATTTTTGGGATCTCACTGAGACCGAGCCCTTGTCCGAGTATAAAGTTAAGAGGCCATCTTTCTCGACATGGAATTGTTTCTGGACCTGTTTTCTTTCGGCCATGCCAGGCGTGACCGCCACCAACGCGATCTGTAAACAGAACAGAACTGTCATGAATCGTGGCAAGTTCTTCATTTTCTATCTCCGCAGTTACCGAACAAGCTTCTTTATTCTGATGTCGCCGTTTGTGGTGAAAAGCTCGATGAGGTCGCCGCCGCCGTTGATTTCACCCTCACTGGTGATGTAGCGTTGCCGCCGATGACGGCGCCTGCCTTCCTCCGCCTCCTGGGAACTGGTCAACGGGAAATCAGAGTAAATATTGTATGAATCCCAGCGACTGGAAACCTCTATTTCTGCGCGCACTCTGGCCGGCAATTTTTCCGGAATGAAGAGGGTAATTTCACCGCCCGCTGTGCGTAGATCAATGTTGTGTCGTTTCGAAAAATCTTGCAAGGTGATCTCGACTGCGATGTCGCCACCGGCCGTCTTGGCGGCAGCGCCGCCCTGAACGTCTCTTAAATCAATCGACCCGCCAGCTGTCGTGACCATGGCATTCCCGATGATTGTTCGACCCACGATGTCCCCTCCGGAGGTGGAGGCATCAAGTGCGCCACTGACGTTCTCAAATTGAATATCGCCGCCCGATGTGCTGATGTCAGCGCCGCCAGACACGTTGCTCAATTCGACGTCCCCGCCGGATGTATGGGCATCGACGCCACCTTTCACATCCACGATTTCCATGTCCCCGCCTGACGTCTTCAACTCGACGGCGTCACTCGCACCTCTCAGAACGACGTTGCCGCCGGAGGTTCGGGCCATCAGTGGCCCATGAATCTCCTCAAGATCCAGTTCTCCGCCAGATGTCTTGAGATTGGTCCTGCCCCTGGCGTTAACGACGGTAACATCACCACCGGAGGTTTTGGCATCGATATCGCCTCCAAGGTCCTCCAAAGTAATTTCGCCACCGGAGGTCTTAAGGTCGATGCTGCCATCGATGGCTGTAATCTTCAAATCACCAGCCCTCGTGCCAACGTCCACATTGAAGGAGCGGGGCAGGCTGATTTCAAACTCGCTCTTGATCCAATCACGTCGATAATATTCTCCGGCCACGACGATCGAATTGCCAGTTTGGCGATAACTGGACTTGGACTTGCTCAGGATCGTTTCCGCTTCTTCGCGCGTAAAAACATCCATCTTCTTTATTTCTCTGATGAAGACTTCCTTCTTTTTCCATGAATTCACGGTGACGCTACCGCGAATGTCGGAAACCTCGAGACTCCCGCCGTCTGTCACCTTGAAAGACTTGGTAATTTCCGCCACAAAATAGCGACCCGCCTTGCGCAGTTCTTGTGCTTGCAGTGTTTGCCAGGACATACAGATACAGCAAACCGTTGTCGCGAGAGATAAGATAGTGAGCACCCACTTGGTGACTTTCATTAAAGCATCCTCCTTAGGCTCGTTTCAATTGTTGCCTGACCGACTATCGTCGACTTCCGGATTCTTAGTTCTCTCAAGAACTTGAGAGGCTCTCAGCCGCACGAATTCGTTGTCATCTTCACGAGACGCACTCTGAAAGATAGGCCGTACATCGGTCTCTTTGACGCCGCTCAGGACATCGAGTGCCTCTATTCGCATCGCCGGGTTCGGATCTTTCAAGAGAACACGGATAAAGGCGTGTTTTATGGCCGGGTTCATCGACAAATGCCGCAGCACTTTCGCCGCCCGCAACCGGACACCAGCGACTTCATCCCGTTCCATAGCATGAATCAGAGCGTCCTCCAGACCATGGTCCGAAAATACTGCGCCGCCGGTCGCCTTGATCGCCATGAGCCGGCGGCCTGGATGGTCATCCATCATGATGGCATGTGTCAGGACTTTCCGGATGGCTTCATCTTTAATATTTCCCCGCAACGAGACATCCTGTAAGGCTCTGTATTGTACACTGACGATGCCCGATTTGGGTTCATAGCGTATCAGGTCAACGTCAGATATGGCAGGCATGTCGTTGGACATTGGGAGAGTTCTTGCTGAGACTTCCTTCTCGGCGCCTGGCGGAACGAGAAATCGCCCGACCTGAATGCCGATGAGGAATAACACCGTCGCGAAAGCGACCATAGCCGGGGCCGGCCTGAATGACAGATTCAGTCTTAAGTTTTCCCACCATCGTGGTCGCAGCGATTGCCGGCGCTCTTCCCGCAGACGGTGCCGCAAATTGGCCCGTGCCGACTCGAGTTGGGCCTCGGAGGGGTCGACCGTTTCTCTTTCTGCCAAAAGCGAATGGAAGGCTCGTATTTCATCGACTCGCTGCTGGCTGCCCGCATTGTATTTCAGATGCGCCTCAAACTCTTGTTTCTGCGATTCGGTTAACTCATCATAGACATAGAGGAGCGCGTATTTGTCAAGATGTTGTGGTAGTTTCATCGTCGTTTCTCAGTTCGTCGCATGTGAGTGCAAGAGCCGCTGCATTTTTCTGGTTGCCCGGAAGAGGTAGTTTTTGACCGTGCCTTCGGAGCAGCTCATGATCGCGGCAATTTCCTTGAGCTTATGCCCATGAAAATGGCGCAGCTCAAAAACGAGTTTCTGTTTTTCCGACAGTTGCCGGATGGCGTGCTCTATTTCAGAGGACAATTCGCAATTCAAGAGTCTGGCTTCCGGATCTTTTTCATGCCCTTTCAATGAGGTCTGCCAATTCTCGCCCGTTCCCGGGGCTTCTTTCTGCAGCGAATAGGTTCGTTGTTTCTTTGTCCTTTTTTGGTAGTTTAAGCAATAGTTGACAACCACACGATACAGCCAGGTTGAGAACTCACTGCGAAACTGAAATTTCGCCAGATTCTTGTAAACGCGAACAAAGACTTCCTGGTAGATATCTTCCGCATCCTCTGAGTGGTTCACCATGCTGTAGGCTAGTTGCCATACTTTTCTGTCATACCGTTTGACCAATGATTCAAAAGCCAGCATGTTACCCCTTTGGGCTTCTCTGATGGTTGCCTGTTCTTCAATATCCATTCACTGTTACTCAGTAGATTTGACAAATATAGAAAGAAAAGGTTTGCACATGCAACTGATTAACCTTCGCAAACACTTCTAGCGAAAGCGTCACCGATTTGTTTCCCGTTGGGTCCGGTTGCAGCCAAAAGGTGCTTGCATTTTAGATGTGAAATACAAACCTTTTAGCATGCCGACAGACATTTGACAGCGATTTGTCGGCGATACGTTTCGACTTAGCGCACTCTCTAAATTCAGGTATAACAGGTGTCCGAATCTGCGTTTATTGCTATTGCGGGGAACATGGGTGTGGGCAAGACGACATTGACAAAGCTATTGCATGACCGCTTTGGCTGGAAAACTTTCTATGAACCACAGGCTCGCAATCCCTATATTGAAGATTTTTACCACGATATGCCACGCTGGGCCTACCATTCCCAAATTTTTTTCCTGACACAACGATTTAAGGACCACCTCGCCATACAAGAGCGTTCGGGGGTTAGCATTCAAGATAGAACTATTTACGAAGATGCCGAAATCTTTGCCTACAATTTGTATTCAAGGGAGATGATGCCGGAAAGGGATTATCAATCGTACAAGAGCCTGTATGAGGCCATGGTTCAGTCTCTGCGGAGACCTCAAGTTGTGATTTATCTCAGGGCGTCAACCTGGACACTTGTGAGTCGAATCAGAAAACGAGGGCGCAGCTACGAAAGAGATGTCGATGCCGAGTACCTGGCCCAGCTAAATATTTGTTACGAGCATTGGATTAAGAGGATAGCCGACAGCTGGAATGTGCTCGTGGTGGACACTGACAACTTTGACATGTTTGAGGATATTGCATGGCTGGATAGTATTCTGGATGAAATTCGAGCAAGAATATGAAGGTATTGCGAGCACCTACAGGCGCTTGCCGGAAGACGTTTTTCAGTTACCCCACCTTGCTAAAAAACAAGGGATAGGTCACCGTAACTTGCCCTCGGTCGATACTCGCATATTTCCATTTTTTGACAAAATTGAGGATTTCACGCTCAAAATCTGGCTGGTTCATGCTGGAGGATACCAGCTTGACATTTGAAACCCTCCCGCGCGCGCTAATGACCACTTCCACAACCATCTTGCCTTGTAACTCAGGATTTCGTTTCAAATACTTGTTGTAGATATAGGTCAAGCGGCCCTGATAGGATCGCAGAACGGACCGCACGGATTCTTCAGAACGCTGCCCCAGTGCTGCCTCGCTCCCCTTCATGCCACCCACCTGATCGATCTGAATCTGGCCTTTGCGGCCAAGAGAGAAATTGTCGACGTTGCTCGTAGCCTGCACCACGTCGTCGATGCTGCCGGCCAGGTCCGTTGCTGCAAACAGTTCGTCAAAGGCGGTGGTGCGGGAACTGTCATCTTTGCCGTGGCCGACCGTCAATTTGGTATTCGAGATCACTTCATCCAACTCCTGCGCCAGTCCCTTGTCAAGTAAGAAATCAGCGAGGTCACTGGATTGGTCAGCGGCCCCGATACCGGTTAACAGGCCAAGTACGCCTTGCGTTTCCGGCCTGGCAGAGCCACCTGGTTCGGGCGCTTCCGTCGTTTCATCTTCGCCGGCGTCGGCCGGTTGATCGGCGGCCTGAGCGACCCCTTTTTTTGTTTCTATCTTATCACCTGTGCCAGGATTCTTTACAATGATCCGGGCCAGGCGTTCGGGAACGAGATTGTTTCGACCCGTTCCAGGGTTAATGTCGATAGGAAAACCGCTAATATATCGCATGAGAAAGATATGGAGTACGATCATGAAAACCAGAATCGTCTTGAATGGCCAATCTTTGATCAGCTCCCTGGCGGTGGCGTATCCCCATGAGAATCCCGCAAATTTGGTCGCTTTTTGAATCGGCTGGGTTGTCCACTGAAACATGATGCGGGCATCACCGACCTGGACAACTCCTTTCTTGCCTGCTGTAATATGATAAAGAAAGTCTCTGCCTTTTTGAGGCAGGAGGCCGTGCGCCAGCATGTCATGGAACGAGAGTCGTGATTTGTCGGCAATGACTTCTCCCTGCATATAATCTTTCAAATTGACCTGAAAGTGACTATTGCGGCCAGTAAACAGAAGGTGCCGTCGGGGGAATTGCCTGCCATAGACCGTAATGTCGCAGGAGGGATGCTGCCCGATCGAGAGAGAGTCGTTCCTGGTGAGAATTCGGTCAATCGTATTCTCACCCTGCTCGATTTTGATAGAAAGATGTCCTCGCGCCCTACTCATGCGCTTAGCTCTGTTCTCTGCGGTTTACCGCCAGAAGCATATTGTTGAAGCCTTCCTGGCCACAGGTAAACATTATTTTTTTGAGCAGCATGAACGGGATTTCGCGATCGCCCTGAATCGTGATGTTACCTGTGAATCCCATTTTGGCATCCAGCGTTCCGAGACTGACCGAAAAGGACCGGATGCGCGCCAGGCGTTCCCGTAGCGGTTGAATCACATTCTGTTCGGCATTCACGATATCTGCCACCGGGACGACCGGGTTGCCGTCGAGGATAATCCATTCATCCGTTATAACGAGTATGGGACTCGCTTTTGGTTGCGTTTGCGCGGTCGATTCCGGCAAGCGCAGATCCTTCGCCACACTGACAATTTCACCTTCGGCGGAAAAGCTCTGGAGCAGAAAGACCAACAAAATCGTGAACATGTCAATCATGGAGGTCAGGCGCAACGTAAAAGAGCTGATGGACTTATTTCTGCGCGGCTTGGCGACGAACAGTTTGGCGTCCCCTGATTCTTCGTTGTCAAAATCAAAATACATGCTGAACTAGCCTGAAATGGATATGTTTGGAAAGCCATTTTCCCGGCAACGATCCATCACCTGGATAATGACATCATACTTGATCCGGGCGTCCGGTACGATGATGATATCTTGCGTACGGGCATGCCGCTCTTTTACTTTTCTTAATTGGTCGACCAGTAGCTGGTAATCAAAACGATTTTCTTTTTTCTTGATCGGCGCGTTGCTAATGTCTTTTGATTTGAGCTCAAAGCCACTTTCCCGGATGGAGAGAATGGTAACAACAGGGGGCGGGTTGTTCTGATTGGTGTTGGCCGCCGTCTCGCTACTCGGCAGCGAAAACTCGATAATGGAGATTCGGACGAAAACCGCTGTGAGGAGCAGAAAGGGCACCAGGATGAGGAAAATATTCATCACCGGCGTTATATTGAGATCGTCAGCGGTCAGATCTTGATTCCGCCCAATAGATTTTTTCAGATTCATCCTCAGTCAGCCGTTGCGGCCAGTCTTTGATAGATGCGAGCCACATTCTCGTTTATCTCATCGATGATGCCATTCGTTTTCGATTGAATATAGGAGTGGAAAACCATACTGGGAATTGCCACGATCAATCCGAAGGCCGTGGTATTCATGGCCACCGATATGCCGGCTGACAGCAGGGCGGCCTTTTGGGAAGAATCCGCCGCGGATACGGCCTGAAAGGATTGAATCAGACCGATAATCGTGCCCAGCAATCCAAGCAGGGTTGCGACATTTGCAATCATGGAAAGGTAATGCGTTCTCCTTTCCAGTTTTGGGATTTCAGTTAGCGCGGCCAGCTCAAACGCATTTTGAATCTGTTTTGGGCCTTTACCGTGTTGCTGCAAACCGGCTACGGTTATGACCGGCAAGGCCGCATTAGACGTCTTACAAAGATCGATGGCGTTTTTGACACTACCCTTGTTGATCAGCTCTATCACCCGGTTGACGAAGCGCGTTGTATCTATGCGACTCTTCACCGCGATATAAAGAAATCGTTCTACGATAATGGCGATCGCAACGACCAGAGTGACAAGAATGACATACATGAATGGACCGCCATTCTTGAATGCAAGATTAATATATTCCAAGACAGTACCTCCATAAACGTTGTGGAGCGGAGCCCCCGACGGGGTGAAGCGTCAGCGTGGTCCTGGCTCCATTCGTGGTTTTCTTGAGTGTGGGCGCTATCGGCCCGATCGCTTTAGTTTGCGCTGCTCTTTTTGGCTAATCTTGTGAATCTCGTCCTTTTCGACAGCTCGAAACATTTCTCTGAAGAAAGACCGGTCAATTTGAATATCCTCGATTCTCGGGTCCTTGCCTTGAATGATAAATATGGTCTGAGGTTTCTCAATTTTTCCCAAAATATCAATTTTGTCCAGGAAAATCTTGACACCTTCCTTCTTCTTTTCCACGTCTGCTTCCGAAGCAGACTTATTCGGCTGCTGCACGATGGTTGAGTCCGTCTTTGACTGGGCCGCACCTGGCGCTGGTAGCAAAAGTACCAACCCAATCAAGGAAGCGCTCAGAAGTGTCAGCTTTGACAGTTTCTGGTGCAAGATGCTCTCTTCAGATGCGATCATTTGCTAACTCCAAAGGAATCATAGGTCTGCTTTCTCTGAACGGCACCCAGGTCCAACTCATTGCGCAATGCATCCAGCCGTTTCTGGCTTTCGAGGACCCAAATATTTTCGATGCTGTTTTCGGCTGCGTTTCTGATATTGGCTTCGTACGTTTCCTGCGCTTTTTCCTTGAAAGGAATAACGCTCTCCCAAAGTTTTTTATTGTATTGGTCCAGGGCTTCTGGCGAGAGATTAGCAGGGCGGGGGGAATCCAGGAGCGCCTGGCCGAATTCCTCGAAGGCCGTCCCAATTTTGAACGAGGCGGCTGTGGTCCACTCCGCGACCTTGTATTTTGCCGCCGCCGTATAGGCTTTCACAACCTTTTGAAAAACAGTCCTCTTGCGTTTTAGCTTGCGCGCCACCGGCGGCGTAAGCTTAATGTCCTGGAAATGTTGCAGCGATATTTCGGCTAGGAGGAACTGGGCGTTGGCTACCAAATATGGGTCGGGCGACATGCCCTTGCCGGCAAATCTGTTGTATGAAGAGATCAGTGCCACGAATTCCTTTTGTGCCGTGTCCAGATCTTGCTGATTATAGGCGATCTCCGCTCGCTTGAAGGAGGCCTCGAGAAGACGGTCGATATCAGCGACATAAACTTTGGCGTATTCACCATACAATTGTCTTGCCAGGTCATACTGTTCGAGGGTTTCTTTACACCTCGCGGCAGCCATGAGCGCTTCGGGTGCCAACGCCGCCTGCGGATCGCGGTGGTAGAGTTGCAGATAATCGCTTGCCGCGCGCTCCCATTCTTCGATTTCTTCCCAAAGGTTTGCAGACTTGAACAAGGATTGACCCAGCAATTTTGAAGCCGGGAATCGCGTGGTCATCTGTTCAAATAGCCCTGCCGCTTTTGCCTTTGCCCCGAGGTGCTCAAAGTGATTGGCTGCTTCGAGTAGGGCTCGTTCTGCAATCGTGCTATCAGGCGCCGTGTTTGTAACATCTTCAAAGGCCATGGCAGCCATCAGGGTGTCACCGTTGGTCAAATAGAACTCGGCCTTTTGAAATCGCGCCGAGGCGATCAATTTGTTGGCAGGGTCAACATATTTGCTGGAGTCAGGGAAGAGCTTGGTCAGTTGCGTGAACGTCTGCTCAGCGCCATCAAAGTCGTCGGTCTTGTAGTGGCATTGACCTGACATGAAATAGGCTTGAACGAGATACGGATTGGCCTCAGGCTTGTTCATCACTTCCTGATAAACCTCCTGAGCCAGGTCGTAACGTTTGATGTCGTACAACATTTGCCCGAAATTCATCAGCACGCCTTGCGCCCACGGGCTAAACGGATAGAAAATATAGAAATCGTTGCTCGCCTGCAGAAGGTTTGCTTGTGCGTCGCTGCGGGCCGCAACGATGTCAACCGCACTATCCCCCTTGGCGAGAAAATTGAATAGGAAGAAATCCGAGGAATCCGTTTGGCTTGCCTGCTGTGTGAGACGGTCATAGGCCAGAACGCGATGATACGCCGCGGTTTCCCCAAACTCCGATTGGGGGTAGCCGACAGCCAATTCATGATAGGCGGCAACCGCTGATTCGAAATTGCCAACGTCGTAGTAGCTCTCGCCCAGGTAGAACTGCACTTTATTTGCCCGCTCGCCTTCCGGAAATTTCTGAAGGTAGAACTCGTACCAGCCGATGGCCTGTTGATATTCGAGACTATCTTGCCCGGTTTGTGCGCGCAGCTGGGCTTCACTGCCAAGACGATAGAGATACTCTTCCGCAACCGTAGCGGCCTGTGCGCGAATTGTCTCATCTGTGTTTGTGTCGAACCAGAGGGACCCCGGGCTGTATTTTTCAACTAGTTTGGCGCGCTCACGCTCAGCGGAATCCTTGTCGCCGGCCATTTCGTAGCTGTCGACGATTTGCTTCTGGTAGTCCGCGGCGTCCGGACTTAACGGGTAGAAGTCCAGGAGAATCGTCAAGGTTTCGATGGCGTCTGAGTAGAAGTTTCTCTCTTGAAATATTTTCGCTAAATGGACCAGCACCTGGGTGGCGTATTTCGTGTCTCGGCGCTTACTCAAGAAATCGCCGGCCTTGTAGGGCCCGCCATATTCTGCAAAACAGGCGGCGATATACTGGATCGCCTCCTGGCGTAAATCAGTCTTGGATTTGTCTCCGGTTACGGCTTCAACATCCTTTAGCAGTTCGAGATCTTCAATGAGGTAAACGAAAGTGCTGATCGATTTGGCATAGTCCTCGACATTGTAGTACGACCAACCCAATTTGTAGAGGGCCATATCAAAGAACGGATTGTCCCAGCTTTCCAGGACCTGGCTATAATACTTGATTGTCGATGGGTAATCTTTCTGGTCGAAATAATATTCACCCAGCCTGAAGTAACATTCTTCTAGTAAATCGGGGTCTGCGGTTTCTTGCGTTAACATGATGTAGTATTCGGTTGCCTTGGCCTTGTCCCCCTGCTCAGCATAGTATAGAGCGATTCGATAGATGACCTTGTCACGAAAAGGCACGGCTGGAAAGCGTGCTATAATCTGCTCGGACAGGTCGATTGCTTTGCCCAGGTCCAAGTATGGAATATCCGGCACCTTCTCGATCAGACCGGCGTCCAACTTCCTTTCTGCGTCTTCATAAACAAGCATTTCTCTTTGGAACGTCAGGGTGGCGCGCTTCACATATAATTCGGACAACTGAAACATGAGGTTGGGGGCAAAGTCGTTATTAGGATACTTAGCAAGCAGTTTCTCGGAGCTCTCAATGGCTGTTTTTAGATCGCGCATTTTCTGAACATCCGAAGACGTTGCTTCTTGTCCGGACAGGGCAACCGGAAGAGCCAATGCCAGAATTCCCCAGAACACTCGTGTGCGATAGAATGTCATTCGTCGACCCCGCATGCCGTCACTCGGCTCCGACTCCCTTCAAGTACAACGCCTTGGCCCGGCCATATTCGGCGTACGCCTCCCACCGTTTCCGTCTCTCCAGCCGGTCAATCCTGCCACGCAAAGCGGCTATCGATTCTGAGACTTGATCATATTCTTCACGGCCACTCATGACACGTTCCACCAGAATCGTGCGGTCATCTTGAATTTTCGCCGGGTCGTCTGGCAGTTGCGGATGCGCATCAACCACGGAAGGCAGAGGCGTTACAGCCATCAGCTTAGCCTCCTCCGTATGTAACTCCTGTTCAAGGTGCTCGATTCGCTGCTGCTGTTCATCCAAACCTCGCCGGGCAACCTCAATGTCCGCGACGGAGTCCTGTGCGGCGCCGGCACCGACCGCCAGGTCAAATTCATCAACAGCAAAATCGTAG
>Ga0114931_10001728_pt1 | contig 27715 bp, 16 predicted proteins | sample 2SBtaG_FD_89579 | JGI IMG/M metagenome (GOLD analysis project Ga0114931, IMG submission 89579) | Deep subsurface microbial communities from Kolumbo volcano to uncover new lineages of life (NeLLi) - 2SBTROV14_V59a metaG | ecosystem: Environmental > Aquatic > Marine > Volcanic | place: Kolumbo... | reverse complement strand
TTTCCCGAAATATAGAAATCTCGCTTGATTTGCCTCAAAAACTGAAATTTGAGGAATATATTGAATATGCCACAAATCAAACGCTTGAAAAAAATGTTATTAATGAAGATAAGATAAAAAGAAGTTTTGATGTTTTGTCGAAAGGAAGAAGGATAAATATAGCTGTTCCAAATCAAGATTCAAAGGGAAAAACAAAAAAACAACTTATATTTGAGGCGAAAACTTCCGCGTTTGTTAATCTTTTTCCATTGTTGCTTACGGATGCTTGGTACGTGCCATTGCCTCTTAAATATTTTGGTATTGCCGAATCGAACGGTAGGATTGCGGATGTTATTGATGCAAAAATGTCCAACGATGTAAAATTTCGTTTCTTTTTTGATCGCAGTACGAGCCTTTTGTTGTTGATGGATTATGAATATAGAGACAGCATTACGAATAAAAAATACAAACAGCGATTTTTTTTTCAAATTATCAAAATAATCACGGGATTTTGGTTTCACATAAAATAGTTATTCATGAGGAAGGCAATGTAGTTGAAGAAAGGAAGGTGACAAAAGTAAATTTTAAGCCTAAGTTTCCGGAAAAATTATTTATTATCAAATAGGCGGGTTGGAAGCGAAAATAAAGAAGGAGTTCGAGATGAATAATTCGATTGTCAAAGATGTGTTTTTATTCGTTTTGGCTGTTTTGGTGTTTGGGATAAATGGTTTTGCTCAGGCGGAAATAGCCGGAAATAGCAAGGCAAAGAATACTGGCGAGGTTCCGAACGGGGCTAAGTTAGTTTTTTCTTTATCCGGTTCGCCAAAGTTGGAAGATGTAGGGTTTGATTACCGCAAGAGTTACTGGAAATTGAAATATGAATTACGGTTGTTGCCCTATTCGGATTATTTTCGAGTAAGAAAAAGGCTCAAGAATAAGTACGAAAAGCGTTACGGCGATGGGCTTAGGCGGATAAAAAAGGTCAATAAGAAACTTTATAAGAAGGTAAGAAAACTTGGGTTTAGAGTTGTCAAGGGCAAATTTAAGAAAAAGCGGCTTATTGCGGAATCAAACCGAAATATTGAGATTCCATTTTTATTTCCTCCAAAAGTAAGAAAAATTCTTGCAAAAGCAATCGAGCCGAATGTGCGTCCGATATTTGTAATAAGATTTAATGTTAAGATTTACGGAAAAACAAAATCTAAGAGAAAGACAAGAAAGAAAACAAAGTCATTTTTTCTTTATCCAGTGAAAAAGCGGATTAAGGGTGAACTTTTTATTGTTGATTACGATTCCTTTGGGGCTTCGTTTGATATTTATCTGGATGGTAAAAGAACAGAATTCTCAGTTTTTAAAAACTAATAAGAACATAACCAAAACGGGAACATTTTAGGTAAAAAATTGTCTAATTGGGAGACTTTGGAAAGATTTGCATTCAACGCAATTTTTTCATTGTCATAACTAAAAAGATTCCCTCTTTTGTAACAGTTGCATAGTTTCAAAAAGAACGAGGTATTGGTTTTCATGAAGGCACTGCGACTTTTCTATCTAATCATTGTGTTGGCGGCAAATCTCTTTGCATTTCAAACGACGTCTTTGCGCGTAATTGTTACGGATCGGAATTCGGATGCGGTTGCCGGTGCAACCGTTCGGATTAAAGGTAAAGATGAGTTATTAAGAGAGATCAAAAATGCGAGTCACAAGGTTTTTGATTTTTTCCGGCTACAAAAAGGGAAATATATACTAGAAGTCGAGGCAGAAGGATTTGAATCTGTTTCGCAGGAATTTAGGCTCAAACGGGGTCGGAATGAGATCATTGTAAAGCTTGAGATTGCCAAGATTAAAGAGAATGTTGAGGTCGAGATTGATTCGCGCGAGAAGAGTCTCGATTCGCAAAATGGTGCTTTTACATCCGTTTTGACCCCGCAGCAGATAAAGGATTTGCCCGATGATCCCGATGAATTAAAGAAACAGCTTGAAAGTCTCGCCGGTCCGGGTGCGATAATTCGAGTTGATGGTTTTGAGGATGGTAAAGTTCCCAATAAGGCTCAAATCGCATCGATAAAAATTATTAGAAGTAGTTTTGATGCTGAGTTTCACACGGTTGGAAGAACTTACATCGATATTGTTACAAAGGCGGGCGGTTCAAAATGGTCAGGGTCGATAGGTGGAAATTTCAACGATGAATCAATGAATGCGCGATCGGCTGATGCTCCAATAAGGGCACCCTCGCAGAGAAAATCTTATAACTATTCACTTAGCGGTCCCATTGTAAAGAAAAAAGCTTCGTTGTCCATTTTCGGTTTTGGAAGTGATAACTCAAACACATCAAATATTGTGGCTGCGCTGCCGGATAGGCGGATAAATGAAACGGTGGGCAGGACCTCCCAATTTACCTATAACGAAGGCAAATTGAGTTATAATTTGACGAAACGTCAGCCGCTTAATGTCGGTTACCATCATAGCTCCTTCAATACAAAGAATTCGGGTGTGGGAGGTATCAATTTACAGGAGAGAGCTTCTGATACGAAAAGAAGGACGGATAGGATTAGAGTTACTACCTCAGGCTTGGTTGGCAAAAAATACCTGCACGAATTTCGTTTCCAATACATAGATGAAAATAATAAAACCACTCCGCGTAATTTTGATCGTGCGGTTATTGTTTCCGGTGCCTTTGCCAGGGGCGGGGCGGGCTCAAATAATCGAAGCGGGCGGAGACATTTCACGCTTTCTGAAAATATTGTTTTTGGCGTGGAAAAACACACGTTGAAATTTGGTACATTAGTCGAGTTTACGAAGCAGAGATTAACCTCGGCAGATAACCAGAATGGAACCTATATTTTTTCGAGTTTGGATAATTTTAGGCTTGGAATACCGTCGAGATTTTCACAAAGGCTTGAGGAAAGAAAAATAAATCTATCACAACTGCAATTCGGCACGTTTTTGCAAGATGATGTTCGGCTTCATAAGAGTTTTATGTTGAGCATGGGGCTGCGGTACGAGTTTCAGAATAATTTGAGCGACAAAAATAATTTTTCCCCGCGGATAGGGTTTAGCTGGTCGCCTCAGAAAAAAGGAAAAACGGTAATTCGCGGCGGCGCGGGGCTTTATTACAATTGGCTTACGGCGCAGAATTTATCCACGATTTTAAGCAGGGATCGGGATCAGCCGCAAGAAACGATTATATTAAACCCGGGGTTTCCTAATCCATTTTCCGGCGGGATAAATCAACAAACGATAAATAGTTTTTGGCAAAAATCGCCCAATTTGAAAAATCCATATGTATTATCCGCCTCGATAGGGGTATCTCATAGGATAGGAAAAAGATCATCCATCCGCGCTACCTACAAATATGAAAAGGGAGTACATCAGTTTAGATCAAGAGATATAAACGCGCCGGACGCAAATGGGATTCGTCCTGACCTGAATTTTGGGCGGACTGTTCAGATAGAGTCTTCAGCCTTTTATGTTAGGAATTCTTTGCGGATTGGATGGAGTAGTAGTCTTTTCAAGAAGGTTCGTATTTTTGGAGGTTATACCCTCGCTAAGAGGATATCGGATGCCGATGGGATTTTTTCACTTCCGAGTGATAATTTTAATCTAAGGCTTGATCGAGGGGCATCAAGTAATGATCAACGGCATCGTATGTACACATATGTTAGTTGGAGGATTAAGAAAAGTCTGAGTTTTTCCACTAATTTCAATATCGATTCATCGAGACCATACTCTATAACGACGGGCTTTGACGATAATAATGATACGGTGTTTAATGATCGTCCTCCAGGCGTAAAACGTAATTCCGAGAGAGGAGTCTGGGCGAAATATGTCGGAGCCAATCTGAGCTACACCTACTTTTTTGGAAATGTAAAGAAAAAAGGGGGGTCGGGAAACCGAAGAATTATTATCACTTCGGGCGGCGCAATGCCTAGTTTTAACAAAAAGAAAAGATTTTCACTTCAATTTTATACATCCGGTCAAAATCTATTGAATCAAGCAAATCGGCGGAATTTTATCGGTGTACAAACCTCGCCATTTTTTGGAAAAGCAGTCTCTGCCGGCTCACCAAGGCGACTAAATGTTGGAATGCGATTTGGCTTTTAGAAGCCGAGTACGGCGGATTTATCTGGAGTTTTGGGCAAATTCGAGCTTTCCTAACGTCTCAATAATTGGTTCAAATGCCTTTGTTATTCATCACGCATAATTGTTTCGTTCTGAATTCTGCACGTAAATGACGCTGCCCTTCGGGAAATAAACCTTGATTGACATCGCTAAACACTTTAGAATTAAGAAGCGGGATTTCGCGCTCCTGCTTTGTCTAAACGAAATTGATTCCGACAGATTCAATAGATTTTTCTGCGTTTTACCCAAAATAAATAATGAAAGAGTGCCAACACTGCAAAATTTGCTATGCCGATGATGTCGATTCCTGTCCGGCTGATGGGATGCCAACGGTTCATACGATCAGCGGCGAACCGGTTTTAGAAGGGAAATATCAGCTTTTGAGCCGCATCGGACAGGGAGGTATGGGAGTTGTTTATCGGGCTCGCCATGCTTATCTCAAGACGTTACTTGCGGTAAAGATTATTTTGCCGGATTTGGTTGGTAATGATCCGGAGTTGGTTACGCGGTTTCGTCAAGAAGCCCTGGCTGCGGCTGCGATCAGACACCCAAATGTAGTGCAGGTTACTGATTATGGGGTTGCGCAGGGGACAATGCCATTTTTAGTGATGGAGTTTGTTGAGGGCGAAGACCTTCACGATTTTCTTGAGCATGAAAAAAAACTTGAGCCTGTAAAAGCTTATGAATTGATTTCAGCGATCTGCAAAGGAATCGGCGCCGCGCATAAACAGGGGATCGTTCACAGAGATATGAAACCCTTGAATATTATGCTGCTTAAGGGCAAGACTGACATGTCGGAAGCAGTTAAGATTCTCGATTTTGGATTGGCGAAGATAAAATCGGGTGAATTGCTCGGTTCTTTTATTCAGGCACAAACGACTGGTTTGATGGGGTCGCCGTTTTATATGGCTCCAGAGCAGTGGTCGGATGACGAACTCGATGGACGATCGGACATATATTCGATTGGAGTAATGTTGTTTCAGATGCTCGCGGGAGACGTACCTTTTAAGGGGTCTTCGATTCCTTCTATAATGAAAAAGCATCTCACGGATGCGCCTCCCTCTTTTGCTGATATGGGAGTATCGATTGACCCACAGCTTGAAAAAGTGGTGCGGCACGCGCTTGAAAAGGAGAGAGATGATCGAACGGCTACCGTCGAAGACTTCATAGAAGAAATGGAAATGGCTTTGGGGATTTCATCTTCGGGTACAACTTTAACTTCATCGACTATCACCTCCACTTCAACCCTCAAAGTTTTAACAAGCCCGCCAAATTCTAAGGTTTATATGGATGGCGTTTTCGTTGGTGAAAGCGGGGAGAACGGCTGGTTGATAGTGGATGACTTAAAAAACGGCAGTCATAAGATTGGCGTCAGCTATGGCGGATATCAAGATTGGGAAAAGACGGTTGTTTTAGAAGGAACCGAAACTCAAGTAGTCGCCGAGCTAAGGGCGGGAGGGATTCCAAAGCCGGACGAAACTTCTTTAGATAAGTCGGTTTCTCAAGAGACACCGCAAAGTATGGCGTTGACGCAACAGGCAGGTGGTGTCATGCAGAATACAGCCGATCAAAATCAGCACACCGGAAGTGTTTATCAGCACAGCGAAGCACCAGTTGAAAAGTCGATTTTTTCCCCAATTGTTTTCGTAATAATTGGAATATTTGGCTTATTAGGACTTACTGCAATTGGAGGCGTTGGCGCATACATGGCTGGTTTGTTTGGAGGGGCTAACGGAGTTAGCAGGACAGATTCGCAGGTTACGACGACGCCGACCAAAGAAGGAACTCATAAAACTGAGTCGGTTAAAAATGAGATGGTTTTGATACCAGGCGGCGAATTCAATATGGGACGAAATGATGGATTACCTCAAGAACGACCCGAACATAAAGTAACGGTCAATAGTTTTTGGATGGATAAAACAGAAGTGACTAACGCTGAATATTACGAATTTGTGAAAGGAACGGGAAATACGCATCCTAAATCGGATTGGGAGGATAATAAACCATTGCCGAGCATCCTTTCCGCCCCGGTTAGGTTTGTTTCTTTTGATGACGCGAAAAGGTTTGCCGAATGGCGAACAAAAAGAGATGGTGTGACATATCGGCTTCCGACCGAAGAGGAATGGGAATTTGCCGCCCGGAATGGAGGTCAAAATGATCTTTATCCCTGGGGAGATGAATACAAAGATGATTGCGCCGTTCTGGATGAAAGCTCTAACAAACCAAAAGCAGTCGGCACAAAAGACTGCGGCAAGAATATTTGGGGAGTAGATGATTTGATTGGAAATGTTTACGAGTGGACTAGCACGAAAGCGAGTTTATATCCAGGAAACCCTGGCAATGTAAAAAAGCTTGATGAACCCCAATATATGATCAGAGGTGGAGGCGCGATATATAAATCGAAAGGGAAGAATGCAATAACCTCAACGTCACGTACCCCGATAAGTGCCACCGAAAGAAACGCAGGATTAGGTTTTAGACTTGTTCGTTCAGAATAACGGTCTAGAGGTTTTTATGAATAATTATTTTAGCAGTTACAAGTTTGGCTTATTGATATGTTGTCTCTTATTGTCTCCGGTAATTGCGTTTGGGCAAGATTTGGGAAGCAGCAGCGGAATGTTCCGCACTTCTAAAACAAAAAAAACCTCGACAAAGAAAAGAAGTTCAGCGACGAAAAAGAAAAGAAAGAAGAAATCCAGAAAAAAAGCTGTGAAAAGAAATCGCGGCAGTAATAAAGTTGCTAAAAAACGACGTTCTTCGACGAGTAAGCGAAGGAGAAGGTATTCCAAGCCAAAAACCAGAAGGAGCGGACAAAAAACGGCGGTCAGGACGGGGTTTCAATCTACTGGCAAGAAACGCACCGGGAATAGTATCGCGAAAAACCGATTGATTCTTTATGGTGGAAACAGCGCGGATCCTTCGGCAACCTTGGAAAAGGCAATCGAGACGGGAAATGCAGCTAGAAATCGCAGAGATTATGTAGAATCAGAGAAGGCGTATCGTTTTGCCCGGACTTTAAACTCAAAAGATTCGAGACCGGTTTATGGTTTGGGAAATATTTTTAGTGATCAACAGCGTTGGGAAGAAGCGGAGAATTCGTATCGTCAGGCAATTGAAATTGAGCCGAAAAGTCCCTCACCTTATATTGCCCTAAGTTTCGTTTTGACCCAGCCTGTGGTTGGATCAAATTTGGGAAAAAGATATATAGAGGCGGAAAAAATGGCGCGTCAGGCGATTGTTCTCTCGCCAAAAAACCCTGTCGCTTTTGATCAATTGGGCGTTGCCATGGAGCTTCGCGGAATAATTTCGGATCAAACGCTAAATTCGTATCGAAAGGCAATCGAATTGGAGCCGACTTTTGCCCTTGCCTACGCACATCTTGGACGAGCGTTGCGGAGGAATGGATTAACGAAGGAATCTTCGGCTGCATACCGGAAAGCAATTGATTTGGCGACGGATGTGCCGACAATGATATTGGTTGCGGATGTCTTTCAATCTCAACAGAAATATATAGAGTCTGAGCAGCTTTTAAGAAACGCGCTGAGGTTTGACCCAAAAAACCCGACTGCTCTGTTTTTATTAGGTCGTGCGTTAACAATTCGGAAAAGTTTTGTTGAGGCGGAGAAAGTACTGCAGAAAAGTGTGGAGGTGAGTCCAAACAGTTTTGTGTCTTATGCACTCCTGGGATCTCTTTATTCCCGACGCGGGTATTTAACGAAGGCGGAAAGCACTTTAAGAAGAGCACTAAAGGTGATCACCAAGAATGAAAGAAAACGGCTTGCGCAGGAGTTTGAGGAAGTTGGTGATGGATTTATAAGAGCTAACAGGAAAATTGATGCAGCCCGCGTCTATAAGCAAGCTCAGACCCTAGACCCCGATAAAAAATCTGTAAATCGAAAGCTAACCCTTTCAAAAAAATAGGTTTTGAGGTAGCGAGTCATGGGTTTATTGAAAATACCCCTTTATTAAACATATTGACAAGTAAGTAAAAAATACGGAATACGGGTAAGAAAAGAGGTTTATTGACCAAATGTCGGTTTTAACAAGTAACGGAACAATGCTCTATTGTCCAAAATGTGAAAAAAAGTATGAAGTTGGAAGCCGTAGGTTCTGTGATAACGATGGTGGAAGACTTCTTCCTGCGCCTTCGGAAGAAATTGAGAACTCTGTTCAAAATAAAGCTGTTTTTACGAGTTTGCTTGGAAGAGGTCGGAAATCACGGTCAGATGAACATGATGAAAAGCTTTCTTCACGTCCAAGATTTGTAAAAGTTGCTAAAAAACAGGAAGCATTTGAGCCGAAGGTAAGCAATAACGTTTTTAAGACAGAGAAGAAAATTAACACCGCTATTAAGACAGACGCAGTACGAGACATAGTTAAAACCCCACCAGCAAAAGACCTTGAAAGCGATGAACTTCTCGATATAACAAAACCTAACAAAATAGGCAAACCAAGTGCCAGGCTTATGAGACCGGATGAAACCTTTTCCAGTAGGTCGAACGTTTCCGTTGCTGAACACCTGACATACGAAAATACTGATTCGATAATTGGGCAAACGATTAAAGGTAGATATCAAATTGTAGAACGCTTAAGTCAAGATCAAACCAGTGTTGCCTATTTAGCTAAGGACGGGATTGGTGAGGGAAACACAGTTGTCGTTAGAATTTTATTGAGAGAGACCTCGAACGATGACGTTGCCAATAAACTCTTTTTAGAAGAAAGTGTATCGCTTTCCCATATAAATCATCCAAATGTTTTGCGTGTCGTGGATTCAGGGATACTACCGGAAGGTAAGCCATTTGTCATTTCGGAATACGATGAAGGCGTTTCGGTTGAAGAAATCCTAACTAAAGACGGCGCCTTAAATCCTTTACGTACTGCCCGTGTAATTCGGCAAGCATCGAGAGCCCTTGGCGAAATGCACCAAAATGGGATTTTGCATCGTAATTTAAAGCCCGAGCATATTGTCTTGCGTGTTTCGGAAGTAGGAATTGAGCAGGCAAAAGTGGCTGATTTCTGCGTTTCTGATGGCACCCCGACAGAAGACAATCTCCAATACAAAGCCCCGGAGCAGTTGGGAAGACAGTTGCCAACGTTTGCGAGCGATAGTTATTCTTTAGCAGTAATCGCATATAGGATGTTAACGGGAGAACTTCCTTTTAGCGGTTCTTCTGAGAAAGATTTACTCAGGGCGCAAAAAGCCGAATTGCAAAGAAAGCCTAGCGATATTAAGCCGGAATTATCAGAAATTGCGGATAGTATTCTGGAAAAAGCTCTTTCGTATAAACCGGAAGATCGATACGCAAACGTGCGAGACTTCGGCGAAGCTTTTTTCAATGTTCTAACTACAAAAATCCCAACTAAAGAGCCGAAGGAACCTGAAGAGAATGGTGATCGAGATGCGCTCACGATGAATTCTTCGAATATTTTGTCGGATCTGAGTGTGAGCGCGGATGTCGCAGCCAAAGACGAAACCGAAACTGATCAAGGTATTGCGGTTAATACTGAGGACGAGGTTGAAGATGATGTTCGAGACGGAGATACTCATTTATGGAAGAGGCGTTCTCCGGACGCGAAGGATGAAGGGAGTCCTGTTCTGAGAGTGGTAGCTGTTGTTGCAACACTTTTGATTTTGGCGGTTGCGATATTTTTAGTGGTTAACTTTTTCAATAACTCAAGGAATCAATCTGAACCGGAAAATACTGATATAGCGTCACAGAATCAGGTGCAAAAGACGATTCAGGATAATATTGATAATTCCGAAAGTCCGAAAGATGAAATTGAAGTACCGCCGCCAGCGAGGGATATTGAAGCTCCCGCGGGGTTTAAATATTTTGAAAATTCGAAACAGGGTTTGAACAAGGAATTGGCTAAAAATTACCGTGGTTTTAGCGTCTATTATCCTGAGACATGGGTTAAGAGTGAGGCAGGTAAAGTATTTTTGGATGTTAAGAAGCAGACCAAGGATGGGCTTCCAGTAGAGCAAATACTCATCACCCATTATGAAAGCAAGGGAACTCGGGATTTAGATAAAGAAAACTTTCCCAAGTTGGTAGCACAATCGAATAAGGACCTAAAGGCTTTGCCGATTCCGAATTATAAGATGGTTTCGGAAGGAAATATTCTTGTAAATAATGGGTGGAAGGGGTATGAAGTTAAGTTCCGAGGTTCGGGAATTGCAAACAATGGTGAAAAATTGGTTCTGTGGGGAAGGCGAATTTGGATTCCCGCTGCGAGACCGGGCGTTAAGAACGGTTTTGTAATTACAATGATCGCAACCTCGTTATCAGATAAAGTAGAAGGTGTTGAGGATGTAGGGGTAAAAGGAGAACTAAGCGAAATTCTTGAAACTTTTGAGCCTGATCGAAATTACTAGTAAGTGAAAATTATGTTTAACTTAAAAGCGTATTCGGGAAAACCCGTTTACGCTTTTTGTTTTGTCTTTGTTAAAATACCGTCTAAAGTTATCCTTTTTGTTCATTTAATATTTTAAGAATAAAATCAGAAGGGGAAATTCGGACACGAATGAAAATTGTTTTAGTCGAACAAGGTCTTGAAGGTCAGAAGCCTGCTGAAAGGTCATTTCAGCAGGCAAGTGTGAAAATTGGACGCGACTCTTCAAGCAGTGACATAATATTTAACAAAAAAAATTTCCGTATGGTTTCGCGAAATCATGCTGAAATTCGTTGGCAAAACGGAAGCTGGATGTTGCTTGATCTAAATTCTAGTTTCGGCACCTTTTTAAACGGACAAAAGATTTCAAGACCGACCGTCCTCAGCGTGGGTAATTCGATTCAGCTAGGACCAAACGGTCCGGTCGTACACGTTATATGGATGGAGAGTGAAAAAGGAGTTCCAGCGAATCGCCCCTCAGGTGAATCATTGAATCGTCCTTTAAGCAAACCATTGAGCAGCAAGGCTCCGATTAATCCGAAACCCGAAGTTTCGAATGCTCCAAAAATTCCACCACCGGAAATACCCGTCAATATTCCTAAGCCGGTTGAATCGAAGCCATCGGCGACACCGAAGCCGAGACAATCTTCAAACATGAAAGCTGTACTTGAGTTTACTGAAGATAAAAGCATTCCCCCAATTGCGATTTCAGGAGACAGCGTTTGGATAGGACGTGATCCGAACAGCGATGTTGTGATCGAGGCTGGTGCCGTTATGGTCTCGAGGAGACATGCGGAAATCCGCAGGCAAAACGGGGATTATGTAGTTAGTGACAATAATAGCTTTAATGGGACATTAGTAAATGACCAGAGGGTTTCGGCTATTACGCCGCTCTTTCACAATGACAAAATTCAACTTGGGAGAGGCGGACCGATTTTGAATTTTAGTTGTCCGGACAAGGTTGCTCCAACAGGTTTGGATTCTCCAGGACAGCGTTCGATTTCAATAAACCAGATTCCGGGACCTGTTGGGAAAAGCGCAGAGCCAGGCTCGGCGACAATGGTATTTCGGACGGATGAAATCTCACAGGATATGTCGTTTGAGGAAGCTGACCACAGTACTCCGATAATGCAAATCGGATTTGGGGAAAAGAACGCAATTTTGATTGGTCGTAATGAGTCAAATGAAATATCTCTTGATGGTCTTCAAATTTCCAATCAACACGCGAGATTGAGAAAAACGAGTCAGGGAATTGTTGTCGAGGATTTGAATTCAACCAATGGTGTTTATGTAAACGGAGAGCGCGTTACAAAAAAAACTATTACCTATCAGGACTCGATTCAGATTGGATCATTCGTTATAAAAATTGACGAGTATGACACGATCGGAGTTTTTGATATCCGTTCCAAAACGCGAATAGACGCAATTGGAATTACAAAAGATGTAAAAAACCGTGCCGGACGAGGAATGATTCGGTTACTGGACGATATTTCTCTTTCGATTCCGCCCAATGAATTTATAGGGCTTCTAGGACCATCCGGTGCAGGTAAATCAACCTACATGGATGCCCTTAACGGAATGCGTCCTGCGACTGGTGGAACGGTCTTCATCAACAATCTCGATCTTTATCAACATATCGATTCTCTTAAGCAATCTATTGGATATGTTCGGCAGGATGACATAATTCACCGTGAGTTAACGGTTTACAAAACGCTTTATTATGTGGCTAAGCTCCGTCTTTCGCGAGATGTATCGAGTTCAGAAACAGAACAGATAATCGATGAAGTCTTAGATGTTACCGGATTGGAAGAACGCCGTAATGTGCCGATAAATCAGCTTTCCGGAGGGCAAAGAAAACGAGTTTCTATCGCAGTTGAGCTGATTACTAAACCCTCGATGATGTTTTTAGACGAGCCGACATCGGGGCTTGACCCTTCGACCGAAGAGAAAATTATGAAGCTCTTCAGGCAGATTTCTGAGTCAGGAAGGACTGTGGTTCTCACGACCCATGCGATGGAAAACGTACGGCTTTTTGACAAAATTGTTGTGCTAATGCGAGGGAAGTTGGTTTTTTATGGCGCACCTGATCAGGCGTTAAGTTATTTGGGAGTCTCGAGTTTTAAAGATCTGTACGACAAACTCGAAGAGCCGATTGAAGAACGGTTAAAGGAATTTGGCGATGCCGAACGATTTTCGATTACGGAACAGGTTGCCGAAGAATGGAAGCAAAAGTTTCTTCAGACTTCTCAATATCAAAATAATATTTATGAGCCTCTAAAAGAATTAGACAGTTCGGAATCAGGAAGATCGCGAAAAAGTCACCGTCTCGGAATTTTCGGCGCGATTCGGCAGTGGGCGACTCTTTCTCGGAGTTACGCACGCGTATTGGCAAAGGATAAGCTTAATCTTTTTATTTTGTTTGCTCAGGCACCAATAATCGCGATAATGGTTTATTTTGTAATGGGTGCCAATCAGCCTCGCGATTTTGTCTATTTTGCCTTGTCTCTTTGTTCAATCTGGTTCGGCACGGCGGTCGCGTCCCGGGAAATTGTGCGCGAACGAGCTATTTATGAACGCGAGCGAATGGTGAATTTGGGTATTCTCCCTTACCTTGGCTCTAAATTATTTGTCCTTGGCGTTATCGTTTCTGTTCAGTGTTTTATACTCTTTGTGCCGCTAAAATTTCTAGATTTAGTTGGTTTGATGCCGATGCCGGGTGTTTTGGCAGGGATTCCGCAATTCATCACTATGCTTTTGACGGCGGCGGTCGGAATTGCATTGGGGCTTTTTATTTCGGTGGTAGTGAAGACGTCGGAGATGGCTACGAGTTTGATTCCTTTGGTTTTAATTCCCCAAATCATTTTTTCGGGATTAATTGGGGTGCCCACAGGTATTAATAAAGTGGTTGGTTTGGTTATGCCCGCGACCTGGTCTTTTGACACGCTGAAAAGGTTCTCCGATTTGGAAACACTTGAGCCTGAAGGTGCTTATCCTACGGATTCTACCGGAGGCCTCGGATTGTACAAGAAAATTGAGGCTGACAACGATAAGATAATTGAGGACGCAAAGACCGATATCAAGGACTACGAAAAGACTTTGGAAACAAAGATTCAGGATGCTGAAAGAAGGATGAACAACGGAGAAAAGGTTCGGTTTATAAAAATGCCCGAGCGACCAAAAGTTGACGATACCGAAAGCCTTCCCAAGGATTTAAGTCCATACGTGAGTTTCCTGCACCCGTGGATGCACCTATTTGTTAACCCGCTCGCGTTGATTTTGATGTTTTTCACTTTGTTTGTGTTTACTTTAATTGCCCTTCGTTTACAGGATATAGGTTAAATTTATGAAAAGTTTGGTTAAAAATTTAGTTTTGCTTGGCGTTTTTTCTATTATTTTTTCGGGGTTAATGTCGTGTGGTTTATCTTCCGGTGCAAGCACCACAAAGAGCGAAGATGAAGGGAAAAAACCGGAGATAAAAGAAGATGGGTATCCGCCGCCGCCGACAAAGATAGCAGAAGCAAAATTCAAGATTGTTGGCGATAAGGAATTTTCATTGAAAGAAGCGCAGGGCAAAGTTACTCTGATAAATCTCTGGGGAGTCTGGTGCATTCCATGTATAAAGGAAATGCCCGAGTTGGTAAAGATGGAAGAGGAGTATGGGGATAAAGGCTTTCAAATTATAGGTTTAAATGTAGGCGATGCGGATGGTAATACCGAAACTGTCGAAAACATAGAGGGGTTTCGGAAGAAACAGAATCTGAATTACAAGCTTGGCTGGGTGGATCGATCTGTTCTTGGGGAGTTTTATAAACTAGCCCGAATAAGTGCTGTGCCGCAGAGCTTTCTGATAAATAGAAGCGGAAAGCTTGTAGGTGTTTTTGTTGGCGGGGGACCCAGTTCTCTAAAACCTATGAAAAAAGAAGTCAATAAATGGGTAAATAAATAATTCTTAATTAAGATTTGAACGGATAATGACGGGGCTACTCGCCATTTTCCGCTTTCAAGAATTTTGGTTGGACGAGGATCGTTCTGAAATTAGACAAACTTACCAAACCGGCTTGCGCTCCCTTTGGCTTATTTACATATTTCTTTTGCGTATAATTAACGGCAACTTTCAATTCTTTTTTTGCTTTGCTGTAAAAGGCGGCGAGTTGGGCGGCTTCAAGTAGTGTCTGTTGGGAAATTTCCTTGCGATTTGGGTTTCTAACAATTACGTGAGAACCGGGATAATCTGCAGCGTGTAGCCAATAATCAAGTGATTTAGCAATTCTAAACGTTAGGAAGTCGTTGTCTTTTGATCTTTTCCCGACCAAAATATCGTCGCCTTGAGTTGAAACAAAATGTTTAGCTCCCTTGAAGGAATCTTCCGGCTTTTTCTTATTTTTGCGTTGTGGTTTTTGTGTTTGTTTTGTCGAGTATTGTTTTACAAATTCCTCATTATTTTCTTCGATCGCCGTTAGAAGGCTTGCGAGTTTCGTCTCAAGTTTTTCAATTGCTTTATCCAAATCTAAAAGCCTGTTTGAAATCGCTGCCTTGGCGTTTCGCGCTTTTGTATAACGCTTAAAAAAATTCTCGGCGGCTTCGGTAATTGACAGATTTTCATCTGTCTCGATCTGAATCTCGGGAGCTGATTCATCAAAATAGTCTATTAAAGTGATCAAATCTCCGTCTCTTTTTGCGGTTGAGACATTGGCAAGAAGTAAATCACCTAACTTTTTCCATCTGTCAGCTTCGCCATGATTAGATAAATCTTGTGAAAGTTTCTTCTTTAGTTTCCGCTGTTTTTTAAGTTGTTTGCTGAGGTTTGTCTTGGCAGAATTCGCTTGTGATTTGAAGCGCTCTTTTTCTTCTTGTTCCAAAAAGAAGGAATCTAAGGCTTCCGAAAGCGTGTCAAACCCATTGGAAGAAAAAGACTCCTGGTTTTTTGTTTTCTCTGCGTTTCGAGTCTCGGGCACTGAGTAACCTATCCCTATTTGCTGTCCCACATCCGAAGTTTTGCTTAGCGAAACAAGCACAATATTATTATCGTCAAGGAGAAAGAGGTTTGACGAACGCCCGGTCAATTGCGCGACGAGCGTAAATTGTTCAGCTTTCCCAAATTCACTAACGGAAGTTAACAAAAACTTAATAATTCGTTCATCCTCGATTTTTTCAATCGCGTGGAGAGTAGAATTCGAAAGTTTTTTGCGAAGGAATGAAACAAAGGGAGGTTGGCGTCTTGAGTTTTTTTCAAGCTCTTTAAGTTTGCGCTGTATTAAATAAATTCGCGGCGAATTAGGTTCTACACTTAAGAATAGATACTTACCATCGGACGTTCTAAAATCGATAGCAAGTTTTTTTCGCGATAACGCAAAAATTTTGCCGAACTTTTGACCGATCAAATGATCTGAAAGTTCGGCGCATATTAATTTAATAGTTGGCTCGTTCATTTTCGTAAATTATTTGTTGTTTAAATTATATCGTAACGAAGAACAAATAATTTACCGAACAACCTAAAATTCCTTAACGATTATTGTGCCTGAGGCGAGATCATGGGCAGCGCGATTTTCTTCATCTAAAAGCGAGGTAAGAAAACCGACTCCGCCAAACGAAATCGACAAAAGGTATACTGCTGAACTAACCGCAGCTTGGTGAAAGGTTGGATATTCCTCTCCTTCGATATCGATCACCTCGAGTTTGAAAAGATGCATTCCAAAAGTTTTGCCAAAATATCCTATAGTCGTGGTCAAATATATAAACATCACGACCGCACAGACAGCGAAAAACCCTAAAAATCCAGCAAGAGTAAACCAATTTCCGCCAAATAACATAAATGGAGATAAAACAACTAAGCTTACAAAGATGCCAATAATCAAATCAAACAGCCCCGAATTAAATCGTAGAGAGAATGGAGCGAAATCATCTATTTCCTCTATATCGCCTACAACTTCTTCAACAGGTTGATTTTTAGGCGGTGTTTCCGTTTCGTTTGCCGGATCCGCCTCAACTGGTTTATTACCAAAGCTGGAAGAGGCTTTGGTTTTTGCAAATTCAGGATTTAGCTCGTTGGTGTCATATACTCCTTTAATTGACTTGGCTTTTGTTGGAATGAGTGTTGGCGCTGAAGGGAAGTTTACCGATGTTTTCCGTGACTCAAGATCCGTTTGCGGATTTTCAGTCCGAGAAGCAATGGTAAAAGGGAACTTAGTATCTTTTCGTTCAGGTATCTCATCTGTGGAAACTTTCTCGGAAATCAAATATTTCTTCCTGGATGTTTTTATACGGTTGAGTGCTTTTGTTAAATGGTCGTTATTTCCGTGATTTGAATTGCGTACTCCTTCCAAATTTGACGAGGATCTTCTTGGTGATGTCACGGGGTTTCGAGCAAGCGCAACCGCAACTCCCTGTCCCCCCTGCGAAGGCGTGTACGTAGTGCCCTCCTTTTGCTCCATTCTTTGCCGAACTGCATTCTGCATTTGCAATCGCCACTCTGGAAGCTCAGTTTTTTCAGTCTGAAACTCTACTAGTGTCGGACTCGTATCCTTTCTAACTGTAAGTTCTGCGGTGGTCTTGGGTTGAGTCTCGATTGACTTAGGAGAAGGTTTAAGTTTGAACTGTTTTGCTCGATTTTCCACTAATTCTGTTCCTCTCTTTCTTGTTCTGATTTTTGGAGTTTGGGAGGCTTTTAATTGCGTAATTTTTGTCGCCAGTTCTTCCCTGACGGAGTCATTTATCATTGTGCCGCAACTAGGACAGATTGATAGTTTTATAACACTTTTTTTCTTACAACTTGGGCAACCCATGTGTTTCAATTAGTTTTTAAGGTTGATATGTATCTGACAAGATTTGGGAAATCCACTCGAAATGATTAAAACTGGGGAGATAGTATCAGAAATTACTTTAACTCGTCAACAGTAAACCGATGCGGAATCACGCTTTGGGTCTCTTTTTTGTGTAAAAATAAGGTTTTGAGTAAAACAGGTCAATGTTAGAGAATATATATTCCAATCGACAAATGACTATATTGTTTCAAATTAGACGCTATTTTTTAGACGTTGTCTTCCGGCAAAACCTGCGTCAATATCATGCCACCACTCTATTTCGTCGCCCTCGCCGAGCTGCCAACACAAAAAGACGACACGCCCTTCCATTTTGCTAGGGAAATCAATCAAACCTCGAGAATAATCCTTAAGCTCGATTTCTAAGTCCTGAAGTTCTTTTGTCAGTGCTCTAATTTCGACCAATAAATTTACGTAATTAGAACCGCCCTTCATTCCGCCTCCACCGAATTGTGCGGCTTGCCCAGCGGCTTTAGCTTCTTTGTTGTATAAGCCAAGAGTTTTATGGTTTGCAGCAATTTTTTCAAGAATTGGTTTGGCAACTGCCACAAGTTTATTGGCTTCTTCGAGACTAAATAGTTTCATAACTGAACAATGGAATGTTTAAATCTATCTTTCATCGGTAATCCTTACAAGATCATTACTCTCTTCGGTTTCGCTTTGACGATAATTCTGGTCCCCGTTATGCGTCGCTTCTGGGCTGTGAGAAATCACTTTCTCATTAGGATAATGGTTTTTAGCTTTTTCTCCTAACATTTCCGGCGGATTAACCTCTTCATGAAGAATAAAGGAAGGAACCTCATACTCGCCGATTTGCGATGCGTCCTTACTGACTAATTCCGCCATGTCTCCAAGATCAATGAAAAAATCTGCTACATCTATTAAGTGCGGAGCAGTGTTTGAACGAAAACCGGCGACCTCTACTCGACATCCTTTATAAGCAACGGCATTTAGAGCGTAAACAAAATCTTCATCACCGGAAACCAAAACTGCTGTGTCATAACGACCCGCAAGGCTTAACATATCGACTGCAATTTCGACGTCAAGGTTCGCCTTTCGCGTTCCGTCATGAAAGGTCTTGAGCTTTTTTTGGACTACTCTAAAACCATTACGTCGCATCCACAGGAGAAATCCTTGTTGACGTTCGGCACCAGAATCAACGCCAGTATAAAAAAAAGCGCGCAATAAACGCCCATCGCCAAGAAGTACGCGCAAGAGCTTATTATAATCAATATCTAGATTATGAGATCGAGCTGCATGAAAAAGATTATTGCCGTCAATGAAGACCGCTACACGACCGCGATGACCAAACTGCCAAGTTGCATTAGTATTTTTATCAAACTGCATTGTTAAACACCTAAGTATTAAAAGTAACTAAAAAATATTAAATCGAACAAAAATGAAAACGAGATTTATTAAAACGCTGTTAAAACCGTAAGTACAGCAATTTGCTAGACAATCTAATTAAATCTAAAAAAATATTCTATTGGTAATCTGAAGATTTCCAATCGCGAAACTAGGAATTAATAAATCACCTGTTATCTTAGAATAGTAAACACGCTATAATTTTATTCCCTTAACAAAATATATATTTTTTTCAGAGTATAATAAAAAGTAAGAAAAACTAATGAGCTCAGACGAGAATAAAATAGATTCCGATTATTGGACAGAAGGGTTAACGACCGATTCAACCCTCGACACTTACGATCGAGACGAGATGATTTTATGCGTGAAATGTGCACGTAAGAATCCTCCGACACGACTTGATTGCTTGTATTGTGGCGTAGAACTCGAAATGTCGGGAGCCGAAAGAAAAACTTTAAAGCCCGTTTTGAAAACGATTGCGCCACATGAAAAAGGCGTCAATCTTATATATCTAGCCAATCTTGAGGAATGGGACAATAGCCGTTTGGTTGAAGTCGCGAAAATGAGTCGGTTTAATCGTGATAAATTGAGAGACTTAGTTGATTTAAGGAAGCCTCTTCCAATTGCCCGGACTACATCGGGAAAAGAGGCTGAAATGGTCTCGCTGCGTCTCAAGGAAATGGGAATTAAAACACGTCTGATATCGGATGAAAGTTTTGGATTTAATAAAAGTGCGATTAGGCTTAGCCGAATAAATTTTGCGGGTGAGAAGATATCTCTTGTTAGTTTTAACGATGGCGGGATAACCGAAGTTCTTCAGGATGATATAAGTTTGATAGTTGTCGGAATAATATTTGAGCAGCGGGTAGAGGCTACAGAGCGATATAGCAAAAAATCGGAAAACAAGATTCTTGACACATCTCAAGCCAATGCGGATCAAACTATTTTCGATATTTATATAAAGAGAAAGTCAGATGCCTTTAGGGTGTCCACAAACGGATTTGATTTTTCTTGTTTAGAAAATGAGAAAGAAATGCTGGCTAGCCAAAACATAAAAGCACTGTTTGAGAAGCTTAATAGAATGTCAAGAGGAACTAAATTAGACGATGATTATTTAAAGGTTCGCGGTCTTTTAACGTCGGTTTGGGGACTCGATGAACACGTTGACTCCAAAGGTATAAAGAGAAAAGGGCTGAATAGTTTTAATAAAAAAAGTGTTACGACGACGACGAATATTGAACAGTTTAATAAATACTCGCGAATGTGTTGGTATCTAAATAATGAGAGCGAAAAGTAAAAAACATAAAGAGCGTTCAAGACGCAGGAAAATGTCGCCTAAACTCAACGAAGTAAATAGCGGAACTTCGATCATTTTCGGCGTGCTGCCTGTTTTGGAATCCCTTAGGGCGAAACGCCGAAAGATTAAAAAGATATTTTGTTCTGCGCGAAAAAGTGAAAAGCGGTTTTTAGAAATAGTCGAACTCGCGAAGGCTAACGAGATTCCTTTTGCAACCGTTAGTAGCGACGAAATTTCAGATATCGTTGACGACGATGTAAATCATCAGGGAATAATTGCTTTGACGATTCCCGCGTCTTATTACGACAGTGAAAGATTGTTTACCGAGATTACGCAAAAAGAGCGATCTCTTGCTGTAATTTTGGATGGAATTGAGGATCCGGGAAATTTGGGTGCGATTTTGCGCACGGTAGAATGCATGGGGGCAGATGGCGTATTTATCCCTAATAGACGCGCGGTTGGCTTGACTGAAACGGTAGCAAAATCATCGGCAGGAGCGACCGAATATGTAAAGGTTGCAAAGGTAAAAAATCTCAATCGTTTGATCGACGATCTGAAAGAGGCGAATGTGTGGGTTGTTGGAACGAGCGGTGACGCGGAAATGGATTACGAGGATTGGGATTGGTCGCAATCGACTGCGTTAGTGTTAGGAGGTGAGGGAAACGGGTTGCATCGTCTTACAGCGGAAAAATGTGATGTTTTGGTGAAAATCCCTATGTATGGAAGAATAGAATCTTTGAACGTTTCGGTCGCCGCAGGCGTAATATTATCAGAGGCTGTTAGACAGAGAAAAGAGGACTAAAAATTATGTTTTGCCCAAAATGTGGAACTAAGAACCCTGATGACGGAAAATTTTGTAGAAAATGTGGAACCGGTTTGGCTGTAGTATCTCAGGCTTTATCCGGTGGAGATGGTTCGGACAGCTTACATTCCTCGAGTACAATAGACCCGGTTGGGTTTAGTCGTTCCCACGGCAAAAAGAAAAAACTTCGAAGCCCCGATGATCTTTGGGCAGCTGGTATTAAGAGTTCGATCGGCGGTCTTGGGTTCCTGATTATAGCCTTGGTATTGTTTTTAACAAATGTTGCTAATGGACACCGTTGGTGGTGGGCGATGCTTTTCCCGGCTTTTTCGATGCTTGCCGGTGGTATTGGAAATATAGCGAAAGCAAACCGTATGGAAAAGAAACTCTCAGGTAATCTCAGCGGAAAGCCGAGTACCTTTCCGGAAGCGAAAGAAAATACGGCGTTGCCTCCAAAACAAACCGAATTTGTCTCACCGGATTCCACGAGTTATAAGACTGGAGACTTGGCACCTGCGAGTGTTGTGGAAAAAACAACCTGCCATTTAGAGATGGACTCAGAAGGTAAAACGATGACGTTAAAGAAAAAGTAGTTATGCGGGAAAATCGAGGAGGTGGTTAATATGTATTGTCCAAAATGTGGAACCAGCAATTCTCATAAGGGAAAATATTGCCGTAAATGCGGAATCGTTTTGGATGGTCTTGCAAAAGCAATGAATAGCGGCTCCTGCGCGATGACCGAATCATCAGAGCGTGATGAAACTAGCCACAATTTAGAAAGCGCGATGAAATCGCTTTTTGGCGGCGTAGCTTTTTTGACAATTGCAATTATCTTAGCGGTTACAGGCATCACCGGAGGGAGGTACTGGTGGTTTTGGCTTTTAATCCCAGCGTTTGGAGGAATCGGAGTCGGAATCGCTAAATTTTTTCAACTTTGGCAGTCACGCAAAGGAAAAATTCTTGTTGATCCAGACGAGTTGAGAGGTGAACCCCATACGAGTTCAACAAAGAGTTTGTATCCCGACCAAACGGAATATGTGTCAAACATACCTAACCAAAAACACAAAACTCGTGATCTTGCACCGCCAAGCGTTGTTGAAAATACCACACGTCATCTGGAGATGGACCCGGATGGCGAAACTATGACATTGCCTGAAGACAAGATTTCATAATCTACGATACTCGCGGAATCTTCGGGAGAGGGTTGGTTAAAGCGAAAAGGTTTGGTTTCTTTCAAAAGGCAAATATTGTTATCTCGAAAGGTCTTTTAATATGCGAGACCGTTTGTTTGGATAAATCAGAACCAAGCAAATCGTGATTTGCCAACCAAACCTAAATATGCAGCTTTTAGGGCATTTCGTGATCGTCTGCTAACATTGTATTTGATTTAATGCCGTAGAATAAAAGGCGAATAGTGAAAAGCTTCTCACTCACCTTTTAGATTTCAAAGATGAAGAAGGCAAACATAACATTCATATTCAACCCGCGACCCCAATAAGCAAATATAAATAATGTCATCGAAAAAGAAATTTGGAGCATTTGCTGGAGTCTTTACCCCTTCGATCTTGACGATTTTAGGGGTGATAATGTATATGCGGATGGGATGGGTTGTGGGCAATGCCGGTCTTATTGGCACGATAATAATTGTGCTTATTGCGCACGTAATTGCTATTTCAACGGGGTTGAGCGTTTCCTCGATTGCGACGGACAAAAAAATTGGTGCGGGCGGGATTTATTATGTTTTGTCTCGAAGTATGGGAATCCCACTTGGCGGTTCGATTGGTATTGCGTTGTATGTCGGAACAGCGTTCTCTATTGCTCTCTACTTAATTGGTTTTGCGGAAAGCGTTAATGGGTATTTTGGATTTGGAACTTCGATAAATGATCTTCGAATCACCGGAACGATTGCTCTCGTCTCAATAACGGTACTTGCGTTAATTAGCACATCTTTTGCACTCAAATCTCAGTTTTTTATCCTGGCTGCGATAATAATCTCACTCGTTTCTATTTTCTTTGGAACCAACGAGTTTGCGCCGCAAACTGTAAGGATGTTTTCCGGCGAAGGATCTGCGAGATTAGAGCTTGTATTTGCGATATTTTTTCCGGCGGTGACCGGGTTTACTGCAGGAATTGCGATGAGCGGTGATTTGAAAGATCCCAAAAGGTCGATTCCTATTGGTACGTTATTAGCGATTGGAACCGGAATGGTGGTGTATATATCTCTTGCGGTTTTTCTTTCATTTACGATTAATTCTGATTTATTGAAGTCGGATTACAATATATTAATGAGGGTAGCTTTTTACGCACCGGCTGTTGTGGCTGGAATATGGGGTGCGACTTTGTCGTCGGCTTTGGGGGGTATTTTGGGTGGACCTAGGATATTGCAGGCGATGTCTCTGGACAGGATCACGCCAAGAATATTTGGCAAAGGAAAAGGGGAAAACAATGAGCCGATAAATGCATTAATTCTTGTTTTTATAATTGCTCAGGCAGGTATTCTGATTGGAGAACTCGACGTGATAGCGCGGGTTGTTTCGATGTTCTACTTGACGGCTTACGGCTTTATAAATATCTCGTATTTTCTAGAAAGCTGGGCTAACCCTGATTTTCAACCGACATTCAAGATCAAGCGATGGGTTGGATTGGTTGGTTTCTTTGCCTGTTTCGCGGTTATGTTCAAACTCGATATGATCGCGATGTTTGGGGCGTTTGTTGTTGTTGGAGCTTTGTATTTTTGGCTGCAGCGAAAGCAAATTCAGTTGCAATCAGATGATGTTTGGCAAAGTGTTTGGACAAATATCGTAAATAAAGGTCTAAGAAAACTGGAAGCGAAGGAACGCGAGAATTCGAATTGGAATCCGAATATTATTTTGTTTAGTGGAGAAAGTAAGCACCGTCCTTATTTGCTGGAATTAGGCGACACCGTATCGGGACGCACCGGAATGGTTACCAACTTTAAGCTCATTGTTGATAGAGATTACGACAATCCACTTCCGAAAACTGATCAGATAGTAAAAGACACCACTTTTGAAAAACTCGGTATTTTTTCAAGACAAGTTAAAGTAAAAAATATATTTGCGGGAATCGTAGATATTGCCTCTACATTTGGATTTTCCGGGGTCGAGCCCAACACTATTATGATGGGGTGGCCACGCGGATTAAATGATGCCGAAGAAGCCTACTCCAAAATGACTCAAACTCTACTTCGTTTAGATTATAACTTGTTATACTTGGATTTTGATTTGGAAGCAAAGTTTGGCAAATATCGAACGGTTGACTTGTGGTGGCGCGAGACAGATGGCAAAAATGCCGAGATGATGTTAAATATTGCCCGATTTATTACCGAATCGCCGAAATGGAACAACACTAAGATTCGAGTACTATTTGCCAACAACAATAATATCGAAAACAATATTATCAAGACCAAAATTGCTAAACTAGTAGAAGATTTGCGGGTAGATGTTGAAATAAAGATTATTAATAATGGCGTAGAGCAAAAACCATTCTACGATTTGATTGCGTTGCAGTCCGCCTCCACCGATTTAACCTTAGTTGGGATTCCTAATTACAAAATTGAAAAGCAGGCTGAGTTCGTTGTCAAAACTACGAATCTATTTGAAACAATTGGTTCGACTCTTTTGGTCAGAGCCGCAAATAATTTTAATGAGCTTGAGTTGGATTTTGTTAGGGGAGAAACCTATGCGCCAAAGAAATTGGATGCGCTGCAGCCCTTGGCGGTTTCTAAATATAGAGAAATAAATGATGCGGTTTTTCGATTCGACCTTCACCTATCTGAATCAAACAAACGATTGTCCCGATCCGCCTTTAAGCCCCTATCTTCTGCATATTTTCAGTTTATAGAAGATGCTCAGCTGCGTTTTGAGAGGACATTGGATGCAATTAAGAAAGATCACTCGGTAAATCGTGTTGCGAGAGAGATTCAGGTTTTTTCTCACCATCTCGCGATTTCGTCTGATAAATTTAAGAATAAGACACTTCCGGAAATTGAAGCCTCGTTTGGAGTGGCGATTGAGTCCTATCTTTTCCGAAGAAAAGAATTCGTGGCGAAGGCTCCCCGGAAAATTAAATACTCGTCGCCGGATAGCAAATCTGAAGGAATATTTGGTAAACAGATTAATTGGCGAAAGACGCTTGAGTATAGTTATTCTTCGAGAATTTTTCCGAATGTCGAACGAGCGTTTTTGGAGTTTGGGGTTCAGAATTTTCTTATCTTGACTCAAATGGCGGAACGGGTAAAAGAGGAAGCCCATTTATTCATCGAAAAAATCGGCAGAGATCAAGGGAGTCGAAATGAAGCGTTTATTGGGTTTAGAGCTAGTATCCGTGAGTTGTTCGAGGAGTTGTTAAGCAAATGTAAATCCTTAGAAGCAGATCCGATCAACAAGCTGAATACTTTTGAGAGAGAGCTATGTACGAAACTAGCAGAGCGGGTCGAACATGGGGAATTCTTTAAGAAACTTAAAACCGAAAGTAAAAATTTAGGCGGAAAGCTAATTAATCAAACCGAAGAAAATATTGCTGAGTATGCCTCTATTTGGCATAGAAACCAGACATTTGCCCACAATCAGTTACAATCAGATTTCAACCTTTCCAACGCCGGACTTTCTGTTTTCATGATAAATGAGATCATTAAATCCCGTATCAATAGGCTTACAATTGTCCCGCAACAACATGAGATCGAGTTGTTTACCGATTCGATAGATCATATAAGCAAACAGCTAGATGCGGAAAAGCTTGAAAACTATAATGATAAAACGATTGATAAATTAATTGAAGGTGGGCATCGGGTAGATTTCAACCAAATTCTAAAAAATGAAGAGGATAGAATTTTATCGATATCGGGAAAGGCACCAGAGCAAGTGTCTTTACTAAGTGCCGAATCATTTAATGAATTTAAGAATCACCAAAACGAACATTTCGAAGCAATCAACGTTAGCCTGGCAAACATTCAAAACTATATTATTCGATCCTCGTATCTATATCCTTTGCAGAATTCTTTGCGCAGTCTGGAAAGGGTTTTTGAAGAAAACGCTGAAGAACTTTACGTTTCTTCAAATTTGGTACGCCATATACTGAGCCAGGTTGCCTCCGGCGAAAATACTTCCGAATATGAGAGAAATTTGATGAAGGCTAAGAGCCGGGCTGCCAAATGTCTTGCCGATCTTGAGAAAATAGAGGCTTCCACAAGTTATGACTTAGGTGTCCATATTCACGATACTCTTACCAACCTCGATATAAGGGCGATCATTGAGTCTATTGATTCCTATTCAAGGGTTTCGCTAAAGCCTATTATTAAAACGAGGTTTCAGGATTGGTATGACAAACAGAGGGAGAGCTTAAACCTCAAATATAATAAACTCTATAGGTTCATCTTAAAACAAAAACGTGACGCGGACAGTCTCAAATTTATAGAAAAACACAATCAATACCTTAACAGCGTCGAAATGACGAATAAGTTTATGAGTGCGTTAAGTCTAGATGCGGGTGCCGAACGAGATCTGTCGTTTTACTATAAAAAACTCTTTACGGGCAGTCATTTGGGTAATATCGATCCGCTTTATATTGATAATGAATTAAACGCTGCAAAAAGAGCCATAAAAAAAATCGATGGCGATGTCAGCGGCGCAATTATGGTTTTGGGTGAATCTAACGCAGGCAAGACGATTTTCATTGAGACAATATCAAATACTCTTTTAGGAGCCGAAAAAGTGCATGTTTTGCCGCCTGCGAAGCAGAATTTTGATGTTAATGACGTTCATACTGCCTTTCGAAACAGTTTTCACAAAACCGGGACAGCTCGATATATTTTGAATCAAATCGAAAGGAAATCAGTTATTATTATTGATGATATTGAAAAATGGTGGGTAAAATCGCCCAAAGGTAATGAGGCGATTAATTATCTTGTGCGTTTGATCGAAAAATTTGGTAAAAAGCACTATTTTCTTTTGTCTTGTAATAGATTTAGCTTCGATATTATTCGCCAGATTTCGATGTTTGAGGAGCAATTATTAGCAACAATTATCGTCCCGCCGGTCAGTAAACCGGAGTTGAAAGAAATCTTAATGAACCGGCATCGAACCGCGGGTGCTGATATCTATTTCAACAAACGAAAAATTGGCGAGGCAAAGAAGATCGATACCATTATTAACGAGATTCATCATAAATCAAAGGGTAATGTCGGAACAGCCTTAGGGGCTTGGATTGGAAGTATTAAGAAAGATAAGAGCAATCGGCTGATAATTAAAAAGCCCAAGCCGATATGCTTTCCTGATATTGAGAATCCTAAGTGGAAAGCGTTGTTGTATCATTTAGTGATTCACGGAGGTTTGAAAGAAGGACAGGCAAAGGAAATATTTGGGGAAGCTGAATGGGTTTTTCGGACGATAAAAGAAATAGAAAAGACGGGGTTAATTTCTAAGAAATCGAATGCCAAATATGTTTTAAACACTTCTGCTAAGCATTATGTGGAGGAATGGCTGAAGGAGCAAAAAATACTGAACTAAACAGCAATGAACTTTAATATCGAAAAAATTCAATTTTATCAACTGCTGCTTTTTGCTGTAATTGGGATATTGCTTCTGTTTGTTTTCTTTATAGTAAATAACTACTTTATCCCTTTATTACGGGATATGGGGCACACAATAAAGAAATACTGGCAGAAAACTCAGATCGTTTCGTGGTTAATATTTTCAATTATATTTTTTGTTGTGCTTCTTAGGACGAACGCGCTTATTACACTGATTTTTACGGTCTTGACCATGGGACTGGGTTGGGACTTCTGGAAAAATATATTTGCCGGAATTGTTATAAAACTTAACAACCAGTTTAACGAAGGTGAAACAATTTCCACGGATTTTGTAACAGGAGAAATAAAAAAAATCGGTTTATCGCAGTCGGAATTGGTTAATGAGAAGGGCGAAT